>Ga0315336_1001787_pt1 | contig 37915 bp, 34 predicted proteins | sample ASW5metaG_FD_204512 | JGI IMG/M metagenome (GOLD analysis project Ga0315336, IMG submission 204512) | Ammonia-oxidizing marine archaeal communities from Monterey Bay, California, United States - ASW #5 | ecosystem: Environmental > Aquatic > Marine > Intertidal zone | place: USA: California... | reverse complement strand
GATTTTATTTTCGGCATCAGTCTTTTGCCTGCGTTTGATGTGGATAAAAACGGTTTTCGGGCTATGGCCTCCTTGCCTTTTCCCCGGGACAAATACTTAATTGGCTGCCCCGCGGCCCGTGGGTCAATTGATATTATGACGATTCAACAAAATGGAGAGATGACACCCTGTTGTGATGTCGGAAATCTGAAATGCCAACCTAAATTTGGCAACGTTTTAAAAGACAGTCCAAAACAAATCATGGAGACGATGGATACATCTATGAAGCTGCTAGCTTCAGGAGTCAGCAAAAACCATAAAAACATCAAAGCCGGAAAAGCAGGCACTCAGGTTGAAGAAGGTATCCCTCCTTACTGTCAATAATCTTGACCTTCAAACTTTTAGAAGACTGATAAGAACCTCGATCATAGCATTAAGTTTATCGTGAACTTTTTGGCTTTCTAGCTTTCCATCCTTAAAATCTTCATCACTGGAGCAGACCACTGGCTGAACAGACAACACCTGGGATTCATAGGCAAGAATTTTTGCCAGATCCGCAGAAGCTAGATAAGACATGGAACTCCCCGTGGTACAAAGAATACCAGCTACCTTGTTTTCCATTGCCGAAGAAGTAATATCTATAAGGTTTTTTAAGGGACCTGAAACAGAATAGCAATAAACAGGCATCCCAATAATCAACGCGTCTGACTCCTGAACCATTTCATAGGCTTTCTTTGTATCAGAGCCATAATCCTGTAATTTGCGACCATCACAAAACTGTATCTCAAAATATCTAAGGTCTAGAATCTGGCAGTCAATGCCATCGCAGCGATGCAAAATTCTTTCTGCTTCTTGCGCCACAATCGCTGTTTTGGATTTGGGGTTTAGACTACCTTGGATGATAAGAACTTTTTGCATATTAACATCTAAGAAAAAAGAAACGGCTTGCACAGTTACTGCGCAAGCCGTCGACTTTTATTATTGGTTTCACAATTTTTTAAGAAGAAAACCTATTGTCAGACAGAAGGAAGTTCTCCCGGAGGGACTTCGTCCTCCTCATCGTCAAGGAAGTCATCCTCATCATCATCACCGATCAACAAGTTTTCATCGTCAACCTTAAGCTCTTCAAATTCTTCATCGTCCTTCTCTTCTTCTTTCCGATAAGGCAATCGATCCCAGACCACGATACGAGAATTTCCCCGGTCTGCAATGAATAATTTAAAATTTGGCTGAGGCTCCTCTTCCTCTCCCTCTGCAACAGTAGCCAAAGAGGTTTCGTCCTCTTCGTCATCATCCGGCATTGGAATTTCTCGAAGGCCTTCTTCTTCTTCCTCTTCCTCGATCAACAACAACCCAAAGGGGTCATCCAAAGTACTAGCCGTTGCTTCGCCTTCCACGCCACGGTTTCCCTTATTATCGTTGAAGCTGGTTTGTCCGATCACCAAATCAGGGAGCTGACCGTTTTCAGTGGGCACTTCTTTCCAATATAAAACACGGTTGTTACCTGTATCAGAAACGAACATCCCCATTTCGCCGACCACCACATCAGTAGGGAAATACAAACCTTCCTGACAAGCACGTTTTGCGCCTTGCCCAGAATTTGGACCTCTACTTAAGAAATCTTTTTGCCCGACCACCACATCTGCAGCCACGCCCGTTTCGCGGGGAATTTTATTCCAGATTAATACCCTGTGGTTACCCTGATCAACCACAAAAACTTTTTCATTTTCAGCATCGAAGAAAACGCCTGTAGGAAAACTAAGAGTGTCGGCACCCACGTTATCGAACTCTCCTTGATTGGGCCACCGTTCATCCATGCCCCGTTGCCCCAAGGACACATCCGCATTCCAGCCATCGCTAAAAGGAATTTTATTCCACAAAAGCACACGATGATTATCTTTATCAGCAACTAAAATATGCTGGTCATCACTTGTATGAATTCCCATTGGGAAAAATAATGAACCTGACCCAACAAAACCACGTCGGTTGGCTTCGTTATCATCCAGATTATCTTGCCCTAATACTAAACTAGGAGCTTCACCGTCTTCAGAGGGGATGCCTGACCAGCGAATAACACGATGGTTACCGCTATCAACAACATAGAGCTTGCCATCAATCACCCGAAGGCCGGCAGGTTGAGAAACTGTATCTTCCTCTGCTTTACTTATGGTGAATCCATCCAAGGATTCATCACCCAGACCTGAGGTCATTTCATCCAAGGTCGTGGTCATTCCACGATTTTCCAGACAATCTGCAAAATCTTCCTGGCCTAAAACTAAGGAACACGGCTCGCCATTTTCTTCCGGAAACTGTTCCCATATAACAACCCGATGGTTTCCACGATCGGATACAAACAGTATGTCTCCAAATTTTTCCACATACTGAGGCTCACTTAAAGTATTGTCACCTGGATCATCGGCGCCCCTGTTAGATTGCCTCATAGAAAAATCACCCTGTCCGATGACTAAACATGCACCAATCTCCTTAACTTCCTCAGGAGCTTCCTCTTCTTCCAAATCCATTTCATCTAAATCTAGCTCATCATCTTCGGACACGGTTAATGAGTCTTCCGATTCTGTCTCCTCCAGCTCTTCTTCTTCTTCTGACATGAAACCGTTCTCCAAGTTATTTTAAAACTAATTTTCCAAAAAAAATTAACCACTCCTCGGCAGAGGACTATTAATCTACTACTTCAAAAGTCAAACCGAACCATAGTACTAATAACAGCTCACCAAAGTCTTCTCTCCCCGTAAGGTATTCAATTAGGATGCAGTGGAACCTTCAAGCGTTGCCACATTGAGATGACCTTGCGTCCATTTCGATCCTGATGCTTCCCATCCCAAACCGCAAATGCGACCAATACTGGAATTTTCCGCTGAAAATGGATATCCCATTTGTTGATTGAATCCAGGGTACGGTAAAATACTACACTCCATTTACCATCTTTCCAAACACCTTTTCCAAGAACATTCTGTTTCGTCTGCGGCTGAGGTGTCAGAGTCCCGAAACCCTCTGCGTTCAATTCTTCAACGGGGACATCCCTGAATGGATTTAGCGCATCCACCGGATTAACCTCACCACCGAAGATCATCGTATCCAAATCCATTCCCTTTGTAGCATATTCCAGTTCTTCTTTTGTTTCTATCTCTGTTTGCCAGTCTGCTCGCCACTGCCAGATATTCACCACTTTATTGCGGTTACCCATACCAAAGAACGGCTCATTATGACCATGTTTATGCAATAAAACATCTCCCAGGGCAAACTCCATACCTATAGCATCTTTAAAGTCCTGGTGTCGGCTTGAAGTACGATTCGGAACTGGATCTTCCCACTGCAACTTAAAGGCAATCCCCTCATTGTTAATCACGGACTGAAACTGAATTTGATCAATCGGATCTCTACGGGCATTGAGTGGAATCGTATGAATATTCTGCACGGCAATTGAATCCCACAAAGGGTTGTTCGGGTCCACATCAATTTCTTCATCTATGACATGGGTTTTTAGGTCGATTTCATACTCAGCCGGTTTATGTAACTCCTTGTTAATTTTTGATTCAATGAATGAAGCCAAATCCCATCTTTCTTTATCATTTAGGTGATTGTATGACTTCATGGGAGTTCCATCAATCCCCGTTGTCAGAATCATAAACAAATCTTTTTTATCAAAACCAAATTTAAAAGAATTTGGGTCCGTCAGATCATAAATAAACACCCGATGATCCCATATATCATAGAGCTCATGCGCAATCGGTCCATCCCCCTTCAAGTCAGTGCCATGACAACGCGAGCAACGCATTTCCTGATAAATGCCATGTCCCCTTTTGATCGACTCCGCATCCGTTGCAGGCACATCACCAATGACTATAGCTTCCTTAGGTTTTTCATTTTCAAAACGTTTTGAAAACGATTTGATATATTCCACAACTCCCAGGGTCTCATCTTCCGACAAAGCCCCACCCCACGCAGGCATTGACGTTCCCGGTATGCCTCGTGAAATGGTTCGATAAATATCCTTATCCTGTGGAAGCGAACCAAAAGGCGTGGTTCGATATTTGAACAATCCTTTTCTGAAATCCCTTGGCCACGGATAAAGATAAGCCATGGCCTTCCCGCCACCATTGCCATCCTGTCCGTGACAAAACACGCACATATGTTTGTATACGGTAGAACCCAGGCGCACTAAATCCTTTTTGTTTTTAGGAGAATCCCCGGAATTATTACCATGCTGTGAATGGGAATAAACAGGAAGTGGCCCAAATACCAAAGCCATCAACATCAAAAAGAAAAAAATGCGTTTTTTCTTACTAACGAACCCCAAGGCTCGGCGTTGATAAAGTATAAAGTTCTTCATTGCCGTTTAACCCATCTTCCGCAATATCAACCCAGATGTCTCGGCAATTGCGTCTATAATCCACGCCTAAACAATAAAAAAGTGGATTGCGGTTTGTAAAATATACGACCGGATGCGAAAAAAATACGCTCAAACTATCAAACTTGGCGATTTCGATAGCTTTTTCAATCGTTGTTTCATCCGCAGAAGCCTTTCGAATCACTTTGCGGATGACCATATAATCCAGTTCATGGTCCAAGTCCAAATCATAATAAGTCGCAACCAAACCTGGAACACTCAATGACTCCCATCCTCGATAGGAAGGATTTTTCCATCCCGGCTCCTTGGGAATTTCCGATGCACTTTCGGGCTTCTTAAAGACACCACCTTGATCCGATGCCAAAACTTTGCCTGAAACTAAAATCGATATAGAAATAAAAGCCGCTAACCGAAGCAGCATCAAGTGCAATTTCATTTGAATCCTCAGATTTTGAGGGAACCAGAAAAAACCACCTGCCCTTTAAATTAACGAAGCCATGATTTTAAAAACTTAATCAACCTGACAGGAAACTGATTACCAGATACTTTCAAAGAATGTAATAAGCTAACATATTTCAGGAGCCATTCAAACGGGTAATGCCTCCAAACAAATAGGGTGGAAAAGAAAAAATTCCATAAATTCAAGAGTTTTTTTATGGCAACGGCGAAATGAGGGTATCTTTATCATCCGGGCCAACCTATGTCTATTTCCCCATCAAACCGAATATTTTTTTACCAATATTTTTAAATAACACCCTCTTGAAATTAATGAGGAGTACGCATTAAAACTGTTTCTCATAACGTTTTGCGTCCGGTTCGCGGGGTTTGCAATCGCGCCAATAAGTTTCTTTGCCCGGCTCGAACTTTCTACTTAAAGGATCTTCCCTGAAAACCGAGGTCACTATGCGGATTGGAGTAAACACCAGAAAATAGGTAAGACTCAGGATAACTTTGGCATTGAAGTTTCCTATCACTTCCGCAAATCGCATCCATTTTCTGTGAACAGGTAGAAGACTCATTGGAGCTAAAAGCCCCATACCCGCAAAAAATAAAATCAAAACACCGAGAGTGCCGGCAGCAATGATCCAGTTTTTGAAAAAAAATACGGCCCCGATAAACGAAAACATTCCTGCCATTATCAAACCGAAATGCCTTAATTGATTTTCTAAACTGTCAACAGGATCCATGTCTTCTTTTTTTAATAAAGTATTAACGCGATTGTAGGCCAGAAAAAAGTCATTGTGAATCGTAAAAAGAGTTGAGTTGGTTTTCGTCCAGATCAATTTCAGGGCCATCATAAACAATTCGGCCCTCGCTCAACGCAATAATACGTGAACCATATTCGCGTGCCAGGGACGGTAAATGCAGATTGCAGATCACGGTCACACCATCCTTTTGATTAAATTCTTTTAGCAAATCCATAATCTGTTTAGAGGTAGCAGGGTCTAGGCTCGATATCGGCTCATCGGCAAGGATCAATTGTGGCTCTTGCATCAAGGCCCGGGCTAATCCCACCCGCTGTTGCTGCCCACCGCTCAATTTATCGGCACGATCCCATTCTTTATCAGCAATGCCTAAGTGATCCAACACTTGTCGGGCTTTTTCAACATCGGCCTGGGTAAACAAATTGAGAACAGAAGCCGAGGTAGATATGGAAGCCAATTTCCCTGTCAACACATTCGTTTGTACAGAATAGCGTGGCACAATATTGTACTGCTGAAAAACCATACCGATTTTTTGTCTCAGTTGCCGCAATTTACCGTTAGGGGCTCCTGTGACTTCTTCATCGTTGAGAAAGATTCTGCCTGAGGTTGGCTCAATCAGGCGATTGATGCAACGCAATAATGTCGACTTGCCCGACCCGCTTTTCCCCAATACCACCACAAACTCCCCTGCCTCAACTGTTAAAGAAACATCTCGCAAGGCTTCAGCACCTTTTTTATAGGTCTTGCAAAGCTGTTCAATTTTTAACATTCGGATTTTCCAAGTTAAGATCTAGCAATCTCCCCGCTTCGCGTACCGGGTCAAATAATCCATCCAGATCCATCAGTCCACTGATTCCATACAACCGTTTCAGAACCTTGCTACCCTTAGGACTGTCTGATATTTTTTTGAGTCCATTTCGAAGCTTCACTTTCAAGCCTTCAGGAAGTTCTTTGCGGACGGACACGGTGTCGTTGGGTATTTCTTTGGTGTAGGCCAGGACTTTTATCTTTTCAAAAACATCGGGGTAAGATTTGGCAACCGCAGCCCGCGAACCATCGTAAGCGGCCCCGCCATCTACCTCCCCTTTATATATGGAAAGAACAACTGCGTTATGCGACCCAGCAAATATGGTTTTACTAAAAAATGTTTTTGGATCCAACCCCTTAGATAGCAACAATGTTTTGGGGTATAAATGCCCGGAAGTGGATGCGGGATCGACAAAAGCAAATCTTTTGCCTTGCAGATTTTTCAAAGAATTAATTCCACTATCCGCGCGCACCATGATCTGCCCTCGATAAAAAGGGCTGCCAAACCGCTGCACTACCAGCAACAATTCGACGTCATATTTGTCTTTTGCCAGTACATAGCTAAAGGTTGCCAGCCAACCTATATCTACCTTTCCGGCACCCATCGCTTCGATCACCGCCGCATAACTGGTCGCTACCGAAGTTTTAAAGTGCAGTCCCGTTTCCTTTTGTAGAAGTTCCGCCACTTCCTGCCCGCCTTTGACAATGACCTGCGCATCTCCAGAAGGCACAAACATCATTCGAATCGGGTTTCTAGATGTGCCCAACATCTCTGCCGAGACAGGCCGCAGCATTCCCACAACTTGGAACAAGATAACTAAGAAAAGGCATCCCGATCGAAACAAAATTGAAAATTGGAGAAAACTCAAAGAAGGCTCCAAATAGATTTAACTTCTTTGTATCATACAATGGGCCGAGGACAGAAAAATGGCATAAAAAAAGGGTAAGCCGCAATACGCGGCTTACCCTTTTTAGAAGTACTTAACTTATTTCATAAACGTAGTACGAATGTATTTAACAACATCCCAAATTTGTTTATCTTTCAGAGTTTTACCATGAGCAACCATGCCGGTTCCTTTAGAACCATTTTTTATAATATAAAACATCTGACCAGCAGAAACTTTTTTCATGGTTGCTTTACAGGTGAAGTTTCGGGGCTTTGGCTTCAAAGCCGCACCCAGTTTCCCACCACCATCTCCTTTTACACCATGACACATTTTGCAAGCCATTGGCTTTGCGGTTTTCATAAAAATTTTCTTACCATTCTTCGCATTAGCTTTTTTTGTTTTATCTTTTTTAGCTATGCTACCAGGCGCAGCTTTGGTTTTCCGTGGCTGCGGACATTTAGCGGGCTTTGAGATAGCAGAGCCCACCGCAACCAAGCTGAATATTACCATCACACTCAAAATTAAAGCCTTTTTCATTAAACAATCTCCTCTTTAAGATAGTGGATTAAAGCTTCCTATATAAATAAAACCTAGATAGTTTGGTGCATTTTTTTTAAAAAGTAGGATTTTTATCGACCGTCTAAAGCAAAGAATTCTATTCAAATCAACTCATATAAAAATCGCTTTTTTTCAGGCAAGTCCTTACCAGAATTGATTATAAAGGATCGCATTATAATCCATACGGTTTTTCTGTCAATAAAATTTCTTCGACTCAAAACAATCAGTTTCTAAAAAATTTTGTAAGAAACCCCATCTGCTAGGATGTTAATTTAAAGAGATTTGGGCAGGATGCATTTTTCGTCCAAACTCAACTTAGCGCATCATTTTCAATTGCTTGATAATTTTTTTATACCAAACTTGATGGGTTTTGAAGCAATTTTTCTTGCGAGCATTCCACGAATCAAGTATGATTTGTACACAACTCGAAACCCGCACTTTACTAAATTAGGGTTCGCTCAGCGTAGCACCTAATAATCCTTTCCAAAGAGTTTAAAGTTTTATTTTCCCCTATATTTGAAGAAGGGGATGGGGTTTTGCTTGTTTGAGCTTTTATGGGGGGGGAAACCCAATGAAAGTCAAAATATTAACCAAAATTAAAGGGGGTGCTTGATGAACGCTTTACTAAAACACCTCAGTTCAAAATTTAAAAAAATCAAATACCTAACAAAGCTTGAGCAGATTCCTCAATTGACTGATTCAGAACGTGAGGAAATGCAAAAAGTGAATGACAAATTTGTTTTCCGAACCAATGACTATTATCAATCCTTAATTGATTGGGATGACCCTAACGATCCTATAAAACGCATTATCATGCCTGATGTGGAGGAATTGAATGAATGGGGTGAGCTCGATGCATCCAATGAAGAAAAATATACTAAAGTCCATGGCTTAGAGCATAAATATACCTCGACCGCATTATTGCTAGTCAATGAAGTCTGTGCGGCCTATTGTCGTTTCTGTTTTCGTAAAAGGCTGTTTATGAACGAGAATGACGAGGTAACAAAAGATATCAGCGCAGGTCTTGAATACATTAAAAACAACAAGGAAATTAATAATGTATTGCTGACGGGTGGGGATCCCATGATTCTCTCTACAAGTAAATTGGAGCCTATTATTCAACAGATTCGAGAAATTGATCATATCAAGATCATCCGCATTGGCACCAAGGTGCCAGCGTTTAATCCATTTCGAATTTTAAACGACCCCTCTCTACTTGAAATGTTCCGCAAATACAGTACGCATGAAAAGAAAATCTATATTATGGCGCATTTCAATCATCCAAGAGAACTCACACCCCAGGCAATTGAGGGACTCAATGCCCTAATGGATTCTGGCCTCACATTGGTTAACCAAACACCATTAGTAAAAGGCGTCAATGACGATCCGGATGTACTGGCCGAATTATTCTCCAAACTTTCATTCATGGGTGTTCCGCCCTACTATGTGTTTTTGTGTCGCCCAACCCTGGGAAATGAAACCTACTCTATCCCTGTTGAAAAAGGTTATGAAATATTTGAAAAGGCGCGAATACGTTGCTCTGGCCTAGCAAAAAGAGCGCGTCTTGTCATGTCTCATGAGTCTGGAAAAATTGAAGTTGTCGGAATGACACAAGATCAAATTTTCTTCAAATATGCGCGCGCCGCAAATTCTAAAGATAACGCCCGTTTTTTAGCATTTTATAGAAACCCAGACGCCGCCTGGTTTGATGATTACAAAGAAGCCAGTGAAGAGTGTTCGTTATTCGCTACAAATGCAACTAGCGGGATTACAGTTTAAATCTTGCTTGCTGTATTACCTTCTCTTTTTTGAGAGGGTGAAAATTGGCTGACTCAACGAAATTTTCATTTCTGGTTTCCCTATATAGTAGCGACTATTTTCCCCAAACGCGGCCTTATGATATTTAAAAGTAAAGGGTATTGAAATATGGATAGGCTTGTAGGCAAAAACATACTGATCATCATCCCTAAAGACTATTATATGGAGAGCGAATTCGATCCGGTTTTCGAAGCCATGACTGCAGAGGGGGCAACTGTTCTAGTCGCTTCCAGTAAATTAAAAGAAGCCGTTGGTATGAAAAACGGCCGTACGAATCCTGATGTATTGATCGTTGATGCTATCGAAGGAATCACTGGCGACAGTTATGTTTCCGCCGCCAAAGGAGTTCGCCAAATCAAAGGAGTTTTTCACGGGGTGATCGTAATTGGAGGGAGTGGTGCAAGAACTTATTTATGGAAAGACGAATTATTGCGATTGCTTCTAAACGACCGCCACCGATCTGGAAAGGTTGTCGCTGCGATTGGCAGTGCCGTACCGTGCTTGGGAAAAGCCGACCTACTCCAAAGCCTCGAAGTCACAACAGAACCCGGTAATAAGAAAGCCTTAAAGGAAATAGAAGATGCGAAAGCCATTATTGTCGATGAACCGATGACTTCGCATAATCGTATCTTTACTGTTCAGAATGCAGCGGGAGTGGAAGCTTTTTTAAATCCTTTCATTGAAGAGATAGGAAAAACCTCTATCAAATAGGCCATCCAAAAAATATCTTAAAGACCTTCCTGCTCCTCACGTTCTTTTTGGATTTTAATTATCTTCATCCTGAGTTTTATCGCATCGTTCAAGCTTTTTACAAGTCGGTCGTTGGCATCTGGGAAGTGCAGCTTTTGGTTAAACTGATCTAGTGTGTAAACCTCGAGCAATTTAGCAAAGGCCTCATCAACAAAAGGACGGGTCATTTGTACTACGCCTTCAAAATAGACCATAATCTTTTCGTATTTTTCCCAGTTTTCCATCAACAGGTTTTTTATCGTATCTCCTGCGGGTTCCCCATCCTCTGACGTTCTACCTGCCGGAGTAGAGGTTCCCATTATTTCATAGACATTGATTTTAAATTCATTTTCCATCTTGTTTCCTGAATAAAAGAAGCATAAATGCCTTACCGGTTTACGATTTTCACAGATTTCATTTCTATCCGATCATTCGGGTTATCTCTCGTATCGCGAGGAGAATTAACTATTTTGTCTGCCACATCCATTCCGCTGATCACTCTGCCAAATGCGGTGTACTGCCCATCCAAAAAATGAGAGTCTTTGACCACAATATAAAACTGCGAGCCAGCGCTATTCGGGTCTTGCGAACGGGCCATTGAAAGAACACCACGGTCATGTGGCGTATCATTAAATTCTGCCTTAATGGTATACCCAGGCCCGCCGGTTCCATGGCTCGAACGGTCTTCGCTTTTAGAGTTCGGGTCACCACCTTGAATCATAAAACCAGGAATCACCCGGTGAAAAATGGTGCCATCATAAAATCCTTTATTGGCCAGGTCTTTGAAATTTTTTGTGTGGCCCGGGGCCACATCTTCCAAAAATTCCAGTTCAATATTTCCAAGAGTAGTTTCTATGACTGCTACTTCCGCACCTTGCGCGGCAGTCCCGGTCATCAATACTCCCATTAAACTTGCGGCAATGCCTTTTACAAACATGTTCATGAACCCTCCAGATAAAATTAGCAATAATATTGGAATATTTTAAATAAAAACAATTCAAAATCGGCTATAGCCGACTAATATATTAAAAAATAGATCATTCTAGAGAATAGGTTTTCTATTGTCAAACTTCACCCTAAACCTCATACCCGATTTCTTATCAGCTATTATCTTCTCCAGTAATCCATAGATTTTTAAAATTTGTACCGGTATCAAGTGATTCACCCTTCCTCCAAATGAACCCTTCCTATCTGCTAAAATGCCTCTATTTTGACTAGGTAACATACCAACTAAGGAAAAGGGTTGACAGGTTTAGATGGCTGCGAAATAATAGTGTAATTCACTTATTTTGAATGACTTACTTGCCGAACGAGCAACCACCAGCGTTCGGTCTTATTATAATATAGGGTTACGTGCTCCATATGGATGTTTACTGGGAACAATTCAAAACCCCTTTCCTTTGCTTTGCCGGGTTTTCAGGTGTAGGAAAAACCACTTTACTTGAGCGTTTGGTTAAGCGGTTTACCGAAGAAGATATCCGTGTGGGCTATTACAAGCATGATGCGCATCGCTTTTCAATCGACCGGGAAGGGAAAGATACAGCCCGGGCCGCTCAGGCTGGAGCTGGTATCATTACTATTAATGACCCAAAACATTTTGCCATCGTCGCTGACAATGCCTTTAAGAAACGTTCGATCACTCATGCTCTGGAACAATGTGACTGCATCTTGATCGAAGGCTACAAACAATCTCCCTTTGACAAGATCGTTTTTCTCGATCAAAAGGGACAGCTTCCTATTCCCTCCGAAATCCCCGGTATCAAGGCCATCATCCACCAAGGAATAGTCGTTAGTGGTCTGCCCGATGTCCCGCGTTTTCATCGAGATGAAATCGAGCCTATCTACCAATTTGTCCGCGATCATTTCAAAAGATGTGGCAGCGAACTTTTTGGAGCTGTTTTTGTAGGAGGTGACAGTAAGCGAATGGGAAAACCAAAGTTTTCACTAACCTATGATGGTGTATCGGGAACAGAGAAGGCGGTCAAACTGTTGAGTAAATTTTGCAATAAAGTAATTCTTTCCTCGCGCGCCGATCTTGATATGGGTTCTTTAGGCCACATAGCAAACGTGGAACGGGTTAATGATGATCATACCGGACTCGGGCCCGTTGGAGGACTAGCGACTTTGATGGGACAATTCCCAGATAAGGCGTGGATGATAACCGCATGCGATATGCCCTTTTTAAAAGAAGAGGATTTCAAGGCAATATTGCAAAACCGCGACCCATTAAAGTATGGAACCTGCTATGTTCAAAAAGGTAGTTTCGGTTATGAGCCAATGTGCGCCATTTACGAACCAAAATTCATCGTTCCTCTTTTTGAAGCTATGTCAAGACGAGAGCTTTCCTTGTCCAGAATTATCGCTGGGTCTGCTTCTATTGAGGCACTCCCATTTAAAAAATTAAAAATCGATGAGGCGGACCGGTCAAAGTTTATGAACATCAACACAACGGAAGATTACGAGAAGAGAAACTTAAGATTAGTCGTGTATCAAAAGAGGGAAACATTATGAACACGATTCAAGTCCAGGAAGCACGGGACCAAATTCTTTCAAAAATCAAAGTCAAGGGGGTCGAGAAGGTTTCTCTTGATCAAGCCCTGGGCAGAGTGCTGGCAGAAGATATTATTTCTCGAGTTAACAACCCACCCCTCGATAACTCAGCCATGGATGGTTATGCATTAATTGCAGAAGACATTGCGGCGGCCACCCCTGAGTCTCCTGTAAAACTCGAAGTGGTGGAAGAAATTGCTGCTGGTTATTCAGCTAAAGGAACATTAAAGCCGGGTCAGGCCATGCGCATTATGACGGGCGCTCCTATACCTGCAGGTGCCAACGCTGTATTGATGCAAGAGGATACAGATAAAGATGAAAATTTCATTCTCGCCAACGACCGGGCCGATGTAGAAGAAAACATCAGAAAAGCCGGCGAAGATGTTCAAAAAGGCGAAACCGTCATCAAAAAAGGTGTCGCCCTCAGTCCTGCTCATATTGGCATGATGGCTGTGGTGGGTAGGTCGCAAGTGGCAGTGGGCCAGCGACCTACTGTTGCAATTCTTTCCACGGGTGATGAAATTCTCGAACTGGACCAAAAACCGGAAGGACCGCAAATCTATAACAGTAATGGCCATATGCTGGCAGCACAAATACGCTCTGCAGGGGCTATTCCGGTTTATCTGGGAATCGCAAAAGACACCGAAAAAGATTTGATGGAAAAGTTTGAATGGGCACTTAAATCAGATGTCGTGGTTTCATCCGGTGGCGTGTCGGTAGGGGATTATGATCTGGTCAAAGCCAGCCTACAAAAAATGGGGCAGGAGATGCTTTTCTGGAAAGTCGCCATGAAACCTGGGAAACCTCTCGCATTTGGTCGCATTGGCGATACTCCCATATTTGGGCTTCCTGGCAATCCTGTATCTTCTTTTGTTTCTTTTGAACAATTCGTCCGCCCTTCCCTGAAAAAAATCATGGGCTGCTCAAACTTAATGCACCAAACCGTGCAAGCCAAGCTGACGCAGACTATCCATAAAAAACCAGGACGACTGCATTTTTTAAGCGCAATTGTCTCATCAGATAACGGAGAATATACCGTCACTCCCGCAGGGGAACAGGGGTCTGGAATATTAAAATCCGCCGCAAATGCCAATGGGCTACTGATTTTTCCGCTGGAGGAAGCTGAACTTAAAGAAGGCGCACAAGTTGCCGTTCAGTTGCTCGATATATAAATCCCCAATTGTTGAAAATTGTAAAAACATCTCAAATCTTTATGATTACTATATTGTGTGAAATTAATAGCAAGATCCTAAAGATATGCATATTTACCTTCTTTTTACTGGCAATCACTATCCCCAATTATGCGCTAGCCCTGTCCAATACCACTTTGGACCGGATCGTTTCCCAGATTGAGTTGCTTTATCCCCCGTTGGAAGGTTATGTCATTGAAGTGGAAGGCACCGGCCTCACCCTCGATCTGAAGCGCGGAATGGCAGTCAAAAAGGGCGACCGCTTGAAACTTATCCGGTATGGGAGGGAACTATTTCACCCGGTGACCAAAAAGAAAGTGGGACGAAAGGAGATGGATCTGGGTGAGGTTGAAATACTAGAAGTACGCAAAGATTTCTCGAACGCCCGATCCCTTAACCCAACCGCACTTCCAAGAAAAGGGGATGGTGTGAGAAGTCCTTTCCAAAAGTTGACCTTTTTGGTAGCACCACCAAAAATTAAAACACGGGAAAAAATTGATACGGAACGACTTCACTTTAATTTGGAAAAGAAGCTGAACCAGCACCCACGGTTTGAAGTCCCCGCCTTTGATTTTGGCCTATGGATGGCTGATGAAAAACTCAGTGAAACTTCTGCATTGACAATCAAAAACCTTCGCAGATTGAAGCGTAAAGTCAATGTTGACCTCATCTTGATTCCCAAAGTTCACACTATCAGGGGAAAGATAATTCTGAATTATAGATTAATCTCTGCGGTAGATGGCTCTTTACAAAAACAGGCCAAAGTACTGTCTGACGACGACCTGCCCACAGTAGCAGCACGCAGAAAAAGGGGAACGCAGACCAGCTTTGATCCGAAGAAAGATGGGTTCAAGTTTATTAACAAAGAGAAATTTCCCTATGAGGTGGTGGACTTCGATGTCGGAGATCTGGACGGGGACGGGAAAAACGAATACGTTTTGATCGACCATTACCGGATCCTGGTGTACAGCCTGAAAAAGGGGAAATTAAGACAAATTCAGCAGATAAGAACCGAAAGAGGGATTAACCGCCTTTTAGGTGTGGATGTGGGAGACATTAACGGCAATGGCCGTGATGAAATTTTTGTCACCAACTGGAAGGGCGATAAACTTGAATCCTTCGCACTGGAAAGACAGGTAGGAAAAAAAAGGCTCAAATATGTCTGGAAAGACGTAAACCTTTATTTTCGTATTATTCGCCCATTTGGTCAAAAACCTACCCTGCTATCGCAGAGTCCGGGGTTTGCAACCCCATTTTTAGGCCCAATTAAGAAGGTTGTGTTTAAAAACAGACGCTATATCCAAGGCCCCAAACTGAATACTCCAGATATTTACGGAACGCACTTCATTTTATATGGGTTGACGCAGGCCAACCTGGGCGGGAACAAGGCCAAGGAAACAGTAGTCCTTGACAACAACTACCACTTGCGAGTATACTCTCCAAATGGCAAAGTCATTGTAAAATCAGATGTTTACTACGGTCACGACCCGCGTCTGATCGAGGTTGGGGTCGTGGATGAAGAACTCGGAAACCTGACAACCGGCGGCGGCCAGAGTGTGGGTAGAGAAGATGCGGTTCGCTATAAAGGCCGGCTTCAGTTTGTGAAAAATGGAGATCGTCGTTTTCTAGTTCTGCCAAAGAATTACCTCGCAGGGAGTGGGCTATTACGTAATTTAGTGATGGTGAACAACTCAGGGCTTGTTATTCTAGGTATAAACCGGGACGGGTTTGAAAAAGTTCTCGAATCCACCAAGCAAAAGGGTTTTCTGGCAGCTTTCAGGGTTGTGCCACGCAAAGGCAATGCAGGCGCGGATGTGCACATATTGAGGACTGAAAGAAGCTTTATTTCCAATGCTGTGTCAGGCGGCATGAGTGATTTCTCGACCTATTTTTGGAAAACTAATTAGTCGGGTTAAGACATTAGTTAACTGGGGGGGGTTAAGGACAAAAAAAGAACAAAAAAAAAGACAAAAAAAGACAAAAAAACCTTTGATTTTTATATATTTTATGTGTTATCTTTGCAGCGATTGTATTGAGGAGTGTATAAAAAGGCAAATCACGTAAGATTTCAATAACTTACTTCAGATCAATTTTTTAGTTTTTTAGTTTTTTTTTATAATTTTTATAAAAAGTAGTTGGTCGTAAACTAAACTTGGAGGAGACAAGTATGAAAAAGAATTTTCTGACTGTAATCGCAATGACGGTCGTGGCTTTTTTTGTGTCGGCCGAAATTGCAAAAGCAGCTGACATCTCATTCAGCGGGCAGGTTAGAACCCGTTGGGAAGTAGCTGAGCACGTTGGTAACGGCGCCGTTTCTGGTGCTGGTACCTCAAATGGACCTGGTATAAACAACACACCTGATGATTTCATCATTCAATCAACGCGTTTAGCAGCGAAGGCTAATATCAACGACACCACATCCGCCTTCATCCAAATGCAGAGTACTAGAACTTGGGGTGATTCAGCAAAGAGTGCTGCTGGTGGTGGTTCTGGTAACTCATCTGGACAGGTTAACAACGGCGATGCTTCGGTTGGACTCCATCAGGCGTATTTCACAATTAAAAACTTTATGAACTTGCCTATGGGCTGGGATGCCAAAGTGGGTCGTCAAGAAATCAAGTTGGATGGTTGGCGTCTATTCGGTAACACGATCTGGACGACGGGTATGCAGACTCATGACGCAATTCGCTTCAACCATAAGCACGACAATACGACTATAAGCGCATTCTACATCCTGGCTAATGAAGATGGTAGAGCATTCGATCAAAGCGATGATAACGATAAAGACGTTTATGGTTTGCACATAAATCAAAAAGGTGTGCTGGGTGGCCAGTTCTCTGGTTACTACGCGTACAGCGACAGTGGTTGTAGTCCTTATCTCGCAGCCGTATCTAATAACACCCAAACAGGTTGTTCTAGCTTTAGCAATGATTTTCACACAATCGGTGGTCGTCAGGCCGGTAAGATGTTCGGTCTAAACTACCGTGCTGAAGCCTACTACCAGTTCGGTGATGCGACGGGTATTGTACGCTCCACAGGCGGAACAGCTCATCCTTCCGTAACAACTGGTAATTTGATTGACCGAGAAGCGTATATGTACGGTCTTCGAATTGGTAAGGCGTTTGGTAACGTAGCAACTAAGCCTTCTGTCACCATGTGGTACGATTACCTTTCAGGAACATCGGATGATGACCTGAAAAATGGTAAGTGGAAAAGTTTCGATACCCTGTATGACACAGGTCATAAATACTACGGCTTGCAAGATATCTTCTTGGGTGTTGGTGGAGGTGCCGGAAAAGGAACACAAGGATTGGGTCTCCAAGACTTAGCCGTAAAATTAAAATTGACTCCGGTTACGGGTTGGACCGTGAAGGCGGATTACCATTACTTCTATACCGCTGAGGGTGTTCAAGCGAGTCCTTATGTAAGTGGTAGTAACACCGGAAATGGAAACAATGAAAAGAGTTTTCTTGGTAACGAGCTTGACATAACAGCTGTTCACAAGTGGAACTCTGCTACTAAGGTTATGATTGGTTTTTCAAACTTTAGCCCATCACTAACCTTCAGACGTATTAGAAGTGCTACTACTGGTGACGCTTCCGATGCGAACTGGGCTTACGTTCAGTTTGACGTGAAGTTCTAAGTTAGTTTTTTCAAAAACCCTCCGGCCTTCAGGTCGGGGGGTTTTTTTTTGTCCATTTCCTCTGTGAATGCTGGTGAGCAGAGTTAGAATTATGATATCCTTGCAATGTTTTTTTCTGTCTCCCAAAAATGCCAAATCCAAATTATGAGTTGTAAATTACTGCCCCTGTTGTTCTTTATTTTTTCTGGCCTCGTTGGGGCGGCAGAACCGGAAATTTTTAAGCTGAGCGGTAACCCCGTACCCGCTGTAGTCGCAAAGGTCAACGGAGTCTCATTAAGCTCCACTCAATTGGAAACAGAGTTCATCGCATTTCGTATGCGTACCCAACATCAGGGTGGAAAAATTTCTGCCTCCGAAGAGGCTTTGGTCGCCCGCGAATTACTCAAAGCAGAAATCATGAAGGAGCTAATCGCACAAAAAGCCCGATCACTCAACATTAAAATTACTGCTGATAAAATCGACTTGGAAATACAAGGTATCGAGGATAAGTTCCCCAGTCACACGGCGTTTGTAACTGCTCTGGCTTTTCAACGTATGAATATGAAAGCACTTAAGGAAAAAATTGAAAGAACCCTATTAGAGGACGCGTTAATTCGCCTTGAAATTGCCCCCAATGTAAAACCAAGCGATGATTCTGTGAAGGACTTCTATAATAAGAATCGAGGGAAATTCGCTAAACCTGTTTTATACAGGGCAAGACATATTCTAATTACTACCATTTCAGCCTCAGAAAATTTAGAAGACGATTTAAACCGCAAGAAGGGTTTACGGATGGCACTCATGATTAATAGCGAAGCTAAATTGAAAGCCGAAGAGGTTTTTCGCAAGATAAAATCTGGGGGTGACTTTATTCAGCTTGCTAAAGAATTCTCAGAAGATGAAGCTTCTAAACAAGATGGCGGCATGCTGGGTGATTTGCATCCGGACAGCACGCTCCCGGAAATCTCAGCCGAGATGGTGAAGTTAAATGAAGGAGAAACAAGCAATATCTTTCAAAGCCCATTCGGCTATCACATCTTAAAGCTAGACGAAATTATCCCAAGCACGCTCATTCCTTTCGAAGAAGCACAAAGCGATATCTTAAATATATTGATGAAGAGAGAAACACAAAGCCTTTTTAAAAAATATTTAGTTGATCTCGAGAATAGTGCCAAAATAGAAATTTTTATATAGCAATGCTAGCGCTGCTGTTAATAGGCTAAGGCTTTTATAGAATCGATTCCCTTAGATCTGTTGACATTAATTTCGATTTTAAAAGGGAATAAAAATTTCTGTGGTGATTTTACCAACTCCCATAACTTCCTCCTTCTTTATATAAATGACTACATTAATTACAGGAGCCACAGGATTTTTGGGTTCAGCCATCGCACGAGAACTGCTCCGTGATGGACGCAAAATTAAACTGCTGGCTCGGGGTAGTGCTGACCTAAGAAATATTGAAGGCCTTGAAGCAGAAGTAGTGAAGGGAGATCTCCGTGATCGGGAATCACTAAAATCTGCTATGACAGGTTGCTCTAGGCTCTACCATGTAGCCGCCTATTATAGTTTATGGGATCAGGATAAAAAACTCATCTATGATATTAATGTCCAGGGAACTCGCAATATTCTAGAAACAGCACTAGAATTGGGTCTAGAACGTGTTGTTTATACTAGTACGGTTGGGTGCATCGGCCTATCTGAAGACCGCACACCTACGAATGAAGATCAGCCAATGGATCCGGCCACTCTGAGTAACGATTATAAAATTTCCAAGTTTCAGGCGGAAAAAATTGCCTTGGAAATGCACGATAGAGGACTTCCTGTTGTAATTGTAAATCCTAGCACTCCAATAGGCCCACGCGATATCAAGCCAACCCCAACTGGGAAAATTGTCCTCGATTTTTTAAAAGGTAAAATGCCTGCGTACTTGGATACGGGGTTAAACCTGATCGATGTAGCAGACTGCGCACGTGGACATATTCTTGCTGATGAAAAAGGCAGGCCAGGTGAACGATATATTCTTGGAAATAAAAATATGTCATTAAAAGAGATACTCCAGGCCCTGGAAAAGATTACTGGGATCAAGGCTCCATCTATCAGGATGCCTTATTGGGTAGCATATGCAGCCGGTCTGGCCTGTGAAGCCATGTCTAACCTGGTCACTCAAAAACCACCGGCCGTCCCCCTTGCTGGAGTAAAAATGGCAAAATATTTTATGTACTTTGACTCTTCCAAGGCCATTCGTGAGTTGGGTTTACCGCAAAATCCGGTGGAAGACGCGTTAAGCCAATCCGTTCATTGGTTTCAGGAAAAGCATCGCTGACATATGGAAACCCTTTCCTTACTTTGGGGTACGGTATTACTTCGTCCTTATGTTTTTCTATTCCTTGCTGTCTACCTAGCGGTAGCTATTTTAAATATGGGCGTGCTTCGTTCCTTGTTTTTCACTGTTCTTGCCTATGGCATCGCATTTCTTTGTGAATATTCTTCAACCCGGAATGGCTTTCCTTTCGGATTTTACACTTATATCGATACGACGCGAGACCAGGAATTGTGGATCAGCAATGTCCCCTTTATGGATTCCCTCTCCTTCTCCTTCCTAATTTATGTGAGCTATACGTTAAGCTTGCTTTTATGGGCACCGCTTATTAAAAAAGGCTGGGACATACGGTTGGGGGAGATCGGTCCTATCAAACACTCCTTTAAAGTGATCGCGTCAGCATCCATTCTATGTATGCTGATGGACGTTATAATTGATCCGATCGCATTTCTCGGTGACCAGTGGTTTCTTGGAAAAATCTATTTTTACCGAGAACCTGGAGAATATTTTCATATTCCACTGACAAATTTTGCTGGATGGTTTTTTGTCTCAGCGGCCACACTCACTTGCTTCGCCGCCTTTAACTCATTGCTGAACCATAAGATACCAATAAAAACTAAGCAAATAGCAGGTCAGGCGCTTTTGGGGCCTGGATTGTATTTTGGGGTATTGACCTTCAACTTGGGGGTTACTTTTTATATTGGCGAATTTCTACTGGGAGTTTGGGGAATTTTTGTTACTGCTGGGGTTTTAAGCTTGGTGGGGTTTAAGATACGAAAATAAAAAACTACTAACTACATTGTCTTTGAACCAATATATATCCCATAGACAATGGCTGCAAAAATGATTCCCATTAAAAGGTTGTCGATGGCTACCGCTTTCCAATCGGGGATACGACCCCAGCTAGCCCAGGGAATAATAACGATAAACAAGGAGAGAAAACCTAGCACCAACAAACAGGCCAGAATAAATATCAGTTTTTTTTCATCCATAAGGACACATGATTTTTAATGCATTCTAGTGTTCATATAAAAACCATATACAAACAGGACTATAGCAACCATTACAATTCCACTGTCCACTAAAGTATCCTTCCAATTGGGTAACAGATAATTAGTAAACCAGGGAATCGCAATAAAAAGTACCGCTATAAAACCGACTCCTAAAAGGCTTAAAATGGTAATGATTAAAACCTTATCGTTCATAATTGAATTCCTTTAACGTTTTATCTTTATAAACTTCCCAGAACCATTGTAGCAATTAAACCCAAGTTAAGGCATGGAAAGAATTGAACAATTATAGAAGGCTTAAGGCATTCATGGGGGAAATTTTTAACATTAATCTCCTTAAAAAATGAAGGGAAAAGGGTCTAATTGTTTATAGTGAGGGTGCTTGTCCTCAAGGTTCCCCGAAAAGCGGCCTCTGCTTCCTTATAAAAGCGTTCGCGATGAGGCATATGCTTTCTAGAGAAATGAAAAACATGCAGTTTCTTTACACAAGCTTCCCGGGCCAGAGACCCAGCCTGATGAGAAGTAAGGTGAAACCTTTCCTGCCCCCTAGCTTCTTCATCGGCTAAAAAAGGAGACTCGCAGAAAAATATGTCAGAAGATTTGATCAATTCAATTATTCTTTTCTTGTTCGGCTCATTATAAACTGTATCCACAACATATCCGATTTTCTGTCCAGGAGAAACATCCACAAGACCTTCTTTCAACTGACCCAAAGAAGTTTGCTTCATCACAGACTTCCCATATCGTTTAAAGGGAACGTCAATGGAGTAAACATCTGGCTCCCCCTTTAACACAGATTGTTTTAATTCATTCAACCAGGCACCCTCAACAACCTGCATCTCCTCTAACCGATCTTTATTAATGTTTACATGAAGTTTTTCCTCAAGACAAAATCCTAAACAAGGGACTCGGTGCTCCAGTATCACTGCCCGCACCTTAATTGAAGGATCTTCAAGAATGATTCCATCTTGCAACTCGACCTCTTTTTTATTAGTAAGTTTGAACTCGTCAATTGCCCTGAAGCTGGCTTTAATCAGCTTTTCTTCTCTTACCTCAACCACTTCAATGGTCAGTGACTCCTCATAACGATCTACCAGATTCCAAGTGAATCCAGCCAGCTTACCTTCTACATTTTTTATGAAGTTTTCGGGGCCGTAAAAAGTCAAAGTTTTTTCCCTACCGAAAAAAGTTCTTAGTAAACGGTCAAAACCAATGAAATGATCGATATGTGTATGACTGACAAAAACATGCGAAACCTTCAAAAGTTCTGCATTGCTCAACGGAGAAATATCCCCCAAATCAAATAAGAGAGACCGCTTTTGAAACAAAAACTGAACTAACAGTCCGGGGTCGCCAAAAGGATCATTAACTAAAGATGCGCAGAGAGTCGATTTCATTACATGGCATCCCCTGATTTGGAACTATTAAAACGTAGGGACGCCTGAATAAAAATGTCCAGGTCGCCATCTAAGACCACATCCACGTTACCCACTTCTACATTGGTTCTCAGATCTTTTACCAACCGGTAAGGATGAAGAACATAGGAGCGGATCTGACTACCCCACTCAATTTTCTTTTTTTGCTTTTCCATTTCTTTTTTTTCCTCATCCTGCTTTTCTTGCTCTAATTCATACAATCGTGACTTCAGAACTTTGATGGCCGAAGCTTTATTTTTATGCTGCGATCTTTCATTTTGACATTGAACCACGATTCCTGACGGTACATGAGTCAGACGGACGGCCGAATCGGTGGTATTGACACCCTGTCCTCCCGGACCTGAAGCACGGTAGACATCAACTTTTAAGTCTTCCTCTCTAATCTCCACTTCGATATCCTCATCAGCCTCAGGATAAACAAAAACAGAAGCAAAAGAAGTGTGCCTTCTTTTATTGGAATCGAACGGTGAAATTCTTACTAGACGATGCACCCCCATCTCCGCTTTTAAATATCCAAAAACATAGTCACCGGACAATAAAACCGTGGCGCTTTTTATGCCCGCCTCCTCGCCATACTGAGTATCAAGCACTTCTGCTTTGAAACCATTCCGGTCGCTCCATCGCAAGTACATGCGAAGCAACATATCTGCCCAATCCTGGGACTCCGTTCCTCCGGCACCCGAATTGATTGCCACAAAAGCGTTGCTGAAATCATTTTTTCCAGAAAGGAGCGATTTAAATTCTGCCTCCGTGACTTGATCATTTAGATCCGCTAGGGAAGATTTAATTTCTGTCAGAAGAGACGGGTCATTCTCTTCTTCTGACAATTCCAACATGGCACTAATATCTTCACTGGCATTGTGAAGGTTTTTCCATATATCAACCTGACGTTGAAATGTGGATCTGTTTTGCAGTAATTTTTGCGCTTCCTTATTGTCGTCCCAGAACCCTGGTTGGGAAATGGCTTCATCAAGGGATTTGAGAGTTTTTAATTTTTTTTCAACGTCAAAGAAACCCCCGGAGTTGGTTTATTCTTACTTCGATATCTCTGAAGTATTTAGCGTGATCTTCTTGCATCCGATTCTCCATATTCATTGAACAGCATTAATGTCATTGTATTGGATGCTCTCTTGCTAGCACCTTAATTGCCGTTTCTTTCCCTGTTTCCCAAAATTTAAACATCTCTATAAATTCTTTTTCCAAAGAATGTCATGTGTTAATTCCAAAAACCTATTTTTATTTGTGTTTATTATGCTAAAATAAATTACGGTTTATTAGTCTACCCTGCCGGGGTAAAAAACTGTTCCCCGTCAAGGGTTTATGGTTATTCACCGCCCTATCATAAAGGAATCTTGTCCATGCCGCAAAACGTTTTGAAGCATAAAATAGGTTTGGAAACCCATGGCCTCAAAAACTTAAAAAAAATACATTGGAATTTGTCAACCCCTGAGCTTTACGAGCACATTATAGCTAATAAAGAAGGCCAATTATCGCACCTTGGTCCAGTTTGTATAACAACAGGGGAACATACGGGCAGAGCCCCTAACGACAAGTTTATCGTTCGAGAGCCTTCCAGTCAGGAAAATATCTGGTGGGGAAAAGTAAATCGTCCTATTAGTGTTGAGCGATTTGAAGCTCTCTACTCGCGTGTTTTGGCTTATTTGCAAGGCAAGGAAGTTTATGTTCAGGATTGTTGCGCTGGTTGCGACCCCAACCATCAGACTCATATCCGTGTTATTACCGAACATGCGTGGCACAATCTATTTGCGCGCAACATGTTTATCCAGATCAACGATATGGCAAAACTGGAAAATCACGATCCCGCATTTACTATCATACATGTACCTGATTTCAAGGCTGTGCCGGCAATTGATGGAACCAACTCAGAAGTATTTGTTATTGTCGACTTTGGCAAACAGTTAGTTCTTATAGGTGGTACGAGTTACGCAGGGGAAATTAAAAAATCCGTCTTCTCTATTTTAAATTACCTATTACCACAAAAGCAGTCGGTTTTATCTATGCATTGTTCCGCAAATATTGGCAAAAAAGGCGATTCTGCGATATTTTTTGGCCTTTCAGGAACCGGTAAAACCACTCTATCAGCCGATCCACAAAGAAAGCTCATCGGCGATGACGAGCATGGATGGAGTGATCGCGGCGTATTTAATTTTGAAGGCGGCTGTTACGCGAAGGTAATTCGACTCTCGAAAAAATCAGAACCAGAAATCTATGAATGCACCCGCCGATTCGGTACCCTGCTTGAAAACGTGGTTTTAAATAAAGGGGACAGAAGGCTTGATCTTGATGATGCCAGCCTGACCGAAAACACACGTGCTAGTTACCCCATCAAACATATTAACAATGCCGTTCTGAAAGGGATGGGAGAACATCCCGATAACGTGATCATGCTCACTTGTGATGCATATGGAATCATGCCCCCGGTATCAAAGTTGACACCTGAACAAGCCATGTATCATTTTATTTCGGGCTATACCGCCAAAGTTGCGGGCACCGAAAAGGGCATGAGTCGTGAACCAACCGCTATTTTTAGTACTTGTTTCGGAGCCCCGTTCATGTCACTGCATCCTTCTGTCTACGCTGACATGCTGGGCGAAAAAATTGCCAAGCATCAGGTCTCCTGTTGGTTAGTCAATACAGGCTGGACGGGTGGTGCTTATGGTGTGGGAAAAAGGATCGAAATTAAATACACAAGAGCTATGATCAAGGCCATTTTAGATGGTCAGTTGGATAAAGTTGAAACTGAAACCGATCCGGTATTTGGGATTCAAATTCCAATTACTGTCAAAGGGATTCCGAAAGAGTGCCTATTCCCCAGAAATACTTGGAAAAACCCTGAGGCTTATGACGAAAAAGCCGATGAACTGGCAAACCAGTTCATTGATAACTTCAAAGAGTATGAAAGAAATGTCGACAAGAAAATACTCGATGCTAGTCCAAGGCCTATTGGGAAAAGGTCCAAGTCGTCTGGGAAAATTCACGAACTTAGAAAATAAAGGCCTCTCCAAAATTGTTTGGACTCTAGACTCGCTCTTTGGGTTCGATAGCTGGAAAGTTTTTTAATCAAAAAAATTCACTTTGATTATTAAATATCAGACTGACTTAGCGTAAAGAACAAAAAATGGAAGTTTCACCCACCATTGCCCTAACACTGGGAGATCCGGCAGGAATCGGGCCCGAAATAATTGTTAAAGCATTTCAAGACGAAATCTTGACGATCAACGCTCGGATTCTGGTAATTGGCGATGCCAAAACACTGGAAAAAACAGCCCAACAAATTGCCCCCGAGATTTTAATCCATTCAATCAAATCACCCGACAAAGGTTGGTACCAGCCTTACACCATTGACGTTATTGACCTCAATAATGTTTCCGAAACACTTCCTATGGGGAAACCCTCAGCAGAGAGCGGCAAGGCTAGTTATGAAGCTATCCAAAAAGCAGTCGCGTTAGTCCTCGCAGATGAGGTAGCAGCTATCGTCACCTGCCCCATCAATAAAAAAAGTTTACATCTAGCCGGCCACCCCTTTCCAGGGCATACCGAGCTATTAGGCCATCTAACAAATTCTAAAGAACCCACGCTGATGATGGAAGGCAGTTCTTTACGTGTGGTCCTAGTGACAACGCATCTTCCGCTAGACCAGGTCAAATCACAAATTTCTGAAGAAAAAGTTTTACAAACCATTCGACTAACTCACGATTGGCTCCAAAAACATGTTACAGAAATTCCTCGCATAGCGGTTGTAGGACTCAACCCGCATTCTGGGGATGGAGGTATTTTTGGTCAGGAAGAAACAGAATTCATTCTTCCCGCATTGAAGGCAGCTCAGAAAGAAGGAATCCAAGCAAGCGGCCCTCATCCAGCAGATGCTTTGTTCGCAAGAGCTGTATCAGAAAAATACGATGCGGTCATCTGCATGTATCACGATCAGGGTATGATTCCTGTAAAAATGAACGGCATGGGTGTAAATATAACTCTAGGCTTGCCTATTTTACGAACCTCAGTAGATCACGGCACAGCCTTCGATATAGTGGGACGAAATAAAGCCTCTGCTGAAAATCTTAAATTGGCGTTGAAGACTGCGGGCCGATTGTCTCAATCTAGCCTTTCCATGCAATGAGAAAGAGGCCTCTCGGGCAAAATTTTCTTGTTGATCCTGAAATTACACAAAAGATTATCGATTTGGCAAATATTCAGCCCGAGGACAATATAGTCGAAATTGGACCGGGGAAAGGCGTTCTCACTCAACGACTCATCTCGATGATCCGTTCACTGACCGTAATAGAACTTGACCCTAAGTTATGCCAAGAAATGGAAAGTCGGTTTGGCAAAAACAATCCAACATTCAGAATAATAGAAGGAGATGCCGCAAAATTTGATTACTCTTCAATAAAATCCGGGTTCAAGGTTGTATCCAATCTTCCTTATTATGCGGCCACCCATATAATGAAACAATTGATCCACTTTGGCAGTCGGATTCAAACCATGACCCTGATGATGCAAAAAGAAGTTGTCGATCGACTGGCTGCTAAACCGGGTAACAAGGAGTATAGTTCCTTATCAGTTTTTGTGCAGTACCACTGCAAAGTCAAACGATTATTAGAAATACCCAACACAGCTTTTTCGCCAAAACCTAAAATAGATTCTTCACTCTTTTCACTGGAACCTCTACCCCAGCCCAAAGTTCAGGTTGAAGATCCGCAATTATTTTTTAAAATAATTAATGCCGCTTTTTTTCATAAACGAAAAATGTTAAAAAATAATTTAAAATTCTGGGAAAAACACTTTACTTACGAACAAGGACAAACTCGACTTGCGGACATCGACCTTTCTCGACGGGGGGAAACCCTGTCTATGTCCGATTTTGCAAATATTGCTAATCACCTTTATTCACCAAATGAATAACTTGAAAAATAAACAAGGAAAAATTATTCTCATCGGTGCCGGGCCGGGGGACGCGGGGCTTTTAACTCTCCAAGGGAAGCACTGGTTACAAAAAGCTGAGGTCATCTTCTATGACCATTTGGTTAACGAAGACCTATTACGTTTTACTCAAAAGGAAACAGAAGTCATTTATGTTGGAAAAAAAGAAGGCATTGCAATTGTTGAGCAGGAAAAAATCAACTCTCTACTTATTGAAAAAGCAAAAGAAGGAAAAGTTGTTGTCCGGCTCAAAGGGGGAGACCCATTTATTTTCGGACGCGGTGGCGAGGAGATCCAAGCTGCCAAGAAGTCCAACATCCCTTTTCTTGTTGTACCCGGTATCACATCCGTAACCGGGGTCGCGGCTTATGCCGGCATACCATTGACACATCGACACCTTTCCTCCACGCTTTCTGTAATTACAGGAAGCAACGAAAAAAACCAAGGCGACATTCACATCGACTGGGAGAAGATAGCTTCCCGGTCTGGCACCCTGGTATTTCTTATGGGTGCTCGCAAACTTCCGTTGATCGTTGAAAAACTCATGAAATTTGGGAAAAGCCCGGATACACCCATTGCCGTGATTCAATGGGGAACCACCGCACGGCAGAAAACATGGAAGGGAACCTTGTCCACTATTGGAAAAAAGACTTCAAAAGAAAAGATTTCACCCCCGGCGTTAACCATCATCGGCGAGGTTGTCAACCTGAAACCCGAAATAGAATGGTACGAGCATTTACCTTTATTCGGAAAAAGTATCGTGGTAACGAGAAAAGGAGACCAGGCAGAAGGTATGATCGAGCGGTTGGGTGAACTGGGAGCCGAGCCTGTTTTTTTTCCTGTTATCGAAACCGTTGCACCGGAGGACTGGGCAACACTCGATGAGGCCTTGAATAATATTTCCCGTTATGATGGTCTTATCTTTACCAGTGTAAATGGGGTACGATTTTTTTTCCAACGACTCAAAGAAATCCAGCAGGACATTCGAAACTTAAAAAACTTACGGGTCTATACCATTGGCCCTAAAACTGCTGAAGCAGTGCGTGACCTGGGAATTTGCGTAGACGTCGTTCCTGAAGATTTTGTCGCGGAATCTCTTATTGAAAGTATAGGTAAAGAAAAAATAACAGGCCAACACTTCTTGATTCCCCGTGCTGCTGTTGCCCGGGAAGTGCTACCCAAAACACTTAGGGAAATGGGAGCACAAGTAGATATTGCTCCTGCTTACCAGACTATATTACCGAAACCTAAATCCGACGCATTTTCAAAAAGGCTGCAATCCGGAGACATCGATGTCCTGACATTTACCTCTTCATCCGCCGTCAAAAACTTTCTGGAATTGACGGGCAAAAGCCTATTTGAGGAAGTAAAGAAAACCCGCATCGCATGCATAGGTCCCATCACTGCCGAAACAGCAAAAAATGCCGGGCTTAACGTCGATATCCTCCCTAAGGAATATACGGTCCCAGCACTTCTCGAAGCTATCGAAGACTACTACAAACCGTAATTTTCTTCTTTTTTATTGCCAGTTCCCGTATAATTTGAATATAAAATCATTTCATACCAGCAGGACGAGGATGACAATATGTCAATAAGATCTATTCGAGTCAGTCACATCGTTTTATCTACTGAAGAACTCGCAAATGTTTTGCTGGATCATCTAACGGACGATGAATATAAAGACAACAAGGATATGCTTTATAAAATGTTTGCGAAGATGGCAAAAAAATACAGTGCCTGCGGAACCCGAAACAATGGCGGAGATTTAGGCCTGCTCGAATTCAACACGGCTGCACCGGAGCTTGAAAAAGCGGCAATGAAAGCACCCGTGGGAGAAGTTCGAGGCCCGATAAAAAGTAAATTCGGATACCATATTTTCCTTGTCACCGAGGAAGAAAAAATGACAGATATGGGAATCGATGGTCTGACAGTAACGGGTTTTGGCGCTGGAGACGGCACTCTCTAATCTCCTCCTTCCTGATTCCAGATGCAACTCAAAGGCATTCATCACATCGCTCTCAATGTAAAAGACCTGGACCGCGCCGAAAATTTTTATACCGATGTCCTGGGATTTAAAGTCACCCATCGATTTTCAAAGGGGCTGCGGCATCTAATGCTGGAAACCGGAAATGCGGCCGTAGCACTTTTTGAAACACCGGACCTTAAAGTCCAGGAAGCAATGAACATTTTAAGCGAGGAGGGTTATTTACACCTGGCATTTGAAGCTGCTCCTGCGGACTTTAAAAAAATTGCAGAAGAACTACAAACCAAAAATATTGGCATTAAGGGTCCGGTAAAACGGGGAGATGGAGAGTCCATCTATTTTAATGACCCTGATGATAACCATCTTGAAATCCACTGCGATAATCCATAATGATAGAACCCATCCTTGAAAAAGCCATCGCGGGATCACGCATCGAACCTTCTGAAGCGGTGAGGCTGTTCGGCACAACAGATATTCTCCTGCTCGGAAACGTGGCATCGCGGTTGACTCGAAAAAAGCTCAAGGAAAATAAAACCGTAACCTATATCGTAGACCGCAATATCAACTACACGAATATCTGCGTTACCGACTGTTCCTTCTGCGCTTTTTATAGAAAAGAACCGGATCAGGATGCCTATGTCCTTCCCTTTGAGACCATTGGAAAAAAAATTGAGGAAACTTTAGAAGTTGGCGGACGACAAATATTGCTTCAAGGCGGGCACAACAACAATCTTAAAATTGATTACTTTGAAGACCTGTTCAAAAATATTAAAGCCAAGTACGATATTCATCTTCACGCCCTTTCTCCTTCTGAAATTCTTCATACCAGCCGGATCTCTAAAATATCCTTAAATGAAACTTTAAAAAGGATGAGAGTTGCCGGATTGGATTCCATACCCGGTGGCGGAGCAGAAATTCTTGTGGACCGCGTAAGGCAAATCATTAGTCCGAAAAAATGCAGCAGCGATGAGTGGCTTGAGGTCATGGAACAGGCACACAGAATGGACATCCCAACCACTGCGACTATGATGTTTGGGCATGTGGAGACCCTGGAGGAACGCATCGAACACCTAGATCGACTACGCCAACTGCAGGATAAAACTGGAGGCTTCACCGCTTTTATTGCCTGGGGGTTTCAGCCAGGAAATACTGAGTTACAAGGCCAGACAGGAATCAAAACAGCAGTGAGTGGTTTCGAATACCTAAAGACTTTAGCCATCAGTAGAATTTTCCTCGACAACTTCGACAATCTGCAATCTTCCTGGGTAACACAGGGACCCAAAATCGGCCAGGTTTCTCTTTACTACGGCGCCAATGATATGGGAAGCACGATGATGGAAGAAAATGTGGTAGCCGCGGCAGGCACTGTCTACTGTCTTGATGAAGAAGAAATTAAAAGGCTTATCATCGACGGCGGCTTCGCTCCGCAACGCCGCAACATGCAATACCAACCGGTAGATTAAATCAATAATTTATATTTTGGAAAAACCCGCTCCACCCTATAATTGTTTTCAATGACAAATCCTCTCATTCCCGAAGATTCTCCTTTCCTGGCTCATGATACCCGCAAAAGTCGATGGGCGATTCCCTATCACTCCGAATGCCTGAATGCGAGACTCGAGGTACTGCTCACTCAAAATCAGAAGTTTATTAAAGGAAAAAAAATTCTAGATGTCGGGTCACATATGGGAACGTTTGCTTATGCAGCCCTTCAATCCGGTGCAGATTTTATTCATGGAATAGATTCAGAAAAAAAAATGATTGCTCTTGGAAAGAATTTGTTTCAAGAGATAGACGTTGCGAAGGAAAGTTACTCCATGGAAGTCTGCGATGCCCTGCAATACCTGGAAAGCATAGAAGAAAAAAGTTTTGATACGGTGCTTTGCTTGGGAATGCTTTACTACACAACAGAACCTTATCGATTACTCAAACTCATACTTCGGGCAGCAAAAGAAACCGTTATAATAGATACTTTTACAGCCAGCTACGCTGCTATACAGGGAAAGGATGCTCCCGAGGTTTATAAAAATATAAATGATGAAACTCTAAAGCTTCCAATACTACTCACACAATTGACCCAACCTGAAAAAAAAGATTACACCCTTCCGCATTCTTTTGGCTATAAAAACAAAAATCTGGGCATTATCACGCTACCAAGTGCAGAGCTTCTAGAAATCTGGTTTCAATCACTGGGTGCCAGCTTTAAGAAATTAGATTGGTCTGCCTACAAAACCCGGCCGTGCACTTACCACGACCTACTAAACCCAGAACAAAAAAAGTCTTCCCACTGGGCCGATGTCTATACAAGCGGTGTTCGTGTTTCCTACCTACTACACAAGTAAAAAAGATTTAACAATTTCGGTCAACGGCTATAAAGCTTATTTGCTTCGGCTGCAATTTTCCCGTGAAGATATAAAACCAACCAGCGCTTCCCTCCCTCTTTAACAATACTAAACACCACATCGCGGAAAAGGATTCCTGGCTGCTTTTTCTGTAAAGTTCTATACAAAGTATGAGACCATTTTGCAATGCGACCAACCTGGTACTTGCTCATCCAATCAAAAATTTTATACTCTCCTAGAGGAAGGGCCATTGTTTTCGCTTGTGTCAATTGAGTGATTCGAATTTTTAAAATTTTACTCAGCACCGGTTTCTGAGTCAATCGCCCTATTTGTTCCAAAGAGTCGGAAACAGATTTAAGCAAGTCAAAAACACGCACTTCATAAATTGGGAAAGTAGATTCAGAGTGGTAATGTCTAGCGATTTGGTCTACCAAGCTAAAATAATTTGCCCCTACCTTCTTCCAGGAAATTGACGCCGTGGAAAAAAGAATTTCTTTTTTCATAGACTCTACAATCTGTTGTGCATTTTCAGAAAGAGGAACATCGACTTCAGCATATAGACAGTCCCATCCGGCAAGAATTTCTTCGGCCTCCACATCTTCTTCATCTATTGAATTATCGCCGTAAACCTTAAGTGAAGCTTCACCCACCAACAACAACCACTGCACCAGGAGAGATCGGACCACCATTATTTGTAGTTTCCTAAATAGTGGTCTAAATAGGAGGTTTTTTATTTCTGAGGTATTTTTCTTAACCTTATTTTTTTCAGCGGAGGACGTGATAAAACTCTCTAAAACCTGAATTAGCCTAAAACGCGTTACATAATTAATCCGGGGTAAATGAATAATATGTAGAATTTTTTTATTTGCGTCTTGTAATACTTCAAAAATATCTCCTAATCGCGCTTGTTCTATTGAGACCGGAGAATTAGGATGGTAAATAGAAGAGATTTTTTCTATTAAGGAAATGGTTTCAAATTTAAATTTCCATTTCTTTAAATCTGTCTTTTGCAGTTGATCGCAAGCCATTAATGTTTCATGAATAGCCCTTTGTTCGTTTTCAGAAGTCGTTGTGCCACCTCGTATCCTAAATGAGTCTCTTTGCATCTTCAGCCACGACAGAAGACGATAGCCTCCTATAAGATAGTTTGCTATGCTGGCAATTGTTCCCAACACAATGACTCCCAGTAAAAGAACCAAGAGAATATCAAAGGTGGCCATAACGCATCTCGCTTTTAATATATTTACGAATAAACATTAATGTTATATTAAATTCATGTGTTTCCAGCACTTGAGAAGCATTCGAATAAATCTTGAATAGATAAATGAAATTTATCAGCCACTTCCATAAAATTTTAACATTGATCCTGTGTGTACTGATTTTAACTCAATGTAGCGAAAAAAATAGTAGAGAATATGTTAAGGAAGGATTAGAACATTTAAATAACGAGCAATATGATTCCGCCCGTAAATCTTTTTTAAAAGCTATAGAAAAAGATGCAAATAATGCTGAAGGTTATTATGGCCTCGGAGGCATTTATAATTATGAAAAAAAATTTGAAGAAGCTGAACAGGCATTTAAAGCCGTCTTAAAAATCGATCCTACCCACCATAACGCCTGGTATAGCCTCGGTTTTACCTACGAATTGATGGGAAAGAAAGATGAAGCGGAAGAAAGTTATAAAAAATATCGTCGCTTGAAAGGGGAAATAGATTCGCTCATAAACCAGGAAAAACATTGAGACTGATCGTTACTTTCATCTTTATATTTGTCTGGGTAAGTGCCTGTGCTCCTGCAAAAAAGCACCAAAAGAAATACGTAAAACCCGATTATTCCAAACCCTATAATAAAAAATCTCCTCAAATTTCCATTCGGGATAAAAAGAAAAAGCCACACACACTAAAAAGCCTTTCTCCTTTTATTAGTAAAAACTCCCTAGCCCCCACTATTTTAAATGAAAAGGACCAAACCCTGATGATCTTAATTGATCAAGGTAAATACCTTTTTGGAGCGAAAAAAATACCCGCTCGCAAGGCAATACATCCCAATGAGCAAAATTCTCAATTCGTAATGCTATCTGCTTTCTATATTGATAGGACAGAAACCACAGTAGCAAATTTCAAGAAATTTCAACCTCGATACAATGAAAAGCCTTATACCGACGGTAAGCCCTGCCCACAATGCCCTGCTATGGGAATCGAATGGAATCAGGCCTATAAATATTGCAAATGGGCTGGCAAGCGTTTACCAAATGAATTGGAATGGGAAGCGGCTGCCCGAGGCAATTCAACCTTCACTTGGCCTTGGGGAAATGATTATCTACCTCAAAATGCTAATACCTTTGGGAAGGAAGACGGACATTTGTTTGCCGCACCGGTTGCTTCTTTTCCTATGGGTGCAAGCCCTTTTGGAGTGATGGATATGTCGGGTAATGTTTGGGAATGGGTAAAAACAGAAAGCAAAAGTTCACATATTGTCAAAGGCGGTGGTTGGACAAGCGATAAAAACCAATCAAAAATATCTTTTCGCAATTCAGTCGATGTAAAACTGAAAAACCCAACCTTCGGCTTCCGCTGCGCCCGCAGCTAGCGCAAGATACAATAGAGTGAATTTAGTTAAAAAAATATCTTAAAAGGCTTACGGGTTATTACTCACCGGTGGGGAATTGATTTTTTGCCTAGAAAGCAGAGAGGCCGGCGAAGAAATCGCCGGCCGGTCTCCTGCTGACTTTAAATTAGACTAGGCGGGTTTGAATCAGGAGCAACCTGAAGTCGCTCCGCAGCTCACGCATTTTAAACACGTACCATTTCGCACCAGCGTCAGGCTGCCACATTCCTGGCACGCATCTCCTTCATATCCTTTAAGCTTAGCAATCACAGTTGTGTTGGGGGCAGTAGTGCCTTGCTGCGCATTCAATTGAGCAGCGCTGTTGCCATTACCATGCCCATTACCATGCCCATTACCATGCCCATTACCATGCCCATTGCCATTATCACCGTTTCCGTTTTTGGGGACAGCTTGAATTGCAGGACTAATTTGGACATTGGTTTCCTTTGAAAAAGATCCTTTTTCTTCATCCTTTAAGACAGGTGGCAAAACCTTATCATCGTCTCCATCACTCGACTGTTGATTTTTTTTACCAATAGAATCGGATCTTAAATCATCCGGGGTCACCTGTGCCAAATCGTTACGACCAAGGTAGGTGATTGCTAGCTCGCGGAAAATATAATCTATGGTGGATGTGGACATACTAATAGATTTATTTCCTGTAACCAATCCATTGGGTTCAAAGCGGGTAAAAACAAAAGCATCTGAAAATTCTTCAAGAGGTACCCCGTGCTGCAGTCCCAGTGAGATGGCAATCGCAAAGCAGTTCATCAAACTTCTATAGGCTGCACCTTCTTTATGCATATCGATAAAAATTTCACCTAGAGAGCCATCATCGTATTCACCAGTTCTAAGATAAACTTTATGTCCACCAATAGATGCCTTCTGGGTATAGCCTTTACGCCGATGCGGCAAAGCCCGACGCTTGTTCTGCATTATCTTTATCGCCTGTTCTGCAGCTTGCACAGCCGGCGCAATCGGAGTAGCAGCAACCCCAGCATTTTCCATTTGTAGTTGTTTGAAACTTTCGACCGCCACGCTGTTTAGGGGTTGGCTGAGTTTAGATCCATCCCGATATACAGCGGTTCCTTTCAGCATGAGTTTCCAGCTAAGCATGTGGGCCTTTTCTACATCTTCTATGCTGGCATCGTTTGGCATATTGATAGTTTTGGAAATAGCGCCTGAAAGAAAGGGTTGCGCCGCAGCCATCATTTGAATATGTGCCTCCGGAAGAATAAATCGCTCACCATATCTTCCGCATTTGGCAGCACAATCAAAAACCGAATAATGTTTTTCTTTCAAATGTGGGGCATTCTCGACGGTCATGCGACCACAAATAAAATCGTTGGCAGATTGAATTTCTTCATCGGTATATCCCAAATGCGACAATAAATTAAAAGTTATAGAGTCGAGTTGTTCATCCGACAAATTCAAAACGTCTTTGCAGAATTCTTCTCCCAACACAAACTTATTAAATGCAAAGCTGATATCAAAAACCCGTGGAAGCTCTAATTGAATATTATCGATCACCGCATCAGAAAACCCTTTTGTCTTTAAAGAATTACGATTAATATAAGGAGAAGAGTCCAGGCTCCCTGATCCTACACAATAATCAACAATTTCTTTAACCTCTTCTGGCTTATATCCCAATCGTTGCAAAGCGCCAGGAACCGATTGGTTGATGATTTTAAAATAACCACCGCCAGCAAGTTTTTTGTATTTGACCAACGCATAGTCGGGCTCGATACCAGTCGTATCACAATCCATTAACAGGCCAATGGTGCCTGTTGGCGCGATGCAAGTGGTTTGAGCATTGCGGAAACCATGTTTTTCTCCTAGAGCCAAAGCATCGGTCCATTCCTCTTGCGCAGCATCCAGAAGATAAGCGGGGCAATGCTCTGCTTGAATTCCTTGGGGGAAAACGGTGAGCCCATCGTAATCTGTAGCATCAACGTTATGCGCTGCCCGCCAGTGGTTTTTCAGCACACGCAGCATGGATGATTTATTTTTTTCATAATGAGTAAATGCTCCCTGTTCTTTTGCCATTTCGGCGGACATTGTGTAGGAAGATCCTGTAGTTATGGCGGAAATTGCGCCGGCAATAGCCCGACCCTTTTCAGAGTCGTAAGGAATACCCATGACCATGAGCATCGCGCCGAGATTTGCGTAACCCAAACCAAGAGTACGGAACTCATAACTCTTTTGTGCAATCGCTTTATTTGGAAACTGCGCCATAGAGACTGAGGTTTCAAGAGTAAGGGTCCACAATCGGCAAGCGTGTCGATAATTTTCAACTTCAAATAACCCTTTTTCCTCGTTATAAAAGTTCATCAGATTTATAGAGGCAAGGTTACAAGCTGTATCATCGAGGAACATATATTCAGAACATGGGTTTGACGCCCGAATCTCGCCATCTTCAGGGCAGGTATGCCATTCGTTGATGGTTGTATGAAATTGAAGTCCCGGATCGGCACTAGACCATGAAGAAAAATTCACCTTATCCCAGAGGTCTCTCGCAGACAAAGTTTTAGCGGTTTTACCATCTGTTCTGCGAGTCAGGTTCCAGTCGCTATCGCATTCAACACTTCTCAAAAATTCGTTGGTGAGTCGAACTGAGTTGTTGGAGTTTTGCCCAGAGACGGTCAGATAACCTTCAGAAGTCCAACTGGTATCATACTCTTCAAACTCGATATCCTTGGTGCCCTGCTTCGCCAACTGGATAACTCGATAAATATAATTTTCAGGGACAAAACAATCGAGGGCTTTGCGTACGGCTTTTCTAAGTACTTTATTTTTCTGTACTTCAAAACGAGTTTCCTCTGTTAAACCCTCAGTCCAGCAGCCTTTTAAAATATTTTTCAGACAACGACGTGTGATACGACTTCCAGCTGCTAGAGCTGCAACTTTTCTTTCTTCTTTGACCTTCCATTCGATGAATTCCTCTATATCCGGATGATCCATATCAAGAGTGACCATTTTTGCAGCCCTTCTCGTGGTTCCCCCAGATTTAATAGCTCCAGCAGCACGATCGCCAATTTTCAAAAAGCTCATCAGACCTGAAGATTTTCCGCCTCCCGACAATCCCTCTCCAGAACCGCGAAGATTGGAAAAGTTACTTCCTGTTCCCGAGCCAAATTTAAACAAGCGCGCCTCTTGACGCCACAGATCCATGATTCCTCCATCCCCCACCAAATCATCATCAACAGAAAGGATAAAGCATGCATGCGGCTGGGGCCTTTCATAAGCATTTTTAGATTTTTTTAATTTCCCTGTTTCTTCATCAAAATAGTAATGACCCTGCGCCGGGCCCTCTAAACCGTAGGCCCAGTTGATTCCCGTATTGAACCATTGCGGGGAATTAGGAGCCGCAAACTGACGGATTAGCATATAACGCATTTCATCGTAATAATTGCGCGCAGCTTCTTCATTATTGAAACAGTTTTTCTTCCATCCCCAATATGTCCAGCACCCGGCTAGTCTATGAACCACTTCTTCAGAAGTAGACTCTCGAGTATATTGGTCTGAAATCGGAATTTGGCTCAGCGCCTCTTCATCGGGCAC
>Ga0315336_1001786_pt1 | contig 37916 bp, 32 predicted proteins | sample ASW5metaG_FD_204512 | JGI IMG/M metagenome (GOLD analysis project Ga0315336, IMG submission 204512) | Ammonia-oxidizing marine archaeal communities from Monterey Bay, California, United States - ASW #5 | ecosystem: Environmental > Aquatic > Marine > Intertidal zone | place: USA: California... | reverse complement strand
GCTTCCGCAATCTGACAGAGTTCGCGCACGGACTGTGCACCATCCGCCATGGTGCGCTCGAAGTGCGGTATTCCACCAACAACGTCTACCCCAAGGTCCAGTGCTCGGGTGAGCAGGTCGACTGCCCCTGCATATCGAAAATATCCATCCTGTGGAAAGGCGACCAGTTGAAGGTCGAGATACGCTTTCACGGTTTCCCTAACGTCCAGCAGAGCATGCACGGCGGTCAATTCCGGATCGCAGACATCTACGTGACTGCGAATAGCCAAATTTCCCTGAGCCACCGCCCAGCCACACAGGGTAAGGGCGCGCTGCTTAATGTCATCGACAGTGAGATGCGGTTTGAGTTCCGACCACAGAGCTATGCCCTCCAGCAAGGTGCCGCTTTGATTGACTCGGGGTCGACCGTACGACAGCGTCGAATCCATGTGAAAGTGACTGTCAACGAACGGGGCGGTGACCAGTTGCTGCTTGGCATCTATTTCGGTCGCTGCCTGTGCTTGAATATGTGGCTCGACCAGAGAAATCCGGCCATTCTGGCAGGCGATATCAACAGGCGATGGCCGGTCTATGACAATAGCGTTTCTGATTAGCAGATCAAGCAAACCGATCCCTCCCCAATTGGAACGTGTTGTTGTAGTGTCTCAATAACATTATGAGCGTAAATTTGTGCCCTGATTTTACAATCAGGCCGTGTCGCTGAGTAGGTGAGCATCGTGACTGTCCCAGCGCACGTATACGGTCGCCCCGACCTTAAGATCGAGTTCTGATAATTCTCTTTGCTGGAGTTGAATTCTAAAGTCCGCGCCGTCTGGTGTCTCAGCCAGGACGGTGACAATTGAGCCGACGAATTCCTCACTGATGAATCGGCACTCCATTTCGTTTTCGTCGTTGACCGCACTAGTACTCAGTCTGATTAGGTCTGCACTGATCACCAGACTGGTAGTGTCACCGATTGACCAGATGTGATCCGAACTCTCGACGCATTTGAAACGGCCAGCAGGAGTATCAATTTCAATCAGTCCATCTGCCGCGATAACCGTTCCGGTTAATATATTATTTGCGCCGACAAACTCTGCGACAAACCGCGTTGCCGGGTTGCGATAGATTCCTTTAGCTGAATCAATCTGTTCTATTCTTCCTTGATTCATGATGACCACCCGGTCGGACATTGCAAACGCCTCGGACTGTCGGTGGGTGACATAGACAAAAGTGATGCCCAGTTCTTTCTGAAGTTTCGTCAGAACGCCTTGCATGCGCACGACGAGGTTGGCATCCAGTGCACTGAGCGGTTCGTCGAGCAGTAAAATGCGAGGTTCTGTGACAAGTGACCTTGCCAGCGCCACACGCTGTTGTTGTCCGCCAGAAAGTTGACTGATCTCTCGGTCAGCAAAGTCAACAATTTCCAGTCTTTCGAGCCAGTCAAGCGCGCGCTGGCGCCGTTCAATGGTCGATACCCCGCGCATTTTTAGTCCGAATTCAACATTCTTGATTACATTCAGGAAGGGAAATAAAGCCAGAGACTGCCAAACCATCGGCGTGTCCCGTTCTGAAACGGTAACGTTGTTAATGCGTTGGCCGGCGAGTTGAATTTCGCCCTCGGAAGGCTCCTCAAGGCCAGCAAGCATTCGAAGGGTTGTTGTCTTACCGCAGCCAGAAGGACCCATAATCGACAGAAATTCGCCCTCGAAAATCTGAAGCGATATCGAGTCCACTGCCGTCGTCGGACCAAACCGCTTTGTGACATGGTCAAACAAAACAAGCGGTTGTGTATGGTTAGTTGGCATTGAGTTTCCCATCAAAAGCCCGTGAGCGATTTACGGGTTGATTTCCTCATGTAAATTATTTGGGCAAGAATGATCAGCGTGATAGAGGTTACGAAAACTACCGAACCAATCGCATTAATCCTGGGGTCAGTATTGCCTTGTAGAATCTCGAGAATGATGACCGGAACCGTTTTGTTTAAACCCGAAACGAACCAGGCGACTGCAAATTCATCAAATGAGACGGCTGCAGTCAGGCAGAAAGCAGATATAAGCGCCGGTGCGCAAAAGGGCACAATCACTTCACGCATGGTTCGCCATTGGGATGCACCGAGATTCCAGGCGGCCGATTCTAGGTTGGGGTCAATTTGTGCCAAACGCATGCGCACAATGGCCATTGCAAACGGTGAACACAATACGACATGGCTCACAATGATCGATATTATTTTGCCGGACATGCCGATTCGCGCGAGCAGCGCTAGCATGGCGAGGCCCATGATGACCAAGGGAATCGTAGGTGGCAGCAATGAGAGTGCGAGGTACGCAGACTTTCCAAAAAAGTTGTAGCGGTAATCAGTATAGGCAGTACAGAACCCCAGGAAGGTTGCGATAAAAGCAACTGACAAGGACACGATCAAACTGACCCTGAAGGCGTCCCAGACATCGGCGTCGGTAAAGGCGAGGGTGTACCAGTGCAAGGTGAAGTGTCCCAACGGAATAGTGGGGAAACGTTCTGAATTAAATGAGAAAACAAAGCTCGTCAGAATGGGGAGAAATACAAAAACGAACACAAGCGCTACGTAAAAGTAGAATAGACTATTGTATGCTTTTGCACGGATCATGTGCGTCGCCGGTAGGCCAGTGCAATAGCGGTAAACATGATTGCGAACAGCGTTACGATCATGGTAATTGCAACGACCGCGGCACGAGGCCACTGTTGTCCCGATTTGGTGGTATCGATGATCAAGATGCTCAATGTGGGTGGTTTGGAGCCGCCAAGGTAATAGGGGCTGACAAAATCTCCGAAAGAAAGGATAAAACAGAAAACCGCGGCCACAATAATGCCGATTTTAGCGAGCGGTATGATCACTGCAAAAACGGCACGAAAGCTGCCACAACCCAGGTTGTGGGCGGCTTCAATTAGGCGCCGGTCAACGTTGGATAGCGAAATAAGCTGTAACACCACAGCCAGCGGTAAGCACAGAGTCAGATAACCCACGACTGTGCCGAAGAAGGTATTGAGCATCGAGAATGGACCAAGTCCTATCGAACTCAATAGAACGTTGATGATTCCGTTGTCGTTTAAAAAGATCTGCCAGGAAAATATACGCACCAGATAACTGGTAAAAAATGGAACAATCAGGAAAAACATAGCCCAGCGGCGGACAGTCGGTGAGACCTTGAACGCCAGAGCAAAAGCACACGGAAATGCGAGCACGCTGGTTATGACCGTCGTGATGCCGGCATAGCCAAGGGTACGCCAATAACCATCCCAGAAGTAGCCCTTACTGTACATCTTGACCCAGTTCACCGAATCAAAGCCAGGTACCATGCGGTAGTTTTGAACCAGCCAGAAACTCATCAACAACAAAAATAATAGCGGAAATACAAAAAATACAAGCTGCCACACGACAATAGGCATGGACCATGTCAGGCCATACACGGTGACTGTACGCTGGTGAGAATAAGTGCTTATCGCAATATCCTGTGTGGTAGCTATCGAAGTGGTCGCGAGTAGCTAGGCGGATTTAATGTATGACGATCACTTGTAACCCAGAAAAAAGAGCGGGCCAGTAACCACCGACCCGCTCAATTCACTGGTTTTTATGCGTTCTTATATTCAGACCAAAAGTCATTCCAGTCTTCAAGTGACTGCTGAATCGGTGTTCGTCGGAAGTGGATGCGGCCTTCGCGAAGATCGTCGATGCAGTTCGGTCCGTCCAGATTCATGCGCTGTCGTTTGGCTTCCGCAGGGTTAGCCTGATTGAGTGCTGTCCATCCGGATTTGTAGGGCGACATGCCGGGGTAAGCGGCCATCCCAACTGAGCGGACTTGACCAGGACCTGAAGTCATGTACTTGATGAACTTTTTGACCAGGTCTTGCTTTTTGGACCCCTTGCCAATGGAGTACGATTCAGTCCACTGAATTCCACCTTGTTTCGGCACGACCGAGTCAACCGGTGCACCGTCTTTCTGGACAACACCTGTGATCCAGTCGCCAATACCGCACATGGCGTGTATTTCGCCGGTCTTCAGGGATGAAAAGGTGCCGCCATAGTCGAAGTAACCACCGACCTGAGGTTTGAGCGACAGGGTTGTCTCCTGTAGTTTTTTCCATTGTGCAGCGTTGATATCAAATGGCGTTGGATTATCGTTACCGTCTCTTAAACTCAAGCAACCGAGGTTAGGCAAGTGCCAGTCGAAGTGGCCGACCTTGCCTGTCAGTTTAGAGTCCCAGAGGATGTTGTAGTCCATAGCCTCTTCGTGGCTAATAATCGTGGTGTTGAACGAGACACCCAAATATCCGAACCTGACAATCACAGAATACAGATCATCGCCTTTCCAGTGGCCAGGGAACTGGGCGTACTCATCAAATAGGTCATGCATGTTGTATTCATTGGGATCCATCTGTTCGATGTAGCCCGCTTCATTAAGCAGCTGCACAAACTCGCCGTCTGAGAGGACAATGTCGTAGGTGCCGGGGGGTGACTGTGAAATCAGCGCCAGCATGTTGTCACCGCCGGCATAATATTTGGCTTTGATTTTGACATTGTGCATGGCTTCGAATTCTTCAACCATGTCTGGCTCGCCGTGACCATACCAGGCAATCATAGTGAGCTCGGTTGCGGCATTGGCGCGCGGAGGCACAAGAATCATTGGCACGCTCAAGGCAGTTGCTGCCGAAGCAGCACCAACACCTTTTAAAATCTTTCTTCTGCCGATGTCGGTGTGATCGGCTTTGCTGGGAACTCGTTTTTTACTCATCATCTACTCTCCTGTTGGCTGGTTTAGTCGTTGTCTCAGGTAGTGTGGGAATGTCTTGAATACCGACCCGTGACTCGCAATTTGCGTTGTAGCAGTGGAACTGGATATCCCGCATACTGCCAGCATCCACCGAGTCATTTGACTATAGCTGACTGTCCCGCAAGAGTACTTCAAAAGGTGTGTCGGGGTCGATACTGAGTCACCCACATTTTCTGTTGTTGATACCTCTTCAAGCATCTACGATAAATACTGGAAAGTAAATAACCTCACTGATTCAGAGATTTGATTGACTCAGTTAATGTTGACTGTCGAGCTCGCCGGAGTCAGGCAATTAGTTCGCTGGTGACGGTGTCAAAGTGAATGTCAGGCGTCAGACCCAGAGGGCTTGTGGAAGCGCACAGAAAAGGTAATCTAACCTTACCCAGCGTTAACCAAATTCGAGGTCGAGTGGTGCACAGTCACATCTTTCACAAACAGTTCAAGGTTGTGGGGCCCGCTGTACTCCCAGTGATTCATGCGCAGGATGACCAGCAGATCGATCGAAACATTAAAATTGCTGTTAGCTGCGGTGCACAAGGTGTATTTCTGATTAATCATGATTTTGATGTAAAGCTGTTCTTGCCGTTGATTGAACGGTGCAGACAGGCACACCCACTGCTTTGGTTAGGGGTCAACTTCCTCGGAGTGACCGGACGGGATGCTTTCCCGATTTTGGGTGACCTTGAGTCTCGGGGTCTCGCCATCGATGCTTACTGGGCGGATGATGCCTGTATAGACGAGCAACATGAGTCACAAAGCCAAGCTGGAGTTATTAATTCCATCCGCGAGGAGAGTGGCTGGTCGGGAATCTATTTTGGTGGAACAGCCTTTAAGAAACAGCGAGCCGTCGATCCAGAGGATTACTTTGTATCAGGACAAATAGCAGCGCAGTGGATGGATGTCGTGACTACTTCAGGAGTCGCAACGGGCGAAGCTGCCGCAATCGAAAAGATAGAAACATTTCGACAAGGAATCGGTACCGACACGTTAGCGGTGGCTTCGGGAATTACACCAGAAAATGTCTTTGACTATGCACCCTACGTCGATGCGATACTCGTTGCCACCGGGATAAATCTACCCCAAGACTTTTACAATATAGATCGAACAAGATTATCGCGTTTGATCGATAACTGTCGATGTTCTGCTGTACAACGAGATACTTCTGCATCATTAAATGCCAAGAGTGGCGAGCGATCGTATCTTCGGAAGATGGCCCCTACGGTAAAGGGTGATACTTTCGCCTGGCTGGATCCCTCCTCGGCTTACATTAATGGTCGGGCGTTTGCGCAAATGGTCGACGATCTTGTGCATCCATTTCGCACACTACCCATTGACATCGTTGCGGGTATAGACGCTGCTGGCTATGTGCTGGGTGCGGCGCTGGCTACTCGGTTGGGCACAGGAATGCTGACGGTACGCAAGGCAGGCAAGTTGCCCGTCCCAACGGACGAAGTGGAGTTCATTAATTACTCCAAACGGACACAATCCCTTGAACTTCGCAAACCAGCATTTCGGTCAGGCACCCGGGTCCTACTGGTTGATCAGTGGGTAGAGACCGGGGGCACGATGGGCGCGGCGATAGAATTGATCGAAAGGCAAGGGGGAGTAATCACCGGTATCGCGACGGTTGCCATAGAAGAAAACGCACAGACGAGTGCACTGCGTAATGCCTATTTTTGTGTGTCCTCGGTGTTGTTTGGATCTGATTACCAGACCCAATGTAATCAGAAGTATATGGATTTTTTCGACGATTTTGATTGGGAAAGCATCTTTCCGGACACCCGATAAGTGTGAGATGCGATTGTGCAGTTTGCACTGACTAAGAGGATCTACTCAACCGTAACAAAGAGATAGTTACTGTATGCCGGACCGTCCCAGAACGCTTACGCTAGAGAACGGAGAGCCGCCTCAACCGACCTTTTCGGATCAGGAAATGAGTCGCCGTGTTGCAGCGATGAGGCAGCATATGCTCGCCGAGCGGGTCGAGGCGGTGATACTGACTTCGATGCACTGTGTGAATTATTTTACAGACTTTGTATATACCGCTTTCGGGCGTAATTATGGGTGTGTAATCACTGCGGACCGACTGACGAGCATCAGCGCCAATATTGATGGTGCACAGCCGTGGCGACAGACTTTCGGCCACGACAATCTTATCTATACGGACTGGCACAAGGACAATTTCTTTGAAGGCGTTAAGCAGTTGGTAGGCGACGCTGTCACCATCGGGATCGAGTCAGATCATCTGACGCTGCAGAATCACGAGAAGCTCAGATCGGCGTTGCCTGGCAGAAAACTGGTTGATATCTGTGAGGCTGCGATGCAGCTTCGCATGTACAAATCGACTGAAGAACTTGCACTGATCCGTGAGGGTGCAAGGATCTGCGACCTTGGCGGTGCCACAGTGGTTGAAACCCTTCGAGAGGATATGCCTGAGTACGAGATCGCAATTCATGCCACTCAGAAAATGGTCCGCGAAATAGCCCGCACTTATCCCCACACAGAGTTGATGGACAGCTGGACCTGGGTGCAGTCGGGAATCAACACGGACGGTGCGCATAATCCGCTAACGACTCGTCGAATCCAGGCGGGGGATATTCTCAGTATGAATACGTTCGCCATGATTTCGGGGTACTACCAAGCTCTGGAGCGAACGCTATTTTTGGGCCACTGTGATTCCAAATCACTTGAGCTCTGGGAAATCAACTGTCAGGTCCATCGTCGGGGTCTGGAGTTGATTCGACCTGGTGCACGATGCTGTGATATTGCGACTGAGCTGAACGAGATCTACAGAACACATGACCTGCTTGAATATCGGACTTTTGGTTATGGACATTCTTTTGGCACGCTATCGCACTACTATGGACGAGAAGCCGGCTTGGAATTGCGAGAAGACGTTGATACCGTGCTGGCGCCTAACATGGTGGTATCCATGGAACCAATGATTATGATCCCGGAAGGCGTTCCAGGGTCTGGCGGATATCGAGAGCACGATATACTAATAGTCACGAAGGCGGGTGCAGACAACATCACAGCGTTCCCGTTTGGTCCCGAATTCAATATTGTCGGATCACCCTCCACTTAGCTGGGTAATACACCGCGGGTCTTCTGTTAAGGCAACACAGATTAAGGCAGTGGTTGGCGCACAACGCCGGCGTCGATCAGTCCGGTTGTCCGATCATCAGGGTGATATGGTCAGTGGTCGTGAGGTCTACTGGAATAGACTCACTGGCCAGGTCCCCGTGTCTCCTGATTGCGTCGCCGGTGCGTGAGATGTGGGCGCTAAGGGTAACTGTGTTGTAATCGGAAAGTACCGAGGTCCCCATTAAGCTGGAGCGGTCATCCAAGACAAGTTCAAGCGGCAGTTCGCCGGCTGAACGTCGGACGGCAGCAACCGGCATCCGATCACCAGTATTCGAACGGGCATAGACATAAAGGATGTGTGACGATTCAATTTGTGTTGCAAGGGCTGGTGTGGTCTCAATTCGCACCGTCAGAGTGACAGGCGCTGCTGGTTGCTTTAGCCGCAGGACAGTTTGGGGATGATCTGCCACCTCAATGCCCTGACTAACGGCTAGTTCGGTTACTCGGTCTATCAGGGCTTGAAGTTTGGATTCAGCTTGAGTGTTGTCGCGTAACGCCGGTTTGAGACGGTGCCAGTGCTCCAGAGCGCCAGGAAGGTCTCCCCGTGCTTCGGCGGTCATTCCAGCCAGCCACAGTGCCTGGGGTTGTTCTGGATCAATCTTGAGCGCGCGGTCCAGTAATGTGGTAACACCGTCATTTAGGGTGCCTCCTTCCAGCATAGCCAATGCATCGGCATAACCTACCAGTACTTCAACGTCATCGCCAGTTAGGGCGTAGAGTTTTTCGTAGGCGCCAACTGCCTGGGTATATTCACCTAAACTCATCATGGCGTTTGCGAGGATAGCCCAGCCCTCGCGATCGGTCGGGTTCTGTTCGAGGCGCAACTTCAATTCAGCGAGTAAAGCGTCAGGGGATCTAGTGCTTGTGTCTGTTGTTCCTGTTTGGTTTTCTGGAGAGAGGTGGTTTGTTGATCCGAGGATCAAATACAGTGCAATTACCGAGATCGGAAACAAGATAGCGACAATGAACACCGGTATCGGCCCTGACTTCTTCAGGGGTTCTGACTGTTCTTCCAGCTCAATATCAGTCAGTAGCGAATCTTCCAAATCCGTTTGCGCGGTATTGAAGTCGGCATCCGAAAGTTGTTCGTTCTCCAATTCGGTTGTGATCTCTGCGAGCCGTTGCTGAGCTATACCGACATTGAGTTCGCGTCGCGGTATGGTCGTGCGGGTAGATCGGGTCAGCAGCGGCCACAGCAACAGCCACAGGGCTGACGCGAGCATGACCGTGCCGATTACTATGAATGCGATCATGTAGAGTGATCGTCTCGCATCAATTTACGCACTTTCGCTCTCTGTGTCGGTGGAACGTTGGAGGGACTAACATTCTTCCGACTACGAAAGATTCGAAACAGTACGAAGCATCCTCCGGTCAAAAATAGTAGAGGAGCAAGCCAGAGTAAGGCGGTGCTCGGTTTGAACGGTGGCCGGTAGAGTACGAAATCGCCATAGCGAGAAACCATGAACTGAACGATCTCTGTATCTGAGCTTCCCGACAGGATCATGTTGTGGGTCAGTAGTCGCAAGTCGCGCGCGAGTTCAGCGTTCGAGTCCGCGAGATTTTGATTCTGACAGACAAGGCAGCGTAACTCTGCGATCAGCGCCTTATAACGGGACTCCTGGCTGCTTGACTCAAATTTGAGCGGTTCCTGTACGGCGTGGGCCGGGGGGCTTGTAATTCCGGCGCTGAAGGATAGAACAACGCCAAAAGCAGTCGATAGAAAAGCTAATTGTCCAGACCGCATGGGTTATCCAGTTAGAGCTGGCGCTGTCTGTGTGGCCGGTTCGGGGGATGGGACGCGCACGACCGTACGATATCGCCTATCGCTGGCCGCAAGCAGCCCCCCGGCTGCCATCAGCAGTGCGCCCAGCCAGATCCAGCGAATAAAGGCCTTATAGTGCACTCGGACGGCCCAACGGCCACTGTCATCAAGGCGTTCGCCGAGTGACACATAAAAATCTCCCCAGAACCCAGCCTGAATGCCAGCTTCTGTCATAGGCATCTGCTGAACCAGGTAACGCCGCCGTTGCGGTGAAAGCCGGGCCATGACGCGACCATCGCGACTAACGATGACTGTGCCAGTCTGAGCAACGTAGTTCGGGCCCGGCAGGTTTTGGACACCGTCGAACTGGTATTCATAGCGCCCGACCGAAATACGGTCGCCTGGTACCATACTGAGATCTTTTTCCGTTGAATAAATGGTTGTGAATGCAACGCCGATCACAAATATGCCGATGCCTGAGTGTGCCAGTGTCATACCCCAGTAGGCCCGGGGAGTTTGTACAAGGCCCCGCCAGCGACGTCCGGGTGTAGCTCGAATCCACAGCCCCCTTACTGCGGTAAATATTGCCCAGCAACCAAGTGTCCCGGCACTGGCTGCAGCAAAGGAATAGTGATTCATTGCTAACGGCCAGATCCCGCCTGCAACTAAACTCGCCAGAAGCAGTATGCTGAGATCAGTTCGAAGTCGGGCAAACGTGTCTTTTTTCCAGCGACAGAGCGCGCCGAAACCCATTGCAATAACCAACGGCACCGTTAGCGGAATGAAAATGGTATTGAAATAGGGTGGACCGACCGAGATCTTTCCCAGTCCAAGCGCGTCTATGAAGAGTGGATAAAGTGTGCCCAGCAAGACCGTCGCAGTGGTTGTGACGAGCAAGACATTGTTGATCAACAAAGCACCCTCGCGCGACACGGGGTTAAAGCCAGGCACACTGCGAATGCCGGGTGCGCGCCAGGCATAGAGTGTCAGTGAACCGCCGACTACGATGATCAGAAAAATGAGTATAAAAAGACCTCTCTCTGGATCGCTTGCAAAAGCATGTACTGATGTGAGTACCCCGGAACGGACTAGAAATGTGCCAAGTAATGATAGTGAAAACGCGAATACTGCGAGTAGCACAGTCCAGGCTTTGAATACGCCTCTTTTTTCAGTTGCGGCAAGTGAGTGAATAAGGGCCGTGCCCATCAGCCAAGGCATAAAAGAGGCATTTTCAACCGGATCCCAGAACCACCAGCCACCCCAGCCAAGTTCGTAGTAAGCCCACCAGCTACCCAATGCAATACCCACTGTCAGAAAAGACCAGGCTGTGGTGGTCCAGGGGCGGGACCAACGAGCCCAAGCCATGTCCAGCCGACCGGTGATTAAAGCCGCGATTGCAAACGCAAAGACCACCGAGAATCCGACATACCCGAGATAAAGCATCGGCGGGTGGATCGCAAGCCCAGGGTCTTGTAGAAGTGGGTTCAGGTCACGCCCTTCCGTTACCGGGGGGAATTGTCGGGCAAACGGGTTGGAGGTAAACAAAATAAACGACAGAAAGCCTGTACTGACAAGGCCCAATATGCCCAAAACTTTAGCGATCATCTCCTCGGGTACAGTGCGACTGAAAATTGTGACAGCCCCGGTCCAGCCCGAAAGGATTAGCACCCATAACAAAAGCGATCCCTCATGCGCGCCCCAGACACCGGAGATCTTGTACAGCAGAGGTAGTTTTGAGTTCGAGTTGTGAGCGACGTAGCTCACACTGAAATCATTATCCAGAAATGCGTAAGTAAGACAGCCGTAGGCGATCGAGACAAAAACCAGTTGCACCCAGGCGGCGGGCCTGGCCACGGCAATAGACATGCTATGGCGTTGCGTTGAACCGTAAAGCGGAACAATGCCAAGTACGACCGCAGTGCAGAAAGCAATGATGAGGGCGAGTAACCCCAGTTCAGCGATCACTTGAGCCCCATCTCTTTGGCTTTCTTTAACGCATCTGCAACTTCTGGCGGCATATAGTTTTCGTCATGCTTTGCCAGCACCTGTTTTGCTTCAAAGATGCCATTACTGTTTAACATACCCTGAGCGACGATACCCTGGCCTTCGCGAAAAAGATCCGGCAGGAAGCCCTTGTAGGTGACGGTAACCTGTTCGACGGTGTCCGTCAGTACGAATTCCACGGACAGGTCAGCATCAGGACGCTGGACCGAGCCTTCCACAACCATGCCACCTAAGCGAAAGTTGGCCTGCTGGGGTGCCTCTCCGGCCTTGACCTGCGTCGGGCTGAAAAAGAGATTAATGTTCTCTCTGAGCGCAAGCAGCGCAAGACCAAGCGCGACAGAAACGCCCAGAACCAATAGACCAACGAGAATAAATCGCTGTCTGCGCAGGGGTGTCACGGCGCGTCAGGTCCATTGGGATTCTTGTGTCGTGACATCTCGCTGAGCAGACGCCGGTGACGACGTAGGGGCTCCACAAGGTTCAGTATGAGCACGATGGTAACGATGAGATAAGCAGGCCAGACATAAAGACCATAACCACCCATATTCAGGAATTCGGTCATGACTGCCGCGGGGAAATCATTCGTTCTACCCATTGTGTGCGTTGTTCACGCGCCAGGATCTCTGGGCGAATGCGGGCGAGAACCGCCGTGACAAAGTGAATTTGGAATGCCAGCGCCATCAGTAGTAGCGGAATCAACATCGAGAGATGGATGGAAGGTGAGTCAAACTTTGTTACGGTGGGGCCTTGGTGCAGCGTACTCCACCACTCGACCGAGTAGTGAATGATGGGAAGATTTACAACACCGACAAGAGCCAATACGGCACCGGCCCGGGCTGCGGTACGTCTGTCATCGATGGCCGATTGCAGCGCTATATAACCCAGGTAGAGGAAAAGCAGAATAAGTTCGGAAGTAAGTCTAGCGTCCCAGATCCACCAGGTCCCCCACATGGGCTTACCCCATATAGAGCCGGTCGCTAAGGCAAGGAATGTATAGGAAGCCCCTATCGGCGCACTAGCACGGGCCACCACTTCCGCTAGTTTTAACCGCCAGACCAGGGCAATGGCGCCCGCAATGGCGAGAACAACATAAACAAACATTGACATCCAGGCTGCAGGAACGTGCACGTAAATAATGCGGTAGCTGTCTCCTTGTTCGTAATCTGTGGGCGCTAGTACAAGACCCGTGTAGAGACCAACCACAAAAAGCACGATGCTAAGCCCCGCGGCCCAGGGCAGTAGTTTCCCGGCCAGGCTGTAAAAGTACGGCAGCGAAGCGAGTCGGTGAAAAGCCAAGGAAAGGGAGGACATAAAAATTTAGTGCCGAGTGCGGAATGCGTCTCTCCGCCCATAGCCGTGCCTACCACGATCGGTGTGATTCGCAGCGGTGTGTTGATATCGAGTAACAGGCAGCATGGAGTGCGTATTTTAGGCGACTGAGCATCAAAAATGAGGATTGAGAGTGGTTATCACGGCCAGAATTCGATGTAATGCTCCGATTTCTGACGAACGTCACACTGCGTGATGTGAACCATTGTCCTGAAGATACTTCGAAACCACTGAAGGGTTGTGGTCTACGAGCGCCGTAAATACACTTTGTCGCTTGTTAGATTTCAGCTCTGGGTCAAGATGAATATAAACAGCACTAAGAACGCGGTACTGGCTTCGCGATTAGATCCGTTGGCGGTTTCCAGCAGCATCAACACATTGCCGGGGGTGGGTGCTGTCACCTGTCCGTGCCTTGATGTACCGGAGACAAATGCGTTGGTTTCTCTCGTCGATCAGCTTGAATATCGACCTGCCAAGGCTATTACAGGATCTGACAAGGCGCCTGTCTACCAGGATTTTGATCTGTGTTATGACGTGCCTAGTGGCCACAGTTTATGGGAGTTTGCGCAGGTGCTGGAGCAGGCGTTGACGAGCGCTCTGGCCGGTGCTGAAGTTGACAGTGCAGGTTATCCATTGCGACTGAATGATTTGATTGTTCAGCGGTACCCGCCCGGATGCACCGGAATTACCCCACACCGGGATCATGAGCGCTATGGCTTCCTGATCGCCATTATCCTGCTCACAGGAGATGGTCATTTCGGTGTTTGTGATGACCGACAGGGGAATGACTCTAGAGAGATTGACTTCAAGCCCGGGGATCTCTTGTTGATGGGTGGGCCCGGGTTGGTGCCAAACTTTACGCGGCCTTTTCATTATGTGAATGGTATTACTGACTCTCGCCGAACAATCGGACTACGGTATGACACGCATAAGTCAGACGAATAAGTCGACTATCTATTTGAATTTGAGTCTTTCGGAAGACACTGGTCGATGAGCAATATTTTTCCGGGCCCTGGTGAAGATAAATACTTTGAGGACTACGAGGTGGGCCGAGTCTATAAACTCGGCTCAGTCCGAGTTGAACTTGCCGAAGTGATCGAATTTGCGACTCGGTACGACCCACAGTACTTTCATATCGATGAGAGCCGGGCGAAGGAATCGATCTATGGCGGTGTTATCGCCAGCGGTTGGCACACTGCCAGCATGATGATGCGGGTATTTGCAGATAACTTTTTGTCGGATGTGTCCAGTATGGGGTCGCCTGGTCTAGACGAGTTGCGTTGGTATCATCCAGTTCGACCTGGGGATACATTGTTTGTGAGTGCGATCGTCCTTGAGACCCGATTATCTAAAAGCAAACCGGATCGGGGTGTAATGCGTACCCGTACAGAAGTACACAATCAGTGTCATGAACTTGTGTTGTCGTCCACTGCTGCAAATTTTATGCGTCGACGGCAGAGTGATAAAACGTAATTAGCCCGTTTAAAGATCGGGATTAGCCGGAATGACTAAACGTCCTGAAACTGGAGAGTTGTATGACCGATCATAAGATCTACCAGACACCCTCGGCTTACGGTTATCCATTGCTGATCAAGCAGTTGTTGAACACCCTCGAACTGAGGCACCCCGACCAGGAAATCGTTTATGCGGACCATCTCCGCTACACCTACCGGGACTTCAAGAAAAGAGTAGCCCGGTTAGCAAACTTGCTGATGTCACTGGGAGTGAAAGAAGGGGATACAGTGGCTGTGCTCGATTGGGACAGCCATCGGTACCTGGAGTGTTTTTTTGCCATCCCTATGGTTGGCGCAGTGTTGCATACCGTCAATATCCGGTTATCACCTGACCAAATTTTGTATACGATGAATCATGCCAGAGATGACCTCGTACTTATCAACGAAGAATTCCTGCCGCTGATGGCCCCTATTCTAGGGGGGATAAAAACAGTCAAAGACTGGGTGGTTATTTCTGAATCCAGGGATAGCGCCGATCCAGCAATCCAGTTTGCGGGCGAATATGAAGCTTTGCTTGATACGCAGTCTGAAGAATATGACTTTGCGGATTTCGACGAGGACCTACGCGCCACTATTTTTTACACCACTGGCACCACGGGGAATCCTAAAGGCGTTTATTACAGCCATCGCCAGATCGTCTTGCATACATTAGGGAAGGGCTTAGCCATGGGAAGTCCGGCAGAGCAAGGGCGGTTTCATGACCAGGATGTCTACATGCCATTGACACCCATGTTTCATGCCCATGCCTGGGGCGTGCCTTACCTGGCGACATTACTCGGGGTTAAACAGATTTATCCGGGTCGTTACGAACCAGGAAAGTTACTGGATCTTTTTCAAAAAGAGTCTGTGACCTTCTCTCATTGTGTACCAACAATTTTACACATGGTGTTGAACGCGCCGGAGGCGGAAGCAGTTGACTTCAACGGATGGAAAATGACGATAGGTGGCTCTGCGCTTCCAGTGGCATTGGCCGTGCAGGCTCGTGCCCGTGGAATCGACCTCTTCAGCGGTTATGGTATGTCGGAGACGGGTCCCGTACTGACCCTCGCCCAACTGTCAGCCGAATACGCCGAGAGCGGAGAAGAAGTGCAGATCGATGTGCGCTGCAGGTCGGGCCGGCCGGCTCCCTTAGTCGACATTCGCGTTGTTGATTCGGAAATGAATAGCCTCCCGAATGATGGCGTTACGACGGGTGAAGTCGTGGCCCGAGCACCATGGTTGACTCAGGGCTATTTTATGGACCCTGAACAGTCCGAAGAGCTGTGGCGGGGCGGCTACCTCCACACGGGCGATCTGGGCTACTTTGATGCTTCTGGTTATCTGAAAGTAACTGATCGAGTAAAGGATGTCATCAAAAGCGGTGGAGAATGGATCTCGTCGATTTATCTGGAAGATCTCGCGCTTCAGCACGACAATGTCAGTGAGGCAGCAGCAATTGGTATTGCCGATGAAAAGTGGGGGGAGCGACCGTTGGTCCTGGTGGTGCCGAGGCAGGGCGACCTGGACTCGGAAGCAGTGCGCAGCAAGTTTCTACAGGCAGCCTCGGATGGCTTGATCTCGAAATGGGCTGTACCAGATCAGATAAAGGTTGTTGATACCATTCAAAAAACAAGTGTTGGCAAGATCGACAAAAAGTACTTACGGAGCCAGTTCGGCCAGTGAGCTGAACTTAGTTCGAAAAATTGATTCAGGTGGACCGGCGCAGATGCAGTCCCATACTGATTCGATCTTCGATACAGAACCCCAAGGATTCATAGAACGCAACCACCTGTGCATTGTCGGATCTGATCTGTAGATTAGCTTTGATGCACCCCAATTGACGTAATTCGTTCAGGGCCTGTCTGACCAGGTGCCCAGCGATTCCGTGGCGGCGGTGAGCATGATCGACAGCTACGGCGTAGAGCCAACCCCGGTGTCCGTCATAGCCCGCCATCACGGCGCCGACAATAGAATCTTCTTCGAGGGCGACGATTATTAGGTCGTCTACAGCCCGCTTGGCGGAGATCACCTGACTCGGGTCGTTATGCGGTGGATCATCCGGGAATACGCGTTGCCAGAGCGCTATCAACGCGTCCCTGTCGTTATCTTGGTAGGTTCTAAGCTTCATTGGAAGACTGTAGGGAGGTGTCCTGCCTTAAGGCAGCGGAAAGAATTCGCCAAGCCATTCCGCTGGGTCTTGAATAATCAGCAACATAATATAGGTTACGCTGGCTGCAGTCAGCGTTATCAGGAGAGTGCCATAAAACAGCAAGCTGATCAGTTTTCCGAGAATCAAGTCAGTGGGATCATGAGCTGGGCTTCGCCAGCTGCCCAAAAATAAGTCAAAGAACATTTGTACCAAGCGATAAAGCAACCAGGCAATGACTAGAGCAAGTCCGACCCCACTCAAGTCAAGATCGAATACCGTACCGAACCAGAGCGTCCGTGCAAACGCTGACAGCCAGGCGAGGATGCTGCCAAATGAGGCGGCAAGAAAACCAAGTGTAGAAAGAATGGTGTCTGTCATGGCCTAAAGGCATTTGCGATCGGAATCCCCCCACCACGGCAGGGACTATAGAGGCTGTAACTGTTGAATTAATGACAGTACCGTGCATAAATAAGTTTAGTGATTGTTTTTTGCGAGTCACCAACGGACAAAGTCATCGGGGATTCTGATTTGTTGCGCCGGTTTGAAACAGAAAGTCGACATATAATATGACCGCCATGGCGCATATTGATTGGTTCGTAGTGCCTGTTTGGCATGTCGTTTTAGAGAATGTTGAATTCTAAAAATGTCTAAAAAAAATAGGATTTTTTCAGGTGTGCAGCCCACGGGCAGTCTTCATCTGGGCAATTACTTGGGCGCCATTCGGAATTGGGCCAGGCTCCAGGATGAGTTCGAAGCAATTTATTGTGTGGTGGACCTCCACGCCGTTACGGCCCCGCATGATCCTAAAGAACTGAGTCGTGCGACTAGGGAAGTGACTGCCGGCCTCATTGCCTCGGGAATAGACCCTACGCGATCCATTATTTTTAACCAGTCGATGGTCCCCGAACATGCCGAACTGTCGTGGTTGTTTAATTGTGTGGCCCGCCTGGGTTGGCTGAATCGTATGACACAGTTCAAGGAAAAGGCCGGGAAAAACCGGGAGCAGGCGTCCGTTGGGCTGTACGCTTACCCGGTCTTGATGGCTGCCGATATTCTGGCGTATAAAGCCACGCATGTGCCTGTTGGCGAAGACCAAAAGCAGCATCTAGAACTGACCCGAGATATCGCCCAGTCATTCAACTCAATCTACGGAGTTGACTTTTTTCCGTTGCCTGAACCTCAAATATTTGGTTCAGCGACAAGGGTTATGAGTCTTCGTGACGGCACAAAAAAGATGAGCAAATCGGACGAATCTGATTATTCTCGTATCAATATGACGGATGGAGCGGATGAGATTGCACAAAAAATACGTAAGGCAAGAACAGACCCAGATCCATTGCCGGAGTCAATTGATGGACTTGCTGAGCGGCCGGAGGCGCTGAACTTGGTTTCAATCTATGCCGCGCTGGAAGATATTGAACTCGACCAAGTTATCCAAGAATACCAGGGGCAGGGGTTCAGTACATTCAAAAAAGCACTGGCAGACTTGGCAGTGATACGATTAGGTCCCGTGGGTAATGAAATGAAACGACTGACCGCTGAATCGGGAGAGATAGACCGGGTACTTGCTGAAGGCGCTGAACGGGCAGCACAACTCTCCAGTCCGATCGTGGCTGAAGTACGGGAAATCATGGGATTTCTTAATCCCAATAGAACTTAACCTACCTGAACTGACTGCCTCAGTCGTAGTGTTGGATTGAGTAAGGCTCAGCTTTCGCGCGACGCGACAAGACCCACATAAGATTTACCGACCTGCTCACCTGAATGCTGCAGTTTGATGTGCTTATTCGCGAATATTTAATATAACCAACCACCTTCTAATCTTATTCGTCGTTCCCCGGATTCCCTTTGTAATAACTGTGCATCTAGACTCGTGGCAATGTCAGCCTCACGCTGGATTTCGTGTGTTAGCGTCGCTCGGAAACTACTTCTAGTGTGGTGTAAGAGAATTTTATAGACTCTTTCGTAAAGTGGAAGATCTTTATAGCGTTCAACGTATGTTTCGTAGGTCTCTGTTTTTAGGAAGGAATACAGCCGAGGCGTATTATCAATGTAAAGCTCTACTTCGTCGGAATTTGTTCTATCTCGTTGCGAGAACTTCTCGGCGTCAAGCTTTAGCCATCGTGTGTGCTCATTTTTATTATCAAAGGGATAGATCTGAGCATCAATATAGTCCAGGACGATATCGATTTCTTGTTCTTTTGTATTAGTTAGAGCAACTATCCTCTGTTTCACGAAATCATTAAAACTAGACCGACGATTTGCTTCATACAATAGTTTGGATATAAATAGCGGATTTAATTTGGCAGATTTTGACACCTCTTTCTCAACTATGCTTGAACTGAATTCTTCGGGAATTTCTTTATAGAATTCGGTCTTTGCCCGATAAACAAATTCTTCGATTAGCTCACGAAATGGTTCTGGTGCGGATCTATAGTTAGCGATGATATCTAAGATAAGGTCAATTAACTCTACATTTTCCAACAATATTACTACGTCTTTATACAGTCGGGTATCCAAGAATAGCGTTTGCAAGAAATGAAAGATTCTTAGTTCGAAATAATCAGAGCGACTCATTACATTTGTTTGAGTGACAATTTCCTCAAACTCCATTGCTCTAACTGGCCCATATTCTCCAGCACAACCATCAATCAACCGATGTTCGCCAGACATACCAAATTTGTTTCGGTATTCACTCGTGCCCATTTCTGAGCCATTGAGTAACATAGCTGGGAATATGTGCAATCTATCAACATTTTGTCTTAGTAAGTGCCTTACTCCTTTATAAAAACTTTCCTTGGACTCGTCGGGTAAACCAGTTATTAGTTCTACAGTACTTTCCACGCCTAATTTCTTTGCCAAACCCGACAAATGATTGAATGTATCGACTGAAATATTGCTACGACGAATTTTCTTTAACACATCTTCATTTTGGGTCTGACGTGATAAAGATATACCGACCATATCTTTTAAAATTTCAGCGATCTCAACTACCTTTTCCGTACTGTTTTTCGCAAAATAAAGGTATATATTCTTTGGAAAGCTCGAAGCATCATTCATATTCCTCAACACTGTTGCGATTTCAATATCTCGTTTGAATAACCCAAAATTCGCATCTCCAATGTAAAGATATGGAGTTTCGGAGTAATTTGTTTCGGATATATACTTGAGTTCACCAAATACCCTGTCCAGTGAAAACATTGAAGATTTTGATTTACCCATATCACCCCAATTGCAGAATGTGCACAGATAAGGACATCCTCGATTGGTCTCAATAATCGGGCAATATTTACGATCCTTTAAAAACTCATCTAACAAACCCGTCAGGTAGGGCGATGGTATATCGTTAAGGTCGCGAAGACGATTTCGCTTTACATCCAGATTAATGCCATCTATTGAAGACCAACCGGTTGCTTCCAAAAACGAAGTATTGTTAACTACATTCTGTGAATCGTTATCGAGGAATATCGTCCCAACTGGACTGGCATTTTTTATTTCGTCTAACTGAAATTTATGCTCCAAACTGCACGCTAGCAGGTTATACATCTTGACTTCACCCTCCCCTTCTATCAGGAAGTCAATCTGAGGATGTTTTAGAGTGAAATTCTTAACCCATTCATGGTCAATGACATTGATGTTGGGGCCACCCATGATTGTTATACATTCTGGATGTTGTGTTTTGGTGTAAGCGGCAAATTGTAGTGATAGGTTCTTGTTCCAGATATAGTTTGAGAAGGCTACTACTTTAGGACTTCTCGATTCTATTGTTTCTATTAGTTTATATGGATCTTTGATTATTTTTATCGAAAAACTACCGGGTAACATTTTGTTCACATACGCAGCGAGGTAGGCTACGTTTAGGGGCATCGGTAATATTGTCCATTCTTTACCGTGGTTGATGTAGCTAAGGTCGGCAAATATTATTTCGGGCTTCATGTTTGACCGGATATCAGAATGTTTAGATGATTGTGCTCATGGTCAACAAGATATTGTATCCTTTATTCCGATCTCTAGGTTGTTAGATTGTGGTAGATAAATAAAACAATAGATCATTGTTAACGTTCATCAGTTTAGAATAATTAACGGCCAAAAACAGTCAGAATTTTGACTGTTCTGTCCAGAACGACCGAGTCGACGGCCGGATTCGATTCGTCAGAGCAAATTAGGACCGAGACGTGACATCATGAAAGTGCGATTTATCTACTCCGCTTGTATTGAAATACATACAAACGATGTCTCTATATTGACCGATCCTTGGTTTACTGAAGGTGCCTATGATGGCAGTTGGTACCACTTTCCCGCTGTCGACGATCCATTAGAGATCATTAGTGAACCTGATGTTATTTATATCTCACATATTCACCCAGACCACTATGATCCAGTATTTTTGAAGAAATTATTCGAGAAATGGGGGGAAAAACCGGTACTTATCCCGGATTTCGAATCTAACTATCTCCATCTTCGATCCCAATTTGATGGAATTTCTACCACACCGACAAAAACTATGACCTACGGTGACACACAGATCCAAATTGTGCCAAACATTACTGGGTCAGTATCAGATATTGACTCGGCCGTATTTGTTAAAGATAGGCGTCATAGCGTGCTCAACTTGAACGATTGTATATGGAGTGACGACCACGTTAAGTTGTTGCAATCGTTAACAAAATGCCTACAGAAACCTATTGACTTGCTTGCTTTAGGTTTCACTGGTGCAGGACCATACCCCCAGACTTATTTTGATCTAGATACAGAAATTGAGATTGTGGAATCTAAAGCAGAAAAGAAGAAGTTGGAATTTTTCGAGAGGTATCGAAGATTTTGTTCGGCATTTCCCTCGAAGTATCACCTTCCTTTTGCCGGGCAATACATTTTAGGTGGGAACCTCTCCAATCTAAATCAGTATAGGGGAGTAGCAGATGCATTTGAAATCACTCAGTTCGATAAATCTGCCATAGTGCTTGCTGATCATGGTGAAGGGGTTATTGATCTTGGAAGCCAACGCATACCCAATCTTAGAAATTGTCTTTACGATGCGCAGGAACTAAGCGCAACCATAGAGCAAATATCCAAGAACAAGATGACCTACGAAAACGAAATATTAGTACCATTTCACAAGATTAATTTTGGTCGATTGTTAAAGGCTAGCTATCTCAAGGCGAAAAATAGATCAACTGTGACAGAGGACTATTATTTTGTGATTGAGGCAACAGGCCCGGAAGATCAGGTTTATCGGTGTCTTTTGAATGCTAATCCAGATAATCATGTTTTCGAAGTATGGAGCGAAGGCACACCAATTCCTGAGCCCCATTCATATATAACTATTGATTATCGTTATCTATATGGGCTGCTGACCGGTATTTATCATTGGAATAACGCTGATGTCGGTAGCCATTTGAAAGTTAGGCGTCGACCAGATATGCGCGTCTTATCAGCACAAAGATTCCTGCATTTCCTCTCGGCTTGTTAATCTAGCTTTAGAAAAAGGTGAGGTTAGGTCGAGGAATTCTTAAGAAAATATAACTTTTTTAGATAAATCAAAGAATCGATTAAGAGCAAAGAATATGTCTGAGTGGTCAATCAACGCTAGAATTGTCAGGCAAGATTGTTTGGTACTGGACTGTCTCAGTATCTCCAGTTATTGTTGTCCGACCACCATTGGCTTCCTTCGATTCAGGTAAAAGCATGATTGCTTCTTGTCACTAAGAGTCAACAAATCAATTTTCTAATAATTCTGCATGATGGTTAAGAGCGAGATAAATATCAAGAAGAGCGGCGAAGCAACGTAATGCAGTTGTTCGGGAAAAACTTGTCTAAGGAAGTAGCCGTGGTTGCTGAGATTGGCGTCAATCATGAGGGTGACGTTGAGGTTGCCTCCAGTCTCTTAGAACTGGCAGCGGGTGCGGGGGTTGATGCGGTTAAATTTCAGACCTACACACCCGAAAAGTTCATTTCGACGAGTACTCCAGAACGATTCGAGCGAGTAAAACGATTTGCACTAGACGAAAATGCTTTTCTTCGATTGTCCGAAGAAGCTGAAAAACTTAGGGTTGCAATGTTTTCTACAGCGGTAACCGAAGATTCTGTGGCATTGGTTAACAAAATAGGCCAAGCCATCAAGATTGCGAGTGGCGACCTAACGTTTGAGCCTGTTATTCGTGCGGCAGCCCAAACTGGAAAACCTATAATAGTTTCGACAGGACTTGGAATTGAATCCGAGATTGATCAAGCGGTTTCTTGGGTTAGAGAAGAAATTGGTAGCAATAGTCTTTCGGAGTGTCTGGTTTTAATGCATTGTGTGTCAGCGTATCCGACTCCGTTAGACCAAACTAATGTTCGAAGTGTGCCATACCTGGCTACACGTTACGGGGTCCCAACAGGTTATTCTAATCACGCAATTGAGGTAGAAGCATGTCTTGCAGCGGTGGCTTTGGGGGCTTGTGTATTGGAAGTGCATATTACAGATTGCAAAAGCGAGAGAATGTTTCATGACCATGGGCTTTCGTTTGAAATAGATGAGTTGGCTAAATTGGTTGATATGGTGCCTAGAATCCGTGCCAGCTTGGGGGAATTTCGAAAAGAAAGACAAGTTTCTGAACTACCGTTGTTAGATGTAGCGCGTAAAGGACTCGTTGCAGCTCATGACCTGCAGCCAGGCACGATACTTAAACAAGATCATGTGATGTTCGCACGACCAGCGACGGAATTTCCCGCATCGGCGTTGCCTAAAATTATTGGGAGTCGACTAAAAATAGGTCTACGTCGTGGAGAGATTATTCCCAAGCACGCCGTTGAGGCAGTCGATTAGGTAGCACCGTGTGTCCACTCCTCAATTAAAGGTCGGTGTTATTGGTCTAGGTGTAGGTGAGGCCCACCTTCGTGGTTACCAAGATATAGAGGGATGCGAGATTCGGTCAATTTGCGATTTCGATTTAGATCGCCTAAATGAAATTGGCGATCGCTATGGTGTAGATAGGAGGTTTGAAGACTATCGTAGAGTAACTGAAGATCCGGAAATCGATGTAGTGTCTATTTGCTCGTATGATGATGCACATGCGGAGCAAGTTATTTCTGCGTTTAGGCATGACAAACATGTCATGGTGGAGAAGCCAATAGCGCTTCATCGAAGCGAAGCCGAGGATATCTTTAGAGCATTTGAAGATAGTGGAAAACTACTAACGTCTAATTTCGTATTGCGCGAAAGTCCTCGTTTTATTGAGCTAAAAGCAAGAATCGACTCTGGCGAATTCGGCAAGGTCTATTACATGGAAGGTGACTATTTGCATCAGATTCTTTCGAAGATCACAGAAGGTTGGCGGGGGCGAATGGCGTTTTACTGTACGTTGTATGGTGGTGGGATACATCTAATAGATTTAATGCGTTGGTTATCCGGTGTGGAGATAGTTGAAGTCCAAGCTATGGGAACAGATATTTTAGTTCAGAATACGACCTACACTTACGACGACACAATCGTAGCGTTAATGAAGTGTAGCGATGGTACGTTGCTTAAGTCTGCTACGACTTTTGGTCCCATGCGACCTAAGTTTCATTCTCTGAATGTCTATGGTACAAACCGAACATACGTGAACGAGCTTGCAAGTGGTCAAATTTATACTGGGCTAAGTGGAGATGATGTCCAAGCGATCTCTGGTGGTTACCAAGGTGGAGATAATAAAACTGTATTGTTGCCGGACTTTATTTCCGCGATTCGTGAAGGACGAAAACCTCTCGTGTCTGAAGTGGATGTCTTCCGAGTAATGGATATATGCTTTACTGCTTGGGATGCGTTGCAAAAGAAGTGTGCGGTAAAAGTCGACTACATAATTTGAACAATTGCAGAATGTTGAATGATCTAACTGTGTAATGAGATTAAGTGTGTTATGGATTGAATATCGGGTCTTCTTTGGGCATTCTCTGACCTGTTCGTTTGAATCGAATGATGTTAAGCGAGTTTACAAAATAATCGCGCTTTCGGTAAGAGGTTCGCAATCTCGGAGAAACTTCAGACAATCAAGTGTGGAACTTAGTGAAAAAATCGGATAATAGTTGCGCTATAAAGCAGATCCCATTTGGAAGGCCAATTCTTGGTGAAGAGGAGAAGCTTGCGGTTTTAGAAGTCCTAGATGGACATGTTCTAACTCACGGACCCAAGTGCAAGAAATTCGAAGAAATATTTGCGGATTACATTGGTGTAAAGCACGCAATAACAACATCGTCATGCACGACAGCCTTGCACTTATCGTTACTTGGGCTAGGAGTTGGGGCAGGTGATGAGGTTATTGTGCCTGCTGAGACGCATGTAGCAACCGCGCATTCGGTTGAACATGTTGGTGCCCGGCCAATTTTTGTAGACGTACAACGGGAAACAGGCAATATTAATCCCAATTTGATAGAGAGGGCGATTACTGAACGTACAAAAGCGATCACTGTCGTCCATTATTTGGGACTGCCCTGTGATATGAAGGCTATTCTCCCCATTGCTGAGCGTTACGGGGTTGCAGTGGTAGAGGATTGTGCTCTAGCTCTAGGTGCGCAGTATGGTCGCGATGCAGTTGGATCAATGGGTGTTACTGGTTGTTTCTCATTTTATCCATCTAAGCACATCACGACGATGGAGGGTGGGATGCTTACCACTGACGACGACGCAATTGCTAGTAGAGTTCGTAAGCAGCGTGCATTCGGCTATGACCAAGGGTATGGCCAGCGAAATGTACCCGGCATCTACGACATTGTTATGCTGGGTTACAATTTTCGCATGAGTGAAGTACAGGCCGCTCTAGGTGTTGTACAGATGAGCCGCCTTTCAGACTTTCTTAAAGTCAGGCATCAGAACACCAAAATATTGTTAGAACGTTTTCAGGAGATTGATTTAGTCACTACATTCCCGATTGTTCAAGATTCGGCTCGTTCTAGCTGCTATTGCGTCAACGTAATGCTACCAGATACTGATGGTTATATTCGCGAAGAGGTGGTGGCCAGGCTTAATGAGGTTGGTATTGGAACGAGTGTGCATTATCCGGTAGCATTGCCATTATCGACATATTACCAACAACGGTATGACTGCCGGCCAACCGATTTCCCGATCGCTAGATGGATTAGTGAAAAGACAATATCGTTGCCAATAGGTCCGCACCTTACGGGGGATCATATGTTGTATATCGCCGACAAATTGACGTCTATATTGAAAATGTAATTTTTATTTTGTTAGAGATGCTAAGTGGAAAAAAAACAAATTCGGTATCCTTATAGTGATTTAACTCTCGACAAGGAACGTGTTCTACTTGTGGGTGGGGCCGGATTTATTGGACATAATCTCGCGCTGGAGTTACGTCGGAAGGGTGCGGAAGTGTTGATCCTCGACAACCTACAGATCAATAACATCGTGAACGTTGTTATGAATACGACTTTAGATTCGGTCCGTAGGAGAGTTTATACGGATTTTCTGTTGGAGCGTTTTGAATTGTTGAGAAGTGTTGGTGCCGAAATGACTAATGTTGATGGTCGTCAGATGGCGGAGTTCGCCAATGTCTTCTCTGAATACGAGCCTACCAAAGTTGTCCATTTAGCAGCTATTTCTAGTGCAGTTACAGCTAATACAATGCCCGGATTGGCGTGGGACCTGGAAATAAATAGCTTGAGAAATATCGTAGAATTGGCTCGAATGAAGGACTCTCAAGTAAATCAAATAATGGTGATGTCTTCGAGTACTGTTTACGGAGATTTTGAGGGAGAAAGCGTCGACGAGCATGTGAGGCCTCGACCGAAAGGAGTATATGCAAATGGGAAGTACATCGTTGAGCGAATGGTCCGCGAAGCCGAAAGGTTATACGGGCTTAACTACACAATAATTCGTCCAAGTGCGCTCTATGGGGAACGCTGTATCAGTGGCAGAGTTAGCCAAAAGTTTGTTGAGAATGCTTTAATGGGTAAGCCGTTAATTCTTGAAGGAGGTGGAAATAGCCGCCTGGACTTTACTTATATTCAGGACTTAGTAGAGGGCATGGTGCGTGCGCTATCGATTAAAGAAGCAATGTCACGTACATTTAACATAACATTTGGTAACGCTCGCAACATATCTGAGCTGGTAAAAATCATTAAAGACTACATTCCCAACGTTTTGGTCGAAGAACGTGCACCCAACACTGAGAAGCCTAAGCGGGGTACTCTCATGATCAATCATGCACGTGAGCACTTAGCCTTTGAACCAAGCTATCCATTGGAGGTGGGTTACAGTCAATACGTAAAGTGGTATGTAACCCAATGGGAAAAGGCCAAGAATGATTGATTGAAATCAATGTTGCGCCGTGCGAAAGATTCTGATGTTGCATTACTATTGACTTATGGTCTGAATCCAACGTTAGTTGACTGTTCATTTATTTATGAGTCCGAGGGGTCTGTCGTAGGGGCAGTAAGCCTTCAGAAGTTGCCATTCGAAACAGAACATCTCTTTGTCAAATCCGTAAAGATTGTTCTACCCCCGGTCTGGAATCATAGCTATTCGGGGCTTGTTGACCTATTACGTGCTTGCGTATCACACCTCAAAAAGAACGGGTATAGGTTTGGTAGTTGTCGTGTTAGCGAAAGCAATATTTTGCAGTGCTTGGCGTTGCAGGATGTAGGATTTTTTAATGTCGAGTGTTTGTTAACATTAGAGCGTAAATTAGATTCCCATAAAGTAGGTGATTCCAATAATGTTGAGTTAGCAAATTTCGAATTAGCCGCCTCATGTGGGAGTGCGGCATATAGGACATTTAGCTGTGATCGTTTCCATTTTGATCCGAGGATTCCCGATAAGTTTGCTGATGCTCTCAAAGCTGCATGGGTGCGGAACGCTTGTTTAGGCAGGGCGGATGCTGTGTTCGTGGTTCGAGATGATGACGAGATTCTAGCGTTTAACGTGTGCCTTAAGAATTCAGAAGTGGCCACCATTGACCTAATTGGCGTGGTTCCCGAGGCAAGGGGTAGGGGTTTAGGTCGGCTTTTATTGAATGCTGCAATAGGGCATTACTCTCAGATCGCAAAACTAATTACTGTCGGTACCCAATCTCGTAATGGAGTGTCACTTGGGCTGTATCAATCACTTGGATTTAAGATTAGCCACTCCGCGTGGACCTTTCATATTCATCTGCCATAACATTAGATTGGAGGACTGATGATAGTAGTCGTCATACCTGCTAAGGGAATCTCAAATCGGCTCCCAAATAAGAATATGGTTACTATCAATGGGCGACCGATGATGAATTATGCTGTCGATCAGGCCCTCGAAAGCTGTCTAGCGGATGCAGTTTATGTTTCTACTGACAGTGATGTAATTGAAAAACATTGTTCAAACTTCGCTGTAGAGGTCATTCGACGACCAATGAGCCTTGGTGGAGAAACACCATTGCTTGAAGTATATCGACACGCCACCAAATTAATCGACAAAGAAGGAACGTTAGAGATCCTCGTCGGTTTACAGCCAGACCATCCCGATCGAAATGTTACTGTCGATGAAACGATCGAGATTTTGCGACGTGAGCAAGCTGACAGGTTGATAAGTCAGGAGGAGAATGGAACTAAAAATGGCGCACATTATCTACTAACAAAGCACTATATTGATACTGGAGTCAGTCGAAAGGATGTGGTTATCGTCGACAGCTGTACTAATGTTCATTATGCCATGGACCTAGAAAGTGCTGCCAAGCGTTTGGCTGAAAAATCATGACGGGTGCGCAGGGTAGAAGGTGACTTGGAGAATTCTCAATACTCTAGATTTGTCTGGAGCTCCGGAAGCCGTAACAGCATTCCAAGGCGTAGGTGAATTGACATCGATACCAGCAGATCGTGAGATAGTGCTTGACCAAATTGGTAAGTACGACGCTTATCATGCATCCGCATCTGTTCGAATCGACCGTGAGCTTCTCGAATATGCACCACGGCTTAGATTGATTGGTTCACCATCTACTGGTACCGACCATATTGATTTCGACGAGCTTCGTGCGCGGTCTATAACGTGTTTGGATATTGCGAAGGAATATGAGCTAATTAACTCATTTACTGCGACATCAGAATTAGCATTTGGGTTGTTACTCGCCTTAATTCGTAATATACCGCAAGGTAAAAAAGCTGCCGAGAAAGGGGCCTGGTTACGGGAGGCTTTAGCAGGGTTCCAATTGTCGGGTAAAACTTTAGGCGTTCTTGGCTTAGGCCGACTTGGCATTATTAGTTCACGCATAGCTCAAGGGTTTGGTATGCGAGTCATTGCTCACGACGTTCGGAATCGTGATGTTGAAGGTGTGGCAATGGTCGATTTTGGAAGCCTGTTAAACAAGTCAGACGTACTGACTGTACACCTTCATCTAAATCCTACGACCGATGGTCTAATAGATAGTAATGCTTTCAGAGAGATGAAACGGACTGCAATCATTATAAATACAAGTCGAGGTCGCATTATTCAGGAAGAGGCACTACTGGAAGCTCTTGATAGAGGCCAGATAGCGGGAGCAGCTCTGGACGTCATTGACGGAGAGTGGCTTTCTGAGGCTCAACTATTTGAGCATCCTTTGATTAATTATGCTCGTGACCACGACAATCTTTTGATCGTACCGCACATTGGAGGTTCAACCGTTGAATCTATATATGGTGCCCGCGTGTTTATGGCAAGGAAAATGGCTAATGTTATCCGTTCCTGGCCAAGACAAGCAAACTAGGTATTGAGGCTATGAGATGTTGCTCAACGCATTGAAGAGCCTCGAAGAAATTTTTGAACTATGTCGATCTTTTGAGATAGGCGGTGGCATTTTTAGGGATGAGTTACGATGTATCTGCGGACAACTGATTCAAAAGAATTCACATTCTTAGGCCAGACATATTCTTCGAGTTCACTATCTGTGAGTGGCGAGTTTACATGCCATTGAAGAATCGACTCTATAAACTGCGTTGGATTTTCATGGTGTGGTTGAAGAGTGTAAACGGCTGCTCTGTCTTCAGAGCTCGTCGGAGGACTTGATCTGCTTGGATAGTGAATATAGTTGCCCGTTATTGACCAAAGAATGACTGGTTTTCGGTTTACTAGGGCCTCTAATATAGTTGTCGAACGATTTGATATTAGGGCATCGCAATTGGCAAGAACATCTTGGAATTCTCCGTCTGTTGTAACCACAATATTTGAGTCTTCCGGAATTGTTTCCGTTAGCCCAGAGTAGACCTTTTTAGGTCGAACTATCATCCGAATTTGTGGCAACTCTTGAATTAGTCTACAGAAATAAACAATCGATTGGATAAACTCATCGTCTGTTTGTGTGATCCATGGGCAATAATAGCGAGACCATTCCACAGAAGCTCCGGCATATAGAAGTGTGGGGTGGGTGTTTAAAGCTTTAGTTTTTGAACCTTCTGCAATAGTTTCTGAATAAATTCGAACTTTAGAGACTTTAACATCTGAACTGATTCTCCCACTTTGGATGATTTCGTTTATTATTTTTTCTTCCTGTGGGTGCTTTAATAGTATTTCGCCTGATTTTGCTTCGCGAAGTTGGTTCAGGTAAAAGTGATATTGATTACACCACTTTCCTATGCTGCCATTCGATTGAGCGTAGGCTCCGTGGGGCAGGAAAACGATGGGCGTTTGTGTTCTGTAGCAAGCTTCCTTTATCGCCATATCCAAACCAGTTTGTCCACCTAATTCGCATATAGAAAGAAACGGGGACAAATCGTCCATATACTTCACAATGCTATTGGCGACGCATTGAAAATATGCTCCAGTTTTAGCTATGTCAGTAAGCCAAGGCTCTAGCGGTGAACTAAACTCTACTTTTTGATAGATATCGTCTAAAAGTTCAATCGCACTATTAGCAATTGTCTGATCTTCGACGACCGGAATATATAAATTGTCTACTTGACTACTCTTAAACAATCGATAAGTTTGAAGAATTAAATGTTGAAAATTGCTTCCAACACTTGGTTTCGGTCGCAGACATATAAAATCGATATCAATACCGGATTTTTGGAGGCTTTTTTGCAGGTCAAGTAGGGGCTTGAATTTTGTGCGTTTGGGCTTAATAGTTTTGCTAATCAGAATCTTAGGAACTCCTTTATGTTTCCTAGCAATTGCCCTAGTTAGGTTTGATTCTAGGGTGTTCAATAAAGCCGCAAAGTTGTTTTTTTCCAAATCGAAATCAAAATAGTATTCCTTTTTAGTTTTTTGTAGAAGCGTCTGAACGGCTTCAACGTCACAATTAAATTCCTGCCATTCTCCGCAATTGAAGATATACCATGGCCTTGGAAATTTGTGTAACATTCGACGGAAAACGAAACCCTTAGTAAGAAGTTTCGATGATCTGTTGTATACGACATTCGCGACGGTTGTATGTTCTAGTTCTGAGTCGACCAAACATTCGTTCAGCAGCCTGTCAAAGCGACGAGTAGCCGCTGCACATCGGGCCTGATCATGCGAGTTAAAAGTATCGAGAACTGATACGATTTTGGATTCGTCGCATTGCAAAATGTGGCGCGCCTCATTGGATAGACACAAAAGACGAGTTACAGGAGCGCTCAGTTTGTATAGATTTTCGCCGTCATACCGATCGGTTATGATGACTGTGTTTTTATGTCCAATCATGTGGCAATTGTCTTAATAGTTAGCTCATTACATCACAGCCAAACAAACGTTGTCAGGAATTCATTGGTGTTGCTTAATTCTTCTTCAGAATATTGTTTTGCAAGCATGCATCGAATTGCTGGCTAATTGTTATTATTTAAGCTGGTCTCGAAATTTGGTAAGCAATTATCTCAGGATCGACCGGTGTGTGCGGTAATTTCTTACAGGTATATAAGTAAGCGTCTGCTTTAAACCAACTGGCATCATCGATGATTCCCACCCTAATTCCTCTCCCTTCCGAAAAGTGGGTGTTGGGAGTAGGATAGCTGGATGAAGCATCTGCGATCAACTTAACGAGAAGGGCAGTGATGCGTAAATTGGTTTTGGTAGTGTTACTGTTCGGTTTTAGCGCCGGTGTAGTTTTTTCTTCTGAATTGGGCATTACTGTCTGGAAATCAGCAACCTGTGGTTGCTGTCAGAAATGGGTAGATTACTTAAGGGATAGCGGATTTGATGTTGTGGCCCATGATGTTGGGAATGTAACTCTGTTCAAACGCCACCTTGGACTTACGAATCCAGAACTCTACTCCTGTCACACTGCTCTAATTGACGGTTATGTCATCGAAGGTCACGTGCCTGCTTCTGACATCAGACGCTTGATGGCAGAACGCCCGGATATCCTTGGATTGACGGCGCCGGGTATGCCGCAGATGTCGCCAGGGATGCATAGTGTTGAACCCAAGGGATATGATGTGCTTCAGCTTGACAAGCTCCAGCAGTTGAGCGTGTTCTCTCACTATTAGTCGTTAGGCCAACAAACCGTCATTGCTCGAGTATGATGGTTCCTCGCAACACTCATCCCAATCTCTCCAGTAAGTTCTGCTCTTAATTACGTATAGCGCATCAGCGTCTGTAAAAAACCCCGCCGAAGCGGGGCAATGGTTCACGGTAGTTTTTAGTTCAGATTGTTGTTGCTCTATTTTTCTTTCTCCATCGGAACTTCGATGGTGACGGGCCCGCTCCAAAGCCCGGTGATATTTTTATGATTACTGAGAGAACATTTTCTTCAATGCATTCAGATCATACTGATTGCCGTAGAGAATCGTGCTGTTTATTGCTACAACACCAGCGGCCATGATGGCAGTTTTGACCTGCTCGTCTGTCGCGCCGGCCTTCTTCGCCATCGCTGTGTGTGCGACTATGCAGTATTCACACTTCATGCCTGCAGCCGCGGCCAGGTGCATTAACTGCATGGTTTTTGCATCAAAACCTGAACTCTTTACGAAATTAGGTTGGGCAATCAAAAACTCGGTATAAGCTCGGCCCATGGCTTCGGGCTCCATGGGAGTTAAGATTGGATGGTCCTTACCGGCAAAGGCGATGGTAGTCGCTCCGAGAGCCAAAGCAACAAGCGTTGTTTTGATTAGTTTCATTGTTATTTCCTTTTGTTGGTCATGAAGAATGAATGTCCATTATCCACCAATATGGCCGGAACCTTGAAATGGCCCTCTGCAAGCCCCCCGCCACCCCCTTTTAAGAACCCGGGGTTATCAAATTTCCAACCCACACAGCGGTGGGGTGCTTAGAGCATTCAAAGATAAAGCCCCGACAATGCGGGGCTTTATCTTTTCTCGCATCTACCGGGTACAACCTTTAGAAAATTCTCCGTCCAAGGTTGTGTCGGACAGGATTTCCGGTGGATCTCACTTTTGCAAATAGCTCTTGAAATTCAGGGTCAGCAACAACGCTATCATTGGTTTTACCAAACGCTTCCAGTATCATCCAGATGCATCCGATTCGGCGCACTGCTTGCCTCAAGCAACAAGTGTCTGGAGGGCGCACCCGGGCTAGGTTTCTGCCTTGCCAGTAAAGATGCCCTGGAGGCAACCCAGGGTAACTCAGACAGTCTTTGTCTCGATCTCTATCAACAGTGGAAAGGTCTGGAAGTCAACGGACAATGGCGATTTACCACACTAACGCACTGTATTCTGGCTTTTGACCAGGCCTTGCAGGAGCTTGATGAGGAAGGTGGGGTATCAGGGCGGGGCGGGCGTTACCGTACTAATTGTGATCTTCTGGTGACGGGCATGCGGGAGCTCGGCTTCGAGACCTTGCTGCCGGATGAACTACAAGCTCCCATTATTGTGACTTTCAGGATGCCCGCAGATGCCGCGTTTAATTTTCAAAGTTTTTACGATGGACTGAGTGACCGTGGGTATATCATCTATCCCCGAAAGTTGACGATTGCCGAGAGCTTCCGGATGAGTTGTATCGGTCGACTGGATGTGGGTCATATGCGCGGGGCACTAAACGCTGTACGCGAAGTCATGGCTGAGATGGGCGTAGCGTCTGGAAGTCCGACAGCCAGCTAGCGGTATCACCTGGCAGATCATATAAAAGCCGTTAAACAGGAAACAAACAAGCAATGAAAGAAGAAGTGATAAGTGTTAATGGCCGTGATTATGCCTGGCCGAAAAATCCGATCGTGGTCGTTTGTGTTGATGGGTCGGAACCGGGGGGAGCGGGCTCAGACAACGGAGGCTATATAGAGCGTGCGATTGAAGCTGGAGAGATGCCCTTTCTAGCATCGGTACGTGAGCGAGGTACTTTTGGGTATGCAGACTGTGTCGTTCCTAGTTTCACTAACCCCAACAATCTTTCTATTGTGACTGGAAGGCCCCCAGCGGTGCATGGCATCTGCGGGAATTTTTACTACGATTCATACAACGATACCGAAGTCATGATGAATGATCCGGCGTTGCTGCGGGTACCCACTATCCTGGCGATGTTCAATCAGGCTGGTGCGACGGTGGCAGTGATTACGGCGAAAGATAAGCTGCGCCGACTACTCGGTGTTGGGCTGGATATCAAAGAGGGTAGCGCCATATGCTTCTCGTCTGAGTACGCTGACGAGGCGACCTTGGCTGAACACGGTATCGAAGGTGTCGTTGATCGTGTTGGCATGCCCGTGCCTGACGTTTACAGCGCTGAACTTTCTGAGTTTATATTTGCGGCCGGCATTTTACTGATGAAATCTCTTCGCCCAGACATCATGTATTTGTCGACCACAGACTATATTCAACATAAGCATGCCCCGGGGGCGCCAGTCGCCAATGCCTTCTATGGCATGATGGATCGATATCTGGCACAGTTGGATGGCATGGGTGCGACCATCGCGGTGACGGCTGATCATGGGATGAAGGCTAAACATAACACCGCTGGAGAACCCAACGTGATCTACCTTGAGCCTTTACTCCAGCGGGCAGGGTTGAGTGATTTCAGAGTTATCCTCCCTATTACCGACCCCTATGTCGTGCATCACGGTGCGCTGGGTGGTTATGCTACCGTTTATCTGGCGCCTGAAGCCGATCGATCCTCAGTGGCAAATTCTCTCACTGGCGAGGTAGGTGTTGAAACAGTACTCACACGGGAGGATGCCTGTACAGCATTCGATCTACCGGCTGATCGTGTTGGTGATCTGGTTGTGATCAGTACCCGTGACTATGTTCTGGGCAGCGCGCCAGAGAAACATGATCTATCAGGACTCAAGGAGCCATTGCGTTCCCATGGAGGGCTGTCTGAGCAACGTGTGCCGTTTATCGTCAATCGACGTCTCGATATTGAAACTGAAGATTGTCGAAACTTTGATATTTTCAGCCACGCGTTAAATCATGCCCAGGAGGTTTCATCATGACCCGTGCTGTTGCCAGTACCGCTACGCCGATCCACGAGACACTGCGTATCGCTGGTGAGAAAACCGACCGCGATGAGCGTATTGAAGTCTTTAATCCCTGGGATAATAGTATTGTGGGTACTGTGCCCAGCGCCCATCCGGAGGATGTGGCGAGAGCCTTCGATATCGCGGCATCCTATACCCCAACACTCACGCGCTACGAGCGCCAGCAGATTCTGGTGCGCACAGCCGAAATTCTCACGTTACGCCGGGAGGTCATTTCTGACCTCATCACGGCCGAACTCGGAATATCCAAGCAGGACTCTTTGTACGAGGTGGGCCGGGCTTTTGATGTGTTTAGCCTGGCCGGACAATTGTGCATTATCGACGATGGTGAGATTTTCTCTTGTGATCTGACGCCACACGGTAAGCAGCGGCGTATTTATACGCAGCGCGACCCGCTGAAAGCAATTTCGGCTATTACGCCGTTTAATCATCCTATGAATATGGTAGCCCACAAGGTGGCTCCGGCCATTGCGACTAACAACTGTATGGTCTGTAAGCCTACCGAACTGACACCACTTACCGCGCTACTATTGGCCGATATCCTTTATGAGGCAGGGTTACCTCCCGAGATGTTCTCCGTTGTCACTGGATTGCCAGGGGAGATTGGCGCGGAGATGATTACCAATCCCAATGTGGAACTGATCACCTTCACTGGCGGAGTTTCGGTGGGCAAGCATATCGCCAACCATGCAGGTTATCGGCGCACAGTACTTGAGTTGGGCGGAAACTCGTCTTTTATCATCATGGAAGATGCAGATCTGGAAAAGGCGGCGATCATGGCCGTGCAGGGAGCTACCAAGAATTCGGGCCAGCGTTGCACCGCGGTAAAGCGGGTACTGTGTATTGATAGCGTTGCTGATGAGTTTGTGCCGTTGGTCGCAGAACAGGCGCACAAGATCCGTTATGGCAACCCAATGTCGCTTGATGTCGATATGGGTACGGTAATCAACGAGGCCGCGGCCGAATCTTTTGAGAAGCGCGTCAATGAGGCTGTGAGCATGGGCGCCGACCTGATTTATGGGAACGAACGGCAAGGTGCGCTTTATTCTCCGACCGTACTCGACCGGGTACCGCGGGATGCCGAACTGGTGGTCGAAGAAACATTTGGGCCGCCAATACCGATTATTCGCGTACGCGATATCGATGATGCCATCTCCGTCGATAACGGCACAGCATTCGGTTTATCGACCGGCGTGTGCACCAATCGCTGGGATTACATAACCCGTTTTATCTCTGAACTCAAAACTGGCACAGTAAACATCTGGGAGGTGCCGGGTTACCGCATTGAGATGTCGCCCTTCGGTGGAGTCAAGGATTCTGGCCTCGGCTACAAGGAGGGTGTGATCGAAGCCATGAAAAGCTATACCACGATAAAGACCTATTCGCTGCCTTGGTAAAAGGGCAGGGCTTACGGCTGTTACTTTTCACACCCTTCGCCATACTTGCGCGTCCTGGTTGGGGCAGATGTCAGGTGTAGAAGCCCTGACTATTCGAGACTTGTTAGCTCACAGCAGTGTCACCATGACGGATCGGTATATGCACAGTGACCCAATAGATTTACACGACGCAGTGCACAAGCTAGAGAAGTTTCGGTCACATTCCGGGCACAGTGTCCGTTGAGTTGTAGATGACCCAGGCGTTAATAACTGTAGAACGATATATAAATCAATCAGTTAATGGTCGGGGTGAGAGGATTCGAACCTCCGGCCCCTGCCTCCCGAAGGCAGTACTTTCTACTGAGGCTAACGTTAAATCAACCACATACGCACACCGATCCCGCGTGTATGTGACTGGAATGGACTGGAGTGGACACATTTAGGGCACATTCTGGGCACAGTGCCATTACCTTCCTCATTGACAGATTTTTCAATCTTCTCACCAGATGCAACTAAAGGACGCCAAGATAATCCTATTCTGAATTTCCAGCAGGGGCCCCAGCCGAGTCTGAAGATTGATCCCCTTCTTTGATGAAACGATCCACACCTCCTTAAGTCTAATAATCGAGATCGATCCACACAGATAAAGGTTCGAGCCACATTGAGTAGTGGCGGAGACTCGACAACACCAAAAGACCCCATTCAGCGCTCGCTTATAGGCCACCGGTACCGCTGACCCGAGTCATCAAACCCACCCCAATCAGTGGGGGCTTGTCAATGCCCCTAGGTGTGTGAACCGGCGATCTGTTGGGTAATTCAAGGTTTTTCATGATTATCCTTTAGACTGAATATTTCACGATAATACCTGTTTTGTGATATGTACTAGCCACACTTGCAGGATTGGAGTAGTCTTTCCATCGAGCGCAGGGGAGAGGGAGTTGGATTTCCTGAAAAATCGGGTCTATGGAAAATTTTCTGTTTCTTCCTTGAAAATAAAACTCTTTGCTTAGGGAGAATCTAATGAAGAAAACCTTATTGCGCGGCCTGGCCGTGAACGCATGTGTCCTTGCCGCTGTTGCTGCATATACCCCAAGCGTTGTCGAAGCGGCTGGTCAGGCGCCGAAATGTTCCACGGCTAAGCTGATCGTGCCATGGAAAGCCGGTGGCGGCACCCAAGTGATCTTTGCCATCTTCGAAAAAGTTGTTCAGAAGATGAATGTTGAATCGAAGATCAAACTGGTCATGATTCCCGGCCAGGGTGGCAACAAGGGGGCCAAGGAAGCGGCCAAGTCCAAGCCTGATGGCTGCACTCTGTTCGCCATTCACCAAAGCGCCGTTACCAGTTATCTCAATGGTCGGATTCCATTCCACTACAACAACTTCGAAACCATTGCGCTGTTGACCTCGACGCCTGATATTGTCGGCGCTAGCAAGGACGTTCCTTGGAACAACTTCGCCGAGTTCAAAGAAGCGACCTTGGCTGCACCTGGCACCGTTAAAGTCGGCGCCACTTTTGGCTCCACTAGTCAGTTCTATTGGCTGGTCCTGGAATCCA
>Ga0315336_1001785_pt1 | contig 37934 bp, 45 predicted proteins | sample ASW5metaG_FD_204512 | JGI IMG/M metagenome (GOLD analysis project Ga0315336, IMG submission 204512) | Ammonia-oxidizing marine archaeal communities from Monterey Bay, California, United States - ASW #5 | ecosystem: Environmental > Aquatic > Marine > Intertidal zone | place: USA: California... | reverse complement strand
CGGACGGGCGAGTAACCCACATTGAGGTCACTGGAGGCGGATCCGGCTACACATCAGCCCCCGCAATCACTTTCTCAGCCGGGGCAGCCGGCTATGTGGCTCCAACAGCCACGGCCAAGCTGTTTAATGACACGGTGGGGGAGATCCTCCTCACCAAGAGCGGCAGCGGTTACGAGGACAATCCCACTGTGACCTTTACCGGCGGGGCCGGTACTGGGGCAACAGCAACGGCATACGCAACGGGTTACAATGATGAGCTTATTCTCCCCCAATCAATCGCTCAAGTTCTGGCGATTACGGCAGACGATCAAGAGCTTAGGCCGGAGGATATCATCACGCAGTATATGGTGGATCCGAGTGCTCTTACGGAGTCTGGCACTGCCAGCGGCTTTTCTCCTATATCTTCTGTGGGTATCAACTTTGATCTCCTTAACGGCAATCTATTTTTTGATCTGGCCGATGCGGATGATGCTGGGAAGAAGGTCGAGATAGTTGGCCGGCTGCTGGGGGATCCCACTAGGATCTACAAGGAGACTTTAACGCTCGCAGCAAGCCCGTCAGTCAACTCCAGCTTTGAAAGCTACTCAGAGATCACTTCGCTCTCAAAAGAGGCTACAACGGACACTGTGACGGTCAAGAACATCACCGGCTACAACAAGTTTTACTGGTACAGTTGGGAGACAAAGGCGGAGTTTCAGAGGGTGAAGCTGTACCGCCGGCCAGAGTATGATGCCACCGGCCCGGTTCAGTTGGTGATCTTGGGCAAGCAGAAGATCCGGCCACTGGTTTCTGACACAGACGCACCGATGATCAGCGGCATAGACAATGCACTGATCAAGTACGGCACAGCCGATATGCTGAAGAGGCAGCGGCAGTACGGGAAAGCCCAGCTTGAGACGGGAGAAGGCGACAGACTTTTGACTGTGGCGCGGGATGCGGAAACGAACCAGACGGCCAAGATAATGAGGATCGTGCCGGACAACTACACAGTGGGCTACACTCGCAATGACTTTGGATTTTAACTATGCCGGTCTATTTCAATGATGCCGTTGATGACATACTGCTGTATGACCGGCAAGCCTCATTCATTGGTGGCCAAGTCTCCAACTTTCGGGAGAACCTTCTAAACGAGTCACAAGCGGAGCTCATCAAGGATATGAGCCCGGAGATCTCCGGTGTGTTAAAGACCCGGAGAGGTTTCCACCGCTTCGCCAATCTGCTGGGCAGCACAACCTCAAGCACCAACGTCCAAGCGATTCACTTCTTTGATTCCGACTCTCGGGAGAGGGTGATTGCTGCCGTCAACAGTTCGATCTACGAGATAACCGCAAGCGGCACGGTTACGGCAATCGCAGCAGCAGCCAGCAAGCTCAGCTCAGCAACCAACCCGGCCTATATGTGTCAAGTGGCTGACAAGATGTACTGGAGCAGCGACACGACAACCACAAAGATCTTTGAGCTGAAATATTCCGGGGGGGCTTGGGTAAAGACAGACTCAACAGACTCAACATTCCCGGCTAACTCAAAGTATCTGGTGGCCAACGCTGGCAGAGTGTTTGCCTATGATCCAAGCGGCAACCAGATCTTTGTAAGCACAATTTTACCGGACTTGGCGGCTACGAGCACCTTGTTCACCTTGGGGGCAACCACTATCAACCCGTTTAAGGTTGGCACGGGAGCCGAGACAGTTACCGGGATGTATAGCTGGGTGGGCTTCAATGTGGTTGTGTTCTGTGAGAACAGCATTTACTTGGTGGACACCAACCCGTTGACAGCAGCGGCGGCATCAGCCGGCAACGCCACCAGCTCGTTTAACATTCGCCAAGTATCGAACCTTTCGGGGGCAGTCAGTCACCGGGCCATTGCCCAAGTCGGTGAGGATCTTCTGTTTCTCGCCAGAGACGGCGTGAGGAGCCTCAAGAGGACGATGGCGGAGGAGATGGTGGCTGAGCAGTCCGGTGTGATCTCCTACCCGATTCAAGATTTGATTGACTCGATCAACTGGAATGCGGCAGTGCAGAAGGCCACGGCAACATTTTGGAACGGCTTGCTGCTGATCAGTGTCCCAATTCTTTCCAGCACAGAAAACAACTGTTGTCTTGTTTATTCGGCAAACACTTCTAGCTGGATTGGTTACTGGCAAGGGAATGCCAGTTACAACATCAAGCCAACGGATTTCTGTGTGAGCGCCTTCAACGGCTATGCCGAGAAGCTGCTGACGCTGGACAAGGTGGGCAACCCGCTGGAGTTTCGGGATTATGTCAGCCCAGAGAACGCGGTGGCAACAGATTATCAAGACAATTTTGATGGCAGCAACTATCGGGACACAGCTTGGCAAGCGTTGACGAGGGGGATGACCTTTGGCGACCAGTTGAGCCCGAAGAGCCCCGAGTTTGTGGAGTGGGAATTTGATAGAAGCAACGCCAAGGTGGACATCATCCCGGTGCTGGACGGAGACGATGCCGCCCGTTTGGTTACGGATCTGGTCACGGGAGTGGGAACGATTTCACTGGCCACAACCGGCACGGTGACAGTTGACAATGGAGCCGGCTATGCGATTGGAGACTACACATCAAGCGGCATAGCGGTGGATTCTTTGCCAATAGCATTGAGCAGTGGACAGACTTTATTCTTCAGCGGAGGCGGAAGGCTTTCGCTAAGCGCCTTGGCTGCTATTGGGGCAACGACAATTTACGGCACGCTCTATGATGCCGCGCTGGTGGACAACGAGGAGGCTGTGGTTGGAACCAGTGCGACCACTCTGCCCTTTACCCTTTCAGCCGCCAAGGTGAGGCGGTTCCGGTATAGCCTTACCCAGTACGATCCCTTTCGAGAGTTACAGTTTAGGATTGAGCAAAGTACCGGCGATACCGGTAGCAGCAAGTACGTTGCGTTGAGGAGCATTCACGCCGGGGGCTTTATGGACACGATGGAGGCGGATCTGTGAGCGACTATGACCAGAGAGTCGCTGAGGCTGTTAAACTGTGTGCCGGGGGAAACCGGGAGGCACATCTCTATTTGAATATTATTTGTAGATCAGCCCGGTTGATTGATGATTTATTTGATGAAAAAGACAAGTGGAAGGGAGAGGACACTTACGATCTGGCACATCTGCTTTTGGTGGAATTACCGGACAACCCGTTTTTTGTGTCCAACCGGCACAGCCTCCTTCCGCTGCATTTAGTTTCTTTGAACGCTTGGAAGGATGCAAATAACTGGGAAGGTGCTGAAGGAGTCAAGCGAACGTATGCGCTTGTGATTCGGGACACCCTCACTGAGCTGGGTCTAATGGTGGCCCATTTGGTTGGGGGAAGGGACTATTTGGAGAAGATCAGTTTGAAAGTAAGAGAATTATTCATAAAGGAGGAATTTTAGACAATGGGACTCTACAGCTCAAAACCCCCGAAGCCGCCTGACTACGGTGCTGCCCACCGTGAGGGGATCGAGGCGGATATTGAAAGTTTGCCGATTAGGAAACTGATCGAGGCGGCAGCACGCCAAGGCACGAAGGTCACATACACCGATATGGACGGCAAAGAGCAGACGGTGGACTTCACCGGCTTTGGCGACACTGATATGAGCCGGAAGGATCTTGAGTTTGCCGAGGAATCGGCTGATCGGATGGCTCAAGCGATGCTCTCTGTGCAAGAGAAGTATGGGGCTGACTTTGTTAAGCAACGACTGAAGGAGCTGGAGCTGGCTGATCCACAATTTAGGAAGGTGAGGGATGCGCTTGGAGAAGCGGCTCTTGAGGATGTGGAGAGTGGTTACAAGCTGGCTCCCGGTATGAGGGAAGAGGTTCAGCAAGCCACCAGAGCGGCACAGTACGCACGGGGCAATGTGTTTGGAGCAGCGCCGGCTGCTGAGGAGGCTTTTGAGGTGGGCAACGCTGCCTTTAGGCTGAGACAGCAACGGCTGGCCAATGCAGCCAGTTATTTGAGTGGAACGACTCCGGTGGCCCAGTTTGGGCAGATAGCCGGGGCTCAGCAAGGAGCTGCCGGGTTCAACCCGATGGGGGTTCGTAGCGGCATAGGTCTGGATCCAAACGCCGGAGCCAGATCTCTAGGGCTGGCTACAAACGTCTATAATAATCAATTTCAAGACTATATGCAGCAGAGCTCTATGGCCGGCGATATGCTGGGAGCAGTGGCCGGTCTGGGTATGGGAGCAATGACCGGGGGGCTGCTGGGAGCTATTGGCGGCGGCGGCTGGAAAGGGGTCTCTAAAGGAGCACGCAAAGGCATAGGAGGAGGATAAGATTATGGGAATGAGCGGAAAAACTTTTCTGTCAGCCTTCCAGATGGGGGCCAAGTTGTACCCGGATATATTGAAGAGCCGGGAGGATCAGATTGATAAAAAGGCGAAGAGAGATATGCTCAACCTTCAGAAGAACAAGCTGGAGGTTGAGGCAGCAACGGCTGCTGCCAAGGGAACGAGGCTTGCCACCGGACTGAAGAACCTAGAGGAGTTCAAGATTGAGTTTGATGCTCTGGATATGAATAGCCCGGAGTTTGTTTCCCAGTATTCTGATCTCGTTAAAAACAAGATCACCGGAATGTCTATGGCTCCGGAATCTTTGGAGAAGTTCAACGCTATTGACGGGATGGTGAAAGGAAACGCCATTTACAAGGCTCAAGTTGAGGCTGAAAATAACGCTTGGAAAGTTACGGAATGGTGGAATAAGAGAAATCCGCTTTCCCCGATTGATCCTAGAACAGCTCCGCCGGAAGTATTGTCGTCTATTGACCAGTCATATAAAGACTATTTACAAGAACAGAAAAACAAGGAGCTCCGGGCAGAGGTAGAGACAAGGAGCGAAGCAGAAACAGCCTTGAAGGATAAGGCTGAGTTCGTAGCTTTTGTTGAGGAAACCGGCAGCGCCTTCAAGCCGGAGGATTATGAGAAGCCGGAAGCCAAGACTGCATTACGGATTCACAACCAGACCGAGGAGGTTAAGGATCTCATTATGGAGGTGGGCGAGGACGGTCTGCCGATTATGGCCGAGCTGGTGATCAAGCCGGACGGCAGTGGTTACGAGAATCATCTAGCGGTGTTGGCTAAGCTGAGAACTTTGGCGAACAAACAGAAAACTGAGAGAGGCATAAAGGGCAAATCTCTTTCTGAGTCTCAAGGCAATGCCTTGATGTATTCAGAGCGGTTACGTTTCGCCAATGAGACAATGGATCGGATGGTTATTGAGGGAGCAGTTCCGACCAAGGACTTCATCAACGGGCTTATTGCAAACGTCACGGCAGGCGATCCTTTCAGCATTGCCAATGCGCTTATAGCCCCGGAGTTCCAAGTTTGGAAATCGGCGGCTGACAACTTTATCCGGGCAACTCTCCGGAAGGAGTCGGGTGCTGCAATTGCGGACAATGAATATATTGGAGGCTTCAAGGATTATATTTCACTCTTGGGAGATAGCGACAAGCTGGCGGAACACAAGAGAGATCTACGGATGGGAATAGCCGACACAATGCGGAGAGTCTCCGGAACACCTTGGGAAGAGTCTTATCTTCCCAGAAAGCCGATGACGTTCCCGTCAAAGGAGTCGGCTATGGAGTACGCCGGCAAATGGCTCAAAGAGGGAGACAAGGCTGAGTACCGAGAGGGGAATATGATAATCCCCTTCACGGTTCAGAAGCGAAAAGAAGAACCGGCGGAGGAAGTGGCAGAAGAGGTTGATTTTGAGACTCTGCCGGATCCGAAAACCAATCCGCTCCTCAAGGGGGCTCCGGCCCCGACTTCAATTAGACCGTGACCAATGGCTCAAGAGGATTTGATTTTACTGGAGGAGGCTCCGAAAAAAGAGACGGAGCTGGAGATTGTTCCGGACTTCGATGCAGCGCGTCCGGATACAAGCCGCCGCCTAGAGCCGTCCACTACTGACTACACAGCGCCGGATCTGGCTCCTCATCTTGAGCTTGTCCCCATACCGGGAGAGGAGAGAAGCGAGACGGATGATGATCTCTTTCGACGCATTGAGGGGGAGATAACTTATCAGCCAACCGATGCGGAGCTTGATAAATTTCTAAAGTACAAATCCCGGCAACCAAAGTACGCAATTGATTTGATCAAGGGAGCTTGGCACGGCGGCAAGGCTGTAGTCACAGATCTGGCCAAAGGCGTCTGGGGGGCAATCAAGGATCCAGAGCTTGCTTTTTCTCCGGTTCCAAAAGGTCAAGCCAGACGGGTGACCACACTGGCAGAGGGAGCTGCCAGAGCAACTTGGGATCTCGGCACTGTTGGCCGCTATATCAATGACTGGTTTGGCGAGCAGCGTGATCTGGAGTATCAAGAGGAAATCGACGATATGAAGCTCCGCCAATCCAATCCGGATTGGAAGATGAAAACCCGGCATTGGGAAACCTCCACAAAGGAACAGAAGGAGGCAATGCGAAAGAGCTGGTCAACCTTCTATATTAAAAAACGCATCAAGGAGGATCTGGAGGATCTGGAAGGAACCACAAACAACTTTAAGGATTCAAAGGCGGATCTCAAGCGGGACTTTGGCCGTAGGGGCTTGGTCTTTGTGGATGGCGAGGATAGAGGGTTTTACACTTCACCGAAGTACATCAACGAGGTGCTGCCGGCAAAGCAGCGGGAGAGGTATTACAAGGAATTTCCAAAGTGGATCAACAAGCGGCAGCGTGATCGGTGGAGAAGAGGCCGCTACTTGATGCGAACCACAGAGCTGGCCCGTAGAGGCGAGCAAACGATACTAGGAGAGCTTTTCGGCCCGAAAGTGGATGAGGCCGCCAAGGCTTTAGTCAACAGCGATGTGGCGACACTGGCGAGCTATGCCGGTGGGCCGGGAGAAGTTGGGGCAGTGCTCTCCACCAAGCTGGCCCGTAAGGCTGCCACCAAGCCGGGGCGAGCTGTTGGCAGAACCACAGAGCTGGCTGGCAAAGGCACAAAGTGGGCTGGGGAGAAGGTGCAGCAGATTGGCGAGTGGGCAACAAGCAGCCCGGAGAAGTCTGCTGCCTTGGGGGCTGCCTTGGGGGCTGCTGCCGGCCAAGACGCTCCAACAATATTAAAGGGAATTGCCGGGGGCTTGGTTGAGCAGAAGGTTAGAACGATTCCCGCAGCGGGGAGGCTTCTCCAGAAAGGCGGCACAGCCTTGGAAGCTGTTGGTGAAGTGCTTACCAAGCCGGAAGGCGTTGAGGGTTTGCTGAAGGCTTCCAGCCGGGTGGCTAAGGACGAGAGTGTGGCTGATGCCTTCAACCGGCTTAGCTGGCTGGATCCGGCAATCAACTTTGCTGGTGATCTCGGTAAGGGTACAGCCACCGGGGGAGCCTTTGGGTTAGCCCTAACACTTCCCTCTGGTGATCCGGAGGTGATCGGCTCCGGCATAGGGGCCGGCGGGGTTGGCGGCTTCTTTGCGACAATACCGGGGCGCTATCTTACCAGAGGGGCAAAGCTGAAGGAGCAGCTCCGCAATGAGTGGGGGCAGTTCCAGAAAGAGCTCACCCCGGAGCAGCTCAACAACATAAAGGAGTATGCCCCCACACTGGAAGAGGTGGGGAATGTGATGGCCACCGTGAAGATGCTCAACGGAGTGACCCGAGGCGGTGGCAATATGGATTTCAAGTTTCTATCCCCCACAGACTTCATAAAGGCTCACGGGGTGCAGCGGGGCGTTGTGGTCACAAAAAACAAGACGCGGCCCAGCGTGGAGATCAATGTTGGCTTCAAGGGGCCAAACGCTCTTTTTCACGAAGGCTGGCACGCACTGAAGCGTTTTGCTGGTGAGACAGAGCTGCAAAAGACACCGGAAGGCAAGAAAGAGGTCGAGGTCTTGAAGCCGTATCTGGATCAGATCCAGACAATCCTTTTTGGCAAGAGACTGGGAGGCAAGACGGTCACCGAGGGGATGTTCAGTGAGAAGGATCTGGTTGGCGGCTTTTACGATCAGTACACAAGCAAGATGGCCCCGGAGGAACGAACGGCCTTTGAGCGGCAATTTAAGTATGACGAGAGCGGCAAGGACTTAACTCCGGCAGAAGCAAACCAGAGGAAGCTCAATTATATGATGGAGGAGGTTGAGGCTGAATCTTTCCGCTATCTGATGAGCAACGCAGATCCTCGCCAGATAGCTCAAGGCGACAGATCCCTTCACCAGAGGTTCACTGATCATCTGCTGCTCAGTGAGCACAGCAAGACGCTGAGGGGGATGCGGAAGGCTTTGGAAGTGGTTGGGGTGAACTTCAAGCCAACTGGCCAGCCGTCTGATCTATTTGTCCAGAAAGGCCAAGGCATCACCAACACCAGAGAGCTCAATGCTGCGCTGAGGCAATATGTGAGAGCTTGGGAGGGGATGCAGTACAGAACGAGGATGATGGGGGAGCTGGAACCGTCCGGCTTCAGCATTGGCGGAACTGGCAAGACCGGCAGAGCTCAAGTGGAGTTTCATCTAGGCAAGAAGGAAAACTCTTTTCTAAGGGATCACTTCAGCTCTTCTGATATGCTGAAGAAGAACAAGGACGGTGGAGTGTATTATGACCCGGATGGCCGCGTTGTTCTGTTGACTGAGGGAGAGATCCGGAAGTTGCGAGAGAACAGAGGGGAGCTGATCAGAGAAAAACTTTCTGAGACTGATGACGGCACTGGGATGACTTTGAAGGAGAACGGATCTTTTGAAGGGATCCCTTCTCCGCATCAACTGGATGCGATAGACCGGATCTCTGATGAGATTGTTACCCCCAACCAGAAGCGGATCATAAGGGAGACGGCTGACATAATGAGGAACGATCCCGGTGCTCCCATTCAGTTCCTTTACAATGCAGCTCTGGGCAGAGGCAAGATGTACAGCAGCAGCCTGAGCTCAACCCACCGGACGGCTGTGCCGATTGGCTTCCACGTTAGCCAAGCACAAAACTTTTATTTTACTGCACTGGATCTTGGGGCTTACCACAAAAAGATTTCAGCTTGGGGAGATCCCACAAAGAAGGCTCTGCACAAAGGAGGCCACAAGCTCGCCTTGTGGGATAAAGATGTGAGGGCGTTTGAGGCGGATCTCTTTAAGTATCTGGAGAATCATAAGTACGACAGAAAGGGAGAGGTCGGGCTGGATTCAAATCCGCAGAAGGCAGAGCAGAAGCGCAATGCGCTCAACGATTTCTTTAACATCAATAAAGGTGATGAGACTGTTACAGAGGGCAACTTCAACCCGGTGGCAGCGGCACGCAGAGCGATAGATCCCAAGACGGGAAGGCAGAAGAAACGGGCCTACCGAGGGCTGGAGAACCTCCTAAGATCCTACCGGCTGGATCGGGTGCTCGATGAGAACTTTGGCAAGTCAATGAGCTATGCACTGGGCAGAGCCGTGCCAATGAAATCCGGGGCAGACTTCTTTCAGAAACAACTGAAGAACCTTATGCCTCCGGGTGAGGATATGGTAGCCGTTCACAATCTCTCGGCTGACAACTTGAAGCACAGTCTGAAGATGGGGGGCATCCCGTCACCTTCTTTGGCGATTGTGGATGTGGCGAAAGGAGACTTTAGAGGGTTCGGAGAGATTACGCTGGTAGCGTCGAAGGATATGGTGGATCCGAAAAAAGGTGCAAAAGTGTTTGGATCGGATGTTTATGCTCCGAGGTATCCGGAGATCACAACGGAGATCTCTGCAAAAACCGGGAGCAAGATGAAAGAGTATCTGAAGCCTTATGAGGATCTGGGGGGGAAGGAAATCAGCGGTTTCACTTTTAGGGATCTTGCAAGCAAAGCGGAAGATAGCGGTTGGACAAGAGCAGCAGAAGATCACAACGGACTGCAAGCTGCCTTTCTAAAAGAGAAGGGGCTTCTGCCAGATCTGGGTGCTGAGGCTGCAAAAGAAACAGATCCTTATTGGAAAGCGCGAGCTGCTCAGAAAGCGATACAAGATGCCGTTAGAGAGCCAGAGGTTTATAAAGAATTTAAGAACTGGATTGATGACCTTCCGGAAAGAGAAGGCTGGCAGTTTGAAGAGAAGATTTTCAGAGGCTACACCCCGATGGGAAACCGGCGGTATCAGCCTCATACTCTGGACAATGTTGTGAAGATATTGAAGCGCAACATCCGGGGAGGCGAAGGCTGGAACTACGGAGCTGGCAACGTCAGAGCCAAGGTGGCCCCACAGTTCAAATCTCTTTCTGGAATCAAGAAGAGGCGCGGCAAGCTCACTGATCCGGAGCTAATGCAGAAGGTAAAGGAGGAGGCAAACGCAGAGCTGTTGGAGCTGCAAGCAGAGCTGGAGCCTCATCTGAAGGCCGGGATGAAAAACGACAATCCTTTTATGGAGAGTGATATTTTCGGGTTAAGGCTGCAAGAAGCTGCCGAGAGAGGCATTGGCTCTCTGCGTGAGTATTATGATGAAGGGGTTCCTTTGGAGAAGGCTGCCGACTTTTTGAACAAGTTGAAAGAGCTCCCCACTGGATACTTTGAGGCTAAGATACCGAGAGCGGTGCAGCTACAAGAATTTGAGGCGGCGATTATCCCGTCTGATTTGGATCCAAAATTGAAGAAGGTGCTGCAAGAGCGGGGGCTGGAGTTGCGAGAGTATGACCGGGAAGGCACTGCTGAATCCTATAAGTCAGAGGCGGAAGCAAAGGGAACCAGAAGAAGAGCGTTGCAGCAACAGACTGAAGAGGCGGATCTCCGCTTTATGCCGGCTCCAACCTTCTACAGCAAAGCAGAGCGAGCAGTGGAAGGAGCTAAGGGCGGAGTGTTCGACAAGAGCGGAATGACCACAGTGGAGAAGGCGGTATCACTGGCCACCAAAGGCATCCCCAAGGCAGAATACGAGTGGAGTGGTGTAGTGGAGTGGCTGGAAGGCCGGAAGGAGATAGGGGCGGCGGCAGTGAAGGGGACTAAGGCGGTGCTTGATAAGTATAAGCGGCAAGCGGCTGGCGAAGATGTTGGAATTGATTATGCGACTCGTGACGATTATCTCAGAGCAGAGAAGGCACTGATCTTCAACGAAGAGCTGGCAGCCGGCAAAGTCTCAAAGGCTGAGCTGCTGGAGTTCCTCCAGAACAAAGGCGTAAAGGTGGAGGAGGTTTATCGGAGCCGAAACAATAAAGAAGAAAAGATTAAGGAGAAGCGGCGAGAAATCGAAAATCTAGGAATAGATAGGGGCCAAGTAGATATAAAGATTTATGATTTTGAGAATCTGAAAGCTGAGAATCCAACTGCACCGACATTACGCGAATATGAGAAATCTATTAGACAGCTAAACAAAAAAAGAAAAGACCTAGAGGATGAAATTGCAGTCGGTTTAGATGAGCTCAATAAATTACATCAAGCAGATCCCGATAAATCAGAAGGCCCAACCCTCTTCAAGCCCGGAGAATCAGATTGGGTAATGCTACCCGGTGACGAGAAGGCGAAGCAAAGCTATGGCGAGCTGGTGCTGACGTTGCCGAAGGAGAGAGCCAAGAGTCACGAAACTTTTGATATGCCCGGTGGCCACCGTTTCCCAGAGGAGAACATACTGGCCCACATCCGTTTCACTGAGCGAGTGGATGCAGACGGCAAGAGGATGCTCTTTATCGAGGAGCTGCAAAGCGATTGGAGCAACACGGGCAGAAGGAGTGGCTGGCGACAAGAGAGGCCGAAGAAGGTGCAGAAGGAGATTGTGAAGCTGCAAGACAAGAAGCGCAAGAAGATGAATGCAGACTTCAAAAGGCTTATTGAGGAGGTGGAGGCGAAGTATGCAGATGATCCCGATAGGGAGAACATACTTTACACAGAAAAAAGGAAGCTGATCAACAAGGTGGACACTTCTGAGATAGACGCTCGCATTGCAGAACTGGAAGCAAAGTATCCACACGAACCAGCCGGAGCTCCGGATATGCCGTTTAAGGGGGACAACCGCTATGGTGCTCTGGCGTTGAAGCGGATGATCCGCTGGGCATCAGATAACGGCTTTGATCGGCTGGGCTGGATCACCGGGAAGGATACGGCTGAGCGGTATAATTTAAGTAAACACATTGATCGGGTGGAGCTTCGCCCAATGTGGCGGGAGGATTATAGGTGGACAGCAGAGAAGCGCGTCCTTCAAGCCTTTGACAAGGAGGGCAACATAGTTTTGGATAAGGTTCTTGCGAAAGAGGCAGACATTGAGGAGTACATTGGTAAGGGAGTGACTAAAAAGCTAATAGAGGCTGAGCCTAAAAAGGTCAAAACGTTTCATCCCAGTGGAGTAAAATACGAGTTAGAGGTTAAGTCTCTTGCCGGCTTGGATCTGGATGTTTCCCCTCAGTGGCCAATCAATCTCTACGATAAAGTTCTCCCCACTCAAGCGAAGAAGATCGTGAAGAAGAAGGGAGCTGTAGGGAGGACGAGGTTAAAAGCCGACACTAAGAAATTCGATGAGCTTACAGCTCTACTTAAAGAAGTGGATGAAGATATTGCTATTAATCTAGCAGAAGCCGATTTGAAGAAATCAGTAAGCGAGAAAGCGGGTTCTTCTGTTATGCTGGAGAAATACAAAAAAAGAAGAACAGAAATAAAGCAGAAATTAAACGATCTAAATAAGGAGGGTACTCCAGAAGCCAACTACGTTGATATTACCCCAGAGGTGAAGGCGTTGGCTGAGGAAGGCTTCAGTTACTTTATGCCACCGGGAGCTGGCAGAACCGGAGGAGCCCCGATGAGGGTGGCAGCGCCAGAGCCGGCAGCAGCCCCAATAATGCCGAGAGTGAAGCTCACTGAAGAAGAGAAGGAGGACAGCCGCCGGCTGTTGAACTTACTGGAGGAGAAAGGAATTTAGATGGCAAAGGGTGGACAGAAGTTGATGGAGATGGCCCGGAGAAGCCGCCAGAGAAAGGCAGCAGACCCCAAGCCGAAGGTAGCTGGAGATCCTAAGTTTAGACTAGGCCCAGTTGGCCCAGAGAAGCCGTATGAGGCGCTTGAATGGGATGCAGCCCCGGAGAGCCCCGGCCTCTTTAGAAAGCTCCTCAGCAAGCTCACAGAGAGCCGGGACTACAGTCAGCCGGTTGAGCCTCGTCAAGAGGCACTGGAGAAGGAGCTTGGTGAGGCCAAGAAGTTGCTGGAGAAGCTCGAAAAAGTCTTGTCCAAGTCGAGCACAGAAGCAGAGCCGCTGCCTTCAGAGCTTCCGGGCCACAAAGAGGAGGTGGCCAAGCGAGTGAAGGATCGTCTGGTGGAGGAGGAGGCCAAGCGGAAGAAGATCCGAGAGCTGATTCATCTGGACAATCTGCCGGAGCTCAAGGCGCTGCTGGCCAAGCCCCGGAAGAAGGAGAAGAAGAAGAGAGCCGCTGAGACGATTGAAGCGGTGGCTGCTGAGCCGGCAGAGAACGCATTCACAGAGCTGGAAGCGGAGACGATGAAGCGGTTTCCGTATCCGAAGGACGACCAGCAGATGCTTGAAATTTATGAGAGAATAGCCAGAGCCTTTGAGCAAGAGATTGGGGCTCCGGCGGATTATATCCGAAACGAGGCAATTCACACGTTGATCCACAGCCGAGCTGATGCAGCTTTTAATAAGTTTTATGACAGTATTGGGTTGGTGGATGAATCGGGCGAGGTTGAAACTTTTACTGGGGAGATAGAATAATGCCTAAAAAAGTTCACAAAAAGCTGGTGAGTGCCGCAAAGAAGAAAGGTCTTAGCGGTGAGCGAAAACGAGCGTATGTCTACGGAGGGCTCCGAAAGGTCGAAAAGGCTCGTAAGTCCAGAGGCAGATGACAGATTTAACACTGGCCGAGCGGCGGAGCTCTTGGTAGGAGCCCGGTTGGTTGAGCTTGGCTTCAATATATTCTTTCCCTTCTCCGACAGATCCCCGGTGGATCTGATCAGCTTATGGGATGAGCAGACTTACCGGATCCAAGTCAAGGCCCGATGGCAGCCTAGAGAGTGTGCCGGCCAAGACATAGGGGTTGCCGGCGTTAACAAGAGCAATGCAGATGTGGTCGTGGCCTATATCCATAAGTCTAAAAGTTTCTACGTTATCCCCACCTCGGCACTCGGCGGTTCCACTCATCTGATCTTCTACCCCTTTGGCCGTTCACAGAAGCCCCCCAAGAAGTATTGGGACGAGTGGCGGGACAGATGGGACATCCTAAAGAAAGCGCCTAACTGTACTTAAAACTGTACTTTAGTTTTTAAGGTGCTTAGACAAAGGGCGAAACGGGTGCTCTCATTAGACTCTTAATCAATTGGTTGTAGGTTCAAGTCCTACCCGGGGTACGTCCTTTTCCTTAGAGTTTCCGCTCAGTTTCCTTCTGTTCCCTAAAGCATAATCAATTTTAGTCATTGAAACCCCCCACCTTATGTTGTGCTGAGGTATGCTCTGCTGTGCTCTGATACGAACCTTAAACCGTACCCAGAACCGTACTTTTCAGATTAGCAAAAATTAGGGCGTACCTTCTCAAAGTATTTTTCAGAATCATCAAAAACCTTAGTAAACAACACTAAAAGCATTTGATCTTTTCTATTGACAGTAGACACAGTGTCTACGAAGATCCCCCCAGCGAAGGCGAGTAAGCCGAGCTGAAAACACAAACACAGATATGATAAAAATATACTACAAAGTCAAAGAGACATACGGCCTTAGTCCCGCTATTTGGGGGCCGTTTGAAACACTGGAAGCTGCCGAGACTAAGCTGGCACAGCTTAAAAGGCTAACCGGTGCATATGTTCCTTGGTCAGTTAAAGTGTTCAAGATAGAAGGAGAGACTGAAACGGAAATATAAAACACAGAAAGGAAACACAGATATGAAAAATAAAACACATTACGAGTTAAAGAGTTCTCAAGCTACTTGGGGGCCGTTTGAAACTAAGGAGTCGGCTAGGCTGCGTTTATCTGAATTGAACGAAGCCCGAAACACTCTTTTACATCCCGCCGGCTCTTTATTTGAGCCTCATCTGTTTGAGGTTGATTCCGAGACTGGGAAAGTTGTAGGCCGAGAGAGTAACGGGGGTTGGTTTGAATTGAATAAATAACACAGAAAGGAAACACAGATATGAAGATACCAAACAAGAAACAGATAGCTAAGCGCCTCAAGGAGCTACCTACTGGCCGCTGGCAGTACCGCTGCGAGATCGGCGGCAAGACAAAGAAGCACGCACCGGAGACAACTGACCGGCTAGTGGCAGCGGATCGAGTGAAGATCTGGCTGGAGACTCAAGCAGCCGGCAACTTTGAGGTTGCCAGCAAGATTGAGAAGAAGGGCGAGAAGGCGGCAATGACAATCCTCCAGATCCTCGTTATCTTTGAGAGGCTCACCAAGGTGAAGGCGAACACAGCCAAAGGTTACAAGTGCTGTCTTGGGATCTTCTGCCGGGAGAACGGCATCAGCCTCTCAGCGCCGGCCACCAAGCTCACCAAGAAGCTGGCTGAGGCTTGGCTGAAGAAGCGCAAGGGCGATGATGAGGATGAGGAGCTACAGCAGCAGCGTGAGGATCGGGCCGGCTCAGTCCTTCGCCAAGCTCGCTCTGTGTTTGCCAGCGATATGCTGGAGCACTACGAGCTGCCGGAGAGCTTTGACTTCACCAAGGTCAAGCCGCCGGCTGCAAAGCTGAAGGGATTCAAGCCGGCATCAGATGGCCGCTACGTCAAGGCTTGGGATTACTTCTACGGCATAGCCGACTCGGATCCACAGCTTCACATAGCGTTCAAGCTGATGGCCGAGTATGGCCTTCGCAACAGTGAGGCAGCCAGAGCCAAGCGGCACTGGCTGGTGGAGCATTGCCTCTCCGTTGAGATCTCCAAGACCAAGGCGGTGAGGCAGCTCCCCTACCAGAGTGACAATGACCGGGAGCTATTCCTCAGTCACAATGCGTCCGGGTTGTGGGCTGGGGATTATATCCTCAGAGGCCACAAGACGGAGCGGAGGACGGATCTGTGGAGGCGGCTCAACGCCAAGCTGAAGGAGCTGGGTTTCACGAACCGTAAGAAGGCTTATGAGCTCCGGAAGTATTTCGGGAGCCAAGTGGCCAAGCAGACCAAGAGCGTCTGGCTGGCGGCTGAGATGCTGGGCAACACTCCCGAGGTTGCCAAGGCGAGCTATGTGGGGCTGCTTGAAACCCCGAAATACAACATCAGAAAGGCGGTGGCGTGATGAGCTTACCAAAGACTATTACAACAGACGAGTGGGGCCACCAAAGCGTGAATCTCAAGCTGGTACTGATGGAGCTGGGTAACCTATTGGTTACGGCATACGGAGCCCACCCCCAAGAGGATCCTCGCTGTGTGGCAATCCAGCAGATGACGGAGATGCTCAACGCCTCGCTTGAGGCTAGATTGATTCTTGAGGATCTATCGGTTGATTGGCCAGTGGTTGAAGCGGATTGGAAGAAGGCTGTGCTGAAGCTGGGCACTGAAATGAGAACGATTGACCTAGCTGAAGCTGACAAGTGTGAGCCGAGCGAGGACGACTGGAAGGAGGAAGATTGATAATGCTCCTAAACCGAAAAGCAACCCGAGAGTTTATCTTGATGATAGCTCAAGAGAAGGATCCGAGGGTGAAGAAGTGGAGCCAAGTCTCTCCGGAATCACTGGATGCCGCCGAGGCAGCTCTGAAGAACTGGATCCACTCCAGAACCAACCCCCAGAACCTCCCGAGAGTGGGAAGGACGGTGAAGCTGTAGCCCCAACCTCAGCCACCACAAGCCCCGCCGGAAACGGTGGGGCTTTTTTGTTACAACTTTGTGAATAAATTAGACTTGAGTGCTCTCTGTTTACTGTGTAGACACTGCTCCGCTGTGGATGCACTACTGGATACCAAGACGGCGGTGGCTTTGCTGAAGGCTTCCGATGAAACGGGACTGAGAAAAGAGGAATTATTTGAGCTTTGCCTTACGGCGTACCTTTTTGAACAGCTTGGCCGCTCCGGCCTTACTTCGCTCTTGAGTAGCCACAACCTTATCCAGATTAAGCCGGATACAGTCCTCAACTAGCTGCGTCTTTGTGGTTCCGAGGTAGTCACTGGCTGCCTCAAGCAATTCATTCAGATCCGCCTCAAAGCGGAAATGAACCACTTGCCTATTCTCTCTCTTCAGTTGCTTCCCGGCAGACACAGAGCTCACTAGGGGCGCTGTGTCTACGTGCCGCAAGCTAAATCTTTTTTATTTTTCTTTCGATTAGGTCTTGCACCTCTGTGTCCACTGTGTCCACAGTACCTCTCAGCCGAGGAGGCTGCTGACAGATGAACGAAGAGGAACAGAGGAAATCGGTACACTACCGGCTCCCGTTGTTTTCCAGAAAGAAGCTGAAGAAGCTGGCTGAACGCTGGGGAACAACGATGACCGGGGTGCTGGTGCGGCTGATCGAAAGGGCCAAGTTATGAGGGAGCCCTTCGATTATCATAAAACCACAATGTGCCACTGGGTTGTTATAGCTTTCTGCCTAGGGGCCGGCATCTCGGTCATTCTGTTGGCCTTCACCGGATGATGACTCACGTTTCAGTCAAGGAGGCGGCAGAGCGGTTCAGCTTCCACACCGATACCGTCCGAAGAGCGATCAAAAGGAAGGAACTGAAGGCCGTGAAAATAGGGGGCAGCATCCGCATCCCAGTTAAATCTTTGGAGCAATGGGGAAGCTAAGCAGAGACAAGGGCAAGAGGGGGGAGCGTCAGTGGCGCGATATGCTCCGAGAGTTTGGCTTCCTTAAAGCCTACAGATCCCAGCAGTTCAGCGGGAAGGCTCCAGACGGCTCCTCAGCAGACGTTCAGTGTCCGGAGCTCCCCAGCATCCACTGGGAGGTTAAAAACGTCGAGAAGCTCAATCTGTGGGCTGCTATGGCTCAAGTGCTGGCCGATAGGCCAGTGGGGAAGATCCCGGTAGTGGCCCACACCAAGAATAAACACGGCTGGCTCGTCACTCTGCCGGCTGAGGACTTTCTGAATATCCTACGAAGAAGCGATTTAGTGCAAAGCACCACAAAGAATTTCAGTCTTAATGGCTGAATATAACAAAATAATACAATGATAATAACAGAACCGAAGAAGAAAGAATACGAATTAGCCCCCGAAGGTATGAGCAACGCTGTTTGCGTTGATGTGATTGATGTGGGGCAAGCGATGGGACTGAAGCCGGATGACTTAGGCCGGTATCTGGTTCCCTCCAAGAAATTCGCCTCCAAAGCCAGATGCAAATTTGTGTTTGAGCTGGAGAACGAGATGGAGGACGGCAGACGGTTTGTCCAGCAGACGGACAACCCGGCCAGCCTCTACAAGCCGGAACCGGGCCAGAGTGGCCAAACCTCAAATATGAGGGAGCACCTCGACAACTGGGGCATCCAGTTGCCGGAAGATAAGAGCAAGGTGGATCTAAAGGCGCTTCTGTTGGGCCGGCAAGCCACCCTCCGCATCAAGCACGAACCGGACGGCCAAGGCCGCATCTGGGCCAACATCAGCACCATTAACCCCTCCACTGTGACACTGGAGCCAAGCGGTGAGTATGATCCGGTACTGGCCCGAGAGAGGATCAAGGACAGAGCACTGAAGGCCACGATAGCCGGTGTGGTGGAAAGTGTGAAAGAAGGAGAATGAGCTATGATAGTCGTTACTCCAGAGAAGAAGAAACGCTCAACGGGAGCCCACTGGTATTCAACCGGTGGGCTGCCCGTTCACGTTCAACCGGACGGCAAGAACACCACTCTTAGGCACGCCAGAAAGCAGAATCTTCTGCCTTCTGTCACCACTTTGATTGGCCAGCTTGAGAAGCCTCAGCTCAGCAAGTGGAAGGCTGACAAGTGCATAGCAGAGAGCTTCAACAATCCGCCAAGGGAAGGGGAGGCCGTGAGGGATTACCAGAATAGGATCCACCAGAGCCTCAAGGACGAGCAGACTGATATTCTGGATTTCGGAACCCGGATCCACAAGGCGATTGAGGATGTGAACAACGGCACATTCGACTCACTGAAGGAGCCGGATCTGTTCCCCTTTGTTGAGCCGTTTATCCGCTGGTCACATCGTCGCCTCAAGCTGGTGAAAGCTGTTGAAAAGATTGTAGTAAACCCTCGGCACGGCTACGGCGGCACAGTGGATCTGCACTGTGTTCTCTACAAGGAATCCAGACCGGTCACAATTGTGGATTACAAGACGCAGAACATCCGCAACGGCAAGGTGAACTTTTACGAGAGCTGGGTCTACCAGTTGGCGGCATACCGCAAGTGCTTCAGGCCGGTTCCACAGTGTATGAGCCTCGTCATCAACAGCAATGAACCGGGTGAACCGATAGAGAAGATCTGGACAGCCAAGGAGCTGCAAGCCGGCTGGAGGATCTTCAAGAGGCTGTGCCGCATCTGGCAAGACACCAAAGGCTACAAGCCTCTGGCGTTGGATGAGGACGGAGTTGGCATAGCCAGACTGTACGATGAAAGCTAAGCTCAATGGAAATCCTCGATCAACCTCTCCCAAACTCAATCCAGTTCAGCGAGCCGTGTCTAACGGGAAGCGAGAGCTGGATCATCGAGAATATGATCGAGGATATGAAGCGAGCGGGGAAAAGGTACTGCGTAACCAGATACCAAAAGAAGCTAAAAGGCCAAGTGAGGGACTATCTGATCCTATGGAAGCTGCTGTGAACAAGGCGTGCATAAAGAACTTCCCCAAGGAGCCACCGCCGGCTCTGTTTGAGGCCACTGATCTGATTGATGCAGCCACAGCCTTCTGGGGGCTGGAGGAGGGCGACATAACGGGGCCAAGCCGGAAGGTGGAGGTCTGTTGGCCCCGCTATGTCTGTGCCTCACTGCTGAGGGCCAAAGGGATGACGCTGTGCTCAATCGGCAAGGTGTTCAACCGGGATCACGGCACGATCATCAACGCTCTGAAGCAGTTCACTGCGCTTACCGAAATCTATCCAGCCTATAACCAGCAAGCCAAGGAGTTTGATAAGTTCTGCTGGAGCATCATTGGCCAAGCACCATTAAAAAGATACAAACTTGGATCCAGAAACCGCTAACAGAAAAGGAGATAGGTGCATTTAGTTCGTAATATATAGATATATAGATATATATAGCTATATAGCTATAGATAGAATAATAGATAATAATACTTAATAATTAAGAATAATAACCCCCCTCTATGTAAACAATAGGTACAGTGTAACAATGAGTACAGTAGATACAACGGAAAGCGAGAAATCTAAAGGCGTGAAGGTTGTTGAACTTAGTTCAAAGGAGATCTGGACTTTCCAGAAGCAAGTTGAGCTCCTCAGCAACCGAAGAGCAGAACTGGAAGAGGCTGGGATCTACTGCGTGTCCGGTCAGAACAAGATCCGACCAGAACATAAGGCTGAACATAGACAACTGGGAGAAGCGATTAGCATCCTAAAACAGAAAGCAGCCGGCATAGTGGATCCCAAGCCTCAACCAGCCAGAGCTCAACCAACAGAAAGAAGGCGTAAACCAATCTCAGATGAAGAGAGAGCCAGACTGCTGAAGGAGTTTAGGAGAGTAAGGGCAGAATATGGCATATAAGGCGTTAGAATACTGTGAGCACTGTGATGACACTCGGAAGGAATAAAAAGACAGTAGTGGGGGCTTCAAGGCTTAGGATGGCCCTAGCAGAGAGGAGAAGGAGATCCTACCAGAAGCCAAAGAAGAGAAGGAGGGAACTAACCAAAGCCAAAAGGAGGCAGAATCGTGGCCGCTAAGAAGAAGAAAACAGCTCCAAAGAAGAAGCGAGCACCTAGAGGCGTCAAGACCACAGCAATCGCTGTGGCTGATATGACAGAATCAGAACGTATCGAGAGAGCTCAACACCTCGAAACGATTCATCTCCCAAAGAGCTGCCTAACACTCAGCAGAGACATAGCCAGAGGGAAGGTGAAGATGGGCAGACCTAGCGATTACACTCCAGCAACAGTCGAGTCGCTGCTGAGGTTTGTAGCTGCTGGTCTGCCGCTTGAGAGAGCTGCTGCTGGTGCTGGAATCAATGCTGATACGTTGTATGATTGGAAGAAAAGGTTCCTTGACTTTACCGAGTGTATTGCACACGCGGAAAGTCAATATGCAAACCTTTGCCACATCACAATCAACGAAAGGATCATTGGCGGTGACGGCCATTTAGCTTTGAAAACCTTACAGAGTCGGTTCTCAAAGGACTACTCAACCAGCAAGAAGGTGGAGATGCAGACGATGAGCTTCAACTCGACGATCAGTCCGGAGCAATTGCTGGAGATGCAGCAGCAACGTAACAGACTCGATTCATCGTCTGAGTATGAATCAAACGCTATAATTGATTTAACTGAGGAAAAGGGGCTAATTGAGGAGCAGAGTACGGTTCCGGGTACAGATAACGGCACAGATCCACCCTCCGGATCCAGCTCTGGAGAAGAAGGGGGGAGCCCCACTGGAGCCGGGGGGCTAGAGCCCGCCCCCACCCCCCAACCTAACCCTCGCATAGAGGCTTTTTCTGCTCCTCCTTCTCCCACACCATCTACGGGGGAGCTGTATTGCTTGACTTGTTCCGGCTGGATTGGGGTGAATGAGGCTGAGATCACTGGAAGCTGGAAGGATGAGGAGAAGTCTTATGTGAATTTCTTTTGTGGATCTTGTGGGGAAGCCGGGATGAGCCCGGTACGGGAGGAGGAGTGAATCATCTGTTTATCAATGTGTTTGATTTCGGGGGGGAGCTGTACGTTGCGGAGGCGGTTGTGGCGGAGAGCGAGGAGAAGATTGGCTTGATGATAGATCCCCCGGTGCATCCGGACTTTGAGGAGGCGGTTGAGAGGCATTTGGAGGATTGGCTGCTGGAGGTTGTGGACTGTCACGATGAACTTAGGGAAAGAGCTGTGTGAGAGGTTTGGGGGGAGGATACTGCCGGAGTGGTATTTGAAGTTACCGGGGGAATTTTATGAGAGTTGGCCGGAGAAGGATTATGTGAGGACAGAGAGGGAAGAGACGCCGAGTGTGCGACAGTATTGGCTGGAGAAGGCAACGGAGATGCTGGTGCAGCCTAGGCCGGACAAGGGGCTGTTGAGGACGGTGCTGGAGTCACAGAAGAACAGCAACCCGGCACTGGCGGAGAAGTTGAGGGAGAAGCTAAGGGGGCTGAGATGACAGTACTGGAGCAAGCGATTGAGAAGGAGACTGAGGCGGTTGTGCAGTTCATTCGGCATAGTGTGTGTTGTGGTGTGCATTATGAGTGGGTTGGCAGTGGCGTGAAGATGAGCCGGCTGGATGGGATGCTGGTGCTTGGTGGAGAGTTGGTTTATGGGGTGGAGGTCAAGTGGCGGCGGTTTGGGCTGAAGAAGTTGTTGAGGGATTATGGTGGGGAGATGCAGATGCCGGCTGACAAGCTACTGGCTGGGCAAGCGTTTGCCTATGCGTTTGGAGTTCCGACACTGTTGCTGTATTTGTTGGATGACTGTCTGGTGACGCAGAGGGTAGTGGCCGGCAACGGTGACAAGATGAACGTGACGAGGGAATTATATGAGCAAAGCAACAGAACAATCGAAGGCGGCACAATCCAAAGGAAAAACTGCTACATCAGCATCGAGGGGGCAGAAACGATCCGTATCGGACTGTGACGTTTTTGCTGAGAAGGTATTTGGGTTAAAGTTGTACCCGTGGCAGAAGGCGGTGCTGAGGAGCCTTAGCAAGCCCAAGACGAGGATAGCCTTGAAGGCTGCCAACGGCAGCGGCAAGACGGCTATGTGTGCAGCGCCGGCAGCGTTATGGCACGCTCTTCTTTATCCCAACAGCGTTTGCGTGACAACCAGCGGGGTGTACCGGCAAGTGCGGGAACAGATGTGGCCGACGATTAGGAGCTTGGCCCGGAAGGTTGGCGGCTTGGGGATCCAGATAAACCAGACTGATTTGAGCACACCAAACGGCAGCCGGATCATTGGATTCAGTACAGACGATCCCGGTAGGTTTGAGGGGTGGCACGCTGATAATCTTTTGATGATTATTGATGAGGCCAAGACGGTGAAGGATGAGATCTTTATGGCTTTGGAGCGATGCCAGCCAAATCGGGTTCTGGTGATGAGTTCGCCGGGGGGTTGTAAAGGCCAGTTTTATAAGTGCTTCAGCAAGGAACAAGAGCACTGGGAGCTGCACACTGTGACGGCCTACGAGTGTGACCACATAGACAGCTCACCGGGTGGCTGGGTGGATCAGCAGATAGACAAGTGGGGGGCCAGTCATCCGCTCATTGCCTCGATGATCCGGGCGGAGTTTATGGAGGAGAGCGGTGAGAGCACTGTGATCCCTTGGGAGAGCTTGATGCATTGTATCGAGAATCCGCCCAGAGCAGAGAAGGGTGAGGTTGTGGCGGCTTGCGACTTTGCAGCCGGCAGTGATGAGAACGTGCTCTGCATCCGGAACGGCAACCGCATCACGAAGTTGATCAGTTGGCGTGACAAGAACACGATGGCCGGCTGTGGCCGGTTTGCCTTGGAGTTTGAGAGGGCCGGCCTAAAGCCGGAGCAGATCTTTTGTGATGCCGGCGGTCTGGGGTTGCCAATGGCACAGCAGTTGGAGGAGATGGGTTGGCCGCTGCATATGATCAACTTGGGAAGCCGAGCGCACGAACCGGAACGATTTGCCAACCGCTCAGCAGAGATGTGGTTCACGGCAGCACGACAGATTGAGAAGGCGGATCTGGTTGTGCCGGATGATGAGATCTTGCACGCACAGTTGACCAACCGAAGAGTGACAACAACCAAGACCGGAAAGCTGAATCTGGAGAGTAAGGCGGAATGCAGAGCGAGAGGATTCAGCAGTCCGGACAGAGCTGATGCGTTTGTGATGGCGGTAAGCTACAGCTCCCGCCACTTGTATGAAGCCGGCCCAAGATCGGCCACGCTTGAAGATATATTTGGTGAAGGCTTGGCAGAGCTCTCGGGAGAGAATAATATCCGCAACCAGATGGGGATCAGCTTGGAATGATTGGGATAATTAAAACAATACTGGAGATCTTAAGGGCGACTTTTGGTTATGCAAAAAAAGTTAAGGAAACAAAACTGGAGAGGAAGGCTGCTGACCGGCGTGCTTCTAAGCGTGGCCGTCTTAGGCGCTGGCTGCTTGCACCCGACAAGGCTGGACAACACGAAGAGGCTGGTGGAGGAGAATCCAAAAGGATTCCGTGACGCCGTGCATAGCTCCCCGGAAGGGAAGTTATTTATTGAGGAAACTTTTGATACAATTATTGATTTGGAATACGAGCTTGAGAAAGGCGGCAGAAAGTGATCATTGGAATCTCGGGCAAGAAGCGGAGCGGAAAGGATACAGTTTACGAACTGATAAGGATGTGCAAACAAAGTGACGGGGTAAATCCCATCCGGGCAGCCTTTGGTGACCAGATAAAGGAGGAGGTTGCCGGCGCTACCGGGGTGGATCTGGATCACATTGAGGAGCATAAGGAGCGATTTAGGCCGATGCTCCAGTGGTGGGGGGCAGACTTCCGCCGGCACTACAAGGGGGAGAGTTATTGGCTGGATAAAATGCTGGCCAAGATGGAAACAATAGCCGGCAGAGAGGTGCTTGTAATCACAGACGTAAGGTATCCAAACGAGGCTGAGCTGGTGAAGAGAGCCGGCGGCATAATGCTCCGGGTAGAGCGGGAAACGGGCCTAAAAGATGCCCACAGCTCTGAGAATCTGCTGGATGACTTTGAGGGGTTCGACTATCGGCTCACCAATGACGGCACAATTCGCGAGCTAAAGAAGAAAGTGGAGAGGATTGTGGCAGATCACTGTTGTGGAGCTGAGGATTCTGAGGCAGCCTTTGGTTCTGCGGCTGTGGCGGGACTAAAATAGTTCTTTTACATAGTTGCACATATCTGTGGAGCCGTCTCCCTTCTGGGGAGGCGGCTTTTTCTATGGCCTATATGTCCCTACAAGAGCAGACCGATGCCTTTGGGGCTGATCTGGAGGCGTTGATCAAGCGGTATCGAGGGGAATTCGATATGAATCTCCCGGCGATTGTTGGAGTGCTGTATATGCACGCCAACTATGTGGCCCTAGAAGCTGTTGATGCTCTCGCTGATGTTGAGGATGAGTATGATGATGACGATGATGACGATGATGATGACGGCGGCGAGCTGATAAGATCCGACTGAGATGCACAGAGAAAAATTAAATGCAAGCGTCCTTCAAGATCTTGCAGACCGAAGCCTCTGGGACACACGCCAGAGAATGTTTTATGAGATGCGTCATCACGGTCTCCGGAGAAAAAGCAAACCGTGGCCAACTGCATCAGACGCACACTTTCCTTTGAGCGACTCGATTATCGAGAAGCTCAAGCCGCACTACTTTCAGCAGCTATTTGCCACTGATCTGATTGCCAGCTTCATCCCCAACAATCCCCAAGTGGCTGAGCTTACCAGTGCAGCGGCACAGTGGTTTGATCACCGGGTGAAGCAGCGGAGCAATCTGGAGACGGAAGTGCTCAGCGTGATAGACGGCACACTGGTGAGCGGCACGGGGATCCTCAAGGTGATCTGGAATCACGCCAAGAAGCAGCTTGATTATTACTCGGTGGATCCACAGCACTTTGTCGTTCCGCCCTACACCAGAAATCTGGAGACGGCAGACCGGATCTGCCAGATCAGCACCTACTCGGTGGAGGCGTACCGGAGGAACAAGACACTCAGCCAAGACCCGGAAGTCTTGGAGCAGATCATTGGCACACTGGACGACGACACCGGAGATCTGGAAACACGGGAGATCAAGTATGAGCGCGAGGGGCTGACCTTTGACAGCAAGGGGAAGGTGATAGTCTGGGAAGTTTACTATCGTTGCGAGGAAAGTGGTGAGTGGAGGCTTTGCACCTTCAGCCCAACCCAGCCGGATCTGGATCTGAGGCCGGTAATGAAGATCCCGTACAATCACGGCCAACCCCCCTTTGTGGCCTTCCCGTATGAGGTTAAGGATCCCGGTTACTACAGCAGCCGGGGAGTGGTGGAGCAAGTGGCTATATTTGAGTCAGAGCTCTGCAAGTTGCTTAACGAAAAAAACGATTGTATGACCCTATACAATCGGCCTTTGTACCGGACAGCGCGGGAGATCCCCAATGCCGGCAACTTGCGGATCACACCGGGCCAGATATTGCCCTACGACATTCAGCCGGTTCCACAGCAAGCCCCCCCTATCAGTTTCGACACACAGATGAATCTGATGAGGGAGATTGCTCAGCAAAGAATTTCCACACCGGACTTTGGGCTGAACCAGACGCTTGCCTACCCGGAACGCAGAACGGCAACTGAAGTTCAGGCAGTCAGCAGCCTATACGAGCAGAGCACAGATCTGCGTATGCGAATCTTTAGGATCGGTCTGGGCAAGTTGTACCGGATGAGCTGGAGCCTTCTCCAGCAGTATGACAAGACAGATTTAAACTACTGGTATCTGGACACGGCCCAGCAAGTTCCCCAAGAGGCGCTGAGCCAGAACTATGCAATTATGCCAACCGGCTCCGCTGATGGCGTGAACAAGCAGTACCTATTCCAGAAGGCAATGATGCGGCTGGAGATGTTCAACGGTGACGCCTTTATTGATCAGGCCCAGCTACGCAAGAGTGTGCTGGAAGCTGATGATGCCACACTGGTGAAGCGGCTCTTTCAAGAGCCGGACATAGCGGCCTCCGGTCAGGCCGAGGATCAAGCTGATGAGATTACAATTTTAAGGCTGGGCTTCCCGGCTGTTGTCAAGCCGGCTGATGATGATCTGGTACACATCGAGACGGTGATGAAATATATCCAGATGAGATCCGCCGAGGGGGCAGCACCGCAACCGCTGGAGGGGCAGATGCTACAGCAACACTTGGCTGAGCACGTTACCCAGTTGAAGGAGAAGGATCCCAAGGCCGGCAGCGCAATCGAGCGCGATCTCAATGCCTTTTTTGAGCAGGCAGCTCAAGCAGCCAATGAGCAGCAACAGGCGGCAGAATTAAATGGTGAGGCGACTACTACAGAAATGGCGAACGCTCCGGGCGTTCAGCCGGAACAACGGATACCCCAACCCGGCGGGATGGGATGATTCTGACACCGAATCGTTGAGGCTTTTTTTTAGCTCAACGACCGGCCAGAAATTAAATAGTTCTCTTCTGGGTTTGCATTTGCACCAGATGGAAAAGCTAATCTCATCCGGTGGCAATAATCTGGCTTACGAAGCCGGATGGGCTGCCGGGTTTAAGGGGGCGCTGGCCTCAATCGACGGGCTGATGGTTCGCCAACCGGAAAAGGTTCCGGAAGCGAACGGGGCAACGGACGATTTGGCTTGGATGATGAACCCCAACAGAAATTGAATTTATGTCTGACACTGGAACAGTAAGAGCTGGCGAGGTGGAAATTAGTCGTGAACAGCTACTCGGGCAGATGGCCGTCTTTGACGGTGAAGCCCCCGCGACTGACACTGCGAGCACCACAACCTCTGACAACGCAGCAGAGGAGCCCGTACAGCAGACTGCAAAAGCAGAGGACAAACCCAAGGAAGCCACTGAGGAGCCCGTAAAGGACGCCGAAGAGCCTTCCGAGGAAAAACCAAAGTCGAAATACTCCCGCGCAAAGAAGAGCCAAGAGAGGGCCAACAAGAGCTGGAAGGAGATCAACGCAGAGAAGGAACGGGTGAAGGATGAAAAGGCTGAGCTGGACAAGCAAAAAGCCGATTTTGAAGCCCAGAAAAGCAATGCGTTCAGCGAGATCCAGCAGCGGAAAGATGCGGCACAGTTCGCTCCCGAGGACTACGAGCAGATAGCTCAAGAGTACCGGGAGGAGGGCCGTGACGATCTGGCCGAGATGGCGCTCACAAAGGCAAAGACGGCGCGGGAAACTATCGAGCAGCAGAAAGTCCTAACAGCGCAAAGGACAGTGATGGAACAGTGGGAGGCTAACTTGAGCCAGAACGTGAAGGATAACCCGGATCTGAAGGATCAAGACTCCAAGCTCTACAAATACGTTTCTGAACTGCTGGATAGAAAGAAGATTTTGGCAACCTACCCGGAAGGCATCAACGATGCAGTGGAAGCTGCAAAGGCGTTTATAAAGGCCGGCAGAGTGGATGAACTGGAAACGGAAAACTCCAAGCTCCAGAAGGAGCTCAAGGAGTTGAATGAGAAAACACAATTGAACGGGAGCACCGTTGATCAATCGGGAAATATTGAGTCTTTCGATAGTCTAGCACCAGACAAACAGCGTAATGAACTGATGAAGATGGTGAAGGATGCGGATCAGCGGGGCTTGGTGCTCACAAATTAAATTATAAGAATAAGGTAGATTATTATGGCGGGAATTACGGATACCAGTAGTGTTGGCATTGCCAATTCACTACAGATTTATTTCAGTAAACAACTTCTGCATCAGATTACGCAGAATCTAGTTCTGGATCAGTTTGCCAAGCGGCAGGCGTTACCAGAAAAGGCGGGGAAAAGCTCAGTAAGGTTTTTCCGTTATGTGGAGCCGAATACAACGGACATCAAGACTCTCACCGAGGGTGACGGCCACACGGGCGGCACAGCTTGGGCCAAGGGAGCCTACAAGGAGCTTACGCTTGAATATGTCGATTGTACGCTCGCTCAAGTGGGACAAGTTATCGGAATTTCTGATCTCTTAACCGCTCAAGAGCTCTTCAACCACTTGGAGCAAGCCACGACCGTAAATGGTCAGGACGCTGCGCTTCAGTTGGACACGAAGATCCTTCACGAGTTGGCAGACGTTCCGGGTGGAGCCACAACGACCAACAAGATAGTCCGGTATGCCGGTGCTGCTGCGTATTACGCTGCAACGCCCACCTCTTCGCAAGTGATGAGCGGTCTGGAACTGTTGGACACGGCTACGGCTCTGAAGGTCAACAACGCACCGACTACGAGCGGCTACTACACGGCAGTCGCAGATCCTCGCGTGTTGCGTGATCTCCAGAACGACTCTGATTGGATCAGTTCGCGTCACTACGGTGATCCGGATGCGATCTTTAAGGGTGAAGTCGGCAAGTACGCCGGCATTCGCTGCATCGAGTCAACCAACTCCTTCCGCTCTTTATTTGGCGGTGGAGCGAATCAGTGGACAGCTAACGCTGCCGGTACGGTCTACAGCACGATGGTGTTTGGCGATCAAGCCTATGGCGTTGTTGATCTGGCATCACAGTCCCCTTACGGGCCTAAGATGCAGATTGCCCAAGGGCCGGACAAAACGGATCCGTTGGCACAGCTCACCACTATCGGCTTCAAGACTTACTACGGGCAGAAGATGCTTCAACCGAAGTTTATTGCTCAAGTCTATAGCGGAACAAACTACAGCTAAGATTAACCGCTGGGAGGGGTTAATCCCCCTCCCGGCTTTTTGACTTATGCCAAAAGTAACAATACCGATGGCCTCGTTAATGATGGCCTCTGAAGATGGTGAGATGATCTCGCCATCTGAAGGTGATGCAGTCTCTTTTACTATAGAGGGAACTGTTGAGGGAGTGGACGGCGAGATGGCCGATATTGCGATGGAAACTGTCAACGGACAGCCGGCTTATCCGGAGGAGGAAGTTGTCGAGGAAGTCGTGGAGGAAGGCCCAAGCCGTGATGAGTTAATGGCGGAAATGGTCGAGATCGACGCTACTGGAGGATTATAATATGGCTAATAAAATAATTGGTAAAACAATGAAGGGCCGCCAGTACACCAGTACCGGCGCGAACAACAACCAGAAACCCGTTTCAATAGAGGCGGATAATGGTGACACAGGTGTGGCAGCTACAGCGACTCCGTTCTTGGAGTTTACGAATGCGAAAACGGATGGAACTGACAAAGATGGCAGAACCAATCTGACTCGGTACGCAGTTACCGGCTTAACGCCGGGGGCAACTGATATTGAGGGCGTGTTGTGCAGCATCAACGGCGTGAAGTATTGGATTCCGGTGTATATTGCCGATTGATGCCTTTATTGGATTACAAGAATAACGAGACGGGAGAGGTCAAAGAATTTTTGGCCTCTCCTAGCCTCGACCAATTTACGAACGGAGAAGGGAGCTGGAGCAAGCTCGATGTTCCCACTTCATTCACTTTCGGGGGCCAAGTCACCCCTTTCACGCCGAAGGAACAAGTAAAGGGAGCACTACGCTCTGCTGAGCTGAACCCGAAGGGGTGGAGAAGCCGCTACACCAAGGGGCAGATGAAAAAAGTGTGGGATCTTTAAGGAGAAAAAATTATGGCAGCAAAAAAAAGACAAGGGTACAAGTCACGGCAAGATGAATCTCTCGGCGCTCGTCGTGGAGCGCGGAAGAGTCTGAAGAACAAAGTTTCAAAAGCTGGCCGGAGGGCTATGGCCTCCGGGCCTCGCAAGGCAGCCGGCGGCAAGAAGTTTGGGCTCACGCCCAGAAAGCGAAGGTAGACCCCAATGAGTACCCAGAATGATGTGCTCCACAACTTTGGAGCCACCACGAACATAGAGCTGTCTGTGCCAACTGGATCGGTGACTGATTCAACGATCCAGACGGAGATGAGTCCGGCTTTTCTGATGATGCAGAATGTCGGCACTGTGCCGGTTTTTTATCGGCTCACTCTGGACGGTGATGCCAGTGGTTCAACCAAATGCGCCACAACCTCCGGAAACTATAGCGGGATTTTAGCAGCCGGTGACGCCGACGAGGATGGCACGGGTGGCTGGGTTACATTTGCCGGCTATGTGAAGGGCTTGAGCTTCTGCACTGGCTCCGGCACTGGGAAGGTCAACGTGGCCTACAGTGGCCGAATGGGAGATTAAACAATGGGCATAGTAAATTATACCTACAACCGCTCAACGAGCGGCGGTGAGATCATAACGCATCTCATTAATGGCACTGACGGCCAAGGCCTCCACTTCGACGGTGCGGCTGGCAACATCGACATTGCAACGCCGCCCGACTTGGGAACGAAGTTCAGTTTCGAGTTCATCGTTCAAGCGTCCAGTTTCGCAGCTGGGGTAAACAAGTATTATGTCGATTTTGAGGGAAGCGGCGCACGGTTTGTATTCGGTAACGTTTCCTCCCAATCCGATAATCTTGCGATTTATGATGATTTAGCTTGGAGAGTGTTTTCGCCAGCCGTGAAAGTCGTTGATGACCTCGTCGTTCATCATTTAGTTGTTACCGTAGATGGCACAACGGCGACGCTTTATGATAACGGAAACCAAATTGCCACGGCAACCGGAATAGGAGCGCACAACATCGACGGCGCAACGGATGCGGCAATTGGAAGTTCGGCGAGTGCAGCGCACTCTTGGTTCAACGGAACTTTCTACCGCGCCCGATTCTGGAACAAGACGCTGACCCAAGCGGAGGTCACGGCGAGCTTTGAACAAGCTGACGTGCCGTTTGCCGACCAGTATGGGAGTCAGACGAATAAGATTTCCGCTACCGTTGACCAAACTTGGTCTGCCGCTCAAGCCGATACCGGCAATGATGTAAATGACCGCGCAACATTCGATGCGGCTTATGGGTGGACGGCGTATAACAATATCGACATTAGCGTTGCAAGTAATGTCTATCAGTTCAGCACAAGCATCACAACGACTGGAACATACAAATACATCGGGATTGTTGGGGGTAAAAAGTATCGTTTTACAGTCGGAACTGGCACTATTACGGGAAACACCTACACGGCGTATGCTGGCGGCATTGGTGCGGGGTGGGCAGTTGGGGATTTAGTAGCTTCAACCACAAATATTTTTGAATTTACTGCGGCTGCTGGCGGGAACGGTTATATTTATATTCTATCTGAAGATGCCACAGCGGGAACGATTCAACTAGACGCATCAAGCGTGTCTAACGAAATCGTCGAAATCGGCGCAGTCGCTGACTACGACCTAGCGTTCGCAAACCCGACCCAATCTTTGATGGTGCAAGACCGCGCCGGTGCGGCTGACGGCACGGCGTCTGCAACGGGTGTTTCTCAAGTCACGCCGATTGAGCAGTTGAACTCTAAAGCGGCTCGCATAGGAACGACTGCGGCGACACCGGCTGATGGGGAGTTGTTGGTGAGTGGCGACGTGCTTATAGGCGACGGCAGCGCAGACATTGTTGGCTACAACCGTGCTTTAACGGTTGCGACTCACACCGCTGGTCAAATTTCTGCAATCGAATTAGTTAGCCACCAGAACGGAGATGCAGACTTGTCTGGTGTTGAGTTCGTTAATGACACAACGCGAGTTGCATCCATATTTGCAAGCCGCAGCGGTGCGGACAATTCGGGCAAGCTGTCTTTAGCCACAGTAAACGCTGGAGTGTTTTCGGCCAAAATGACCATCGACCCGGCTGGCCTCGTTTCGATTGGCCCCGCTACCGCTGCCGCTGAACTGCACGTTTCTAAAAGTGCGGATGGCGGCAACTGCGAAATCATTTTAGAAAACACTTTTTCAGCGGGAAGCAGTACGGACGAGACTACGCAATTTCAGTCGAGGTTGGGTGGCTACGATTCGGGGTATATCGTCACCGGCAAAGAAGGCGACTACTCAACTGCCGCACTTCGGAAGTCGTATATGGCGTTCAGCACCCGGACGGCTACGTCAGGAATGTCCGAGAAATTGCGAATCACCTCGGCTGGCGATGTATCTGTTGGCGCAGTAGGTGGCGCAACGCATCCCAAGTTGATGCTTGTCTCTGGCACGAACAGCGGCGACCCGTCGTTGCAATTCAATAACGGCGTAACGGGAACAATCGCGCAAATCAAAGCGATGCAGACAAGCGGCACAGTAGACCGCTTGGCGATTGGAACAGGCACGGCAGAGAACTTAGTCATCGATTCGGCTGGCAACGTGGGGATTGGCTGTACACCCACCGCGAAATTCGAGGTTGAAGATGGCGGGACAACAGCCGGTGTCGTCGCAAAGATAACGGCTGATGACCATATTCCGTGGGGGTTGGAGGTTGCCAACGACACATACACGACAACTGATGCTAGAGGCTTGAGGTTTTATGTCCATAACACCGGAGCCGCTTTCATTAACGCACCGGATGATGGAAGTGCTCCCGGCAGTCTTTCATTCAGCACAGACGAAACGACTCGCCTCACCATCGCCTCGGATGGCTTAACAACCGTCACCAACCCCGGTTGGCCGCTGAAGAACGAGTTGACCAACTCCGGCTTCGATGTGTGGAGTAACTCGACGGCGGAGACGGTTGCAACGATTGCGGAGGATGATTGTGCGAGTGATGACACGGCTGACTGGATCACAGTATTTTCGGCATTAGCTTTCGACACTGATCATTACAATTACACCACTACTGGCACGAACAGCACCGTGCAGCTTGGAGTCATTTCCCCGCTAACCTTAGAGGCCGGCAAGCTGTATGTCATTTCGTGTGACGTAAAGAACGGGCTGGGATCGACAAGCACGTTGAAACTTAGGATAGCCCACAGTGGGACAGTCCAATCTTCGCCAGCAATTTCCACAACCGGAAGTTTTGTTACCCACACGTTTACCGTTGAGATCCCCAGCGGTGTCACCGCCGGATCTGTTGGATTATCTGATGGAACAGCATTTGCGAGCAACATTGAGATAAAGAATTTCAGTTTCAAAAAAATCACGCCGGGGTGCGTGGGGGCTAATAATCTGGCATTCGACACGGCTCGCAAAGACCACAGCGGAGTTAAAATTTGGCGGCAGCACAACGATGGCGGCACATTAACCCACGATGGCAGTTTCTATTCGCTCAAGATGGTCGCATCTGCGGGGACAACTGGGGTGCAATGGCCAGCGACCGCTGGCGTAAACACCGGTACAGACCCGGTTCATCTTCAGAAGTATGCGGGACGCACGGTGACAATGGGCGCGTGGGTTAAGACCGACCAAGCCAGCAATGCGAAGATTCGGATGACCAAAGACGGGTATTCGACCAATACGGTAAGCAGTTATCACACGGGCGGCAACACTTGGGAGTGGCTGGAGGCAACGATGGATGTTGGTGCGTCACCGACCGATGTTCGGTTTGGGATTCAGATGGACGGTGCTGGCGATGGTTCAGCTACGTCTAACAATCTGACTTATGTTTCGAGTTGTATGGTCGTGCTAGGCAGCGCAATCGGCTCGGGGAATTATTCGCGACCGATGGGGGAGATTGTTTGGTTTGAGAAGAACATAAATTCAAACGCGTTTTATGCAGACGGTTTTAGCGATGTTGCGTATGCGGGGCTGAATCTTGAAGCCGACAGCAATGGCGCAGTTCCGAAAGGCGCGAAAGCGGTTTATATTGTTGGGGAGGTAAGAGACTCTGCAAGTGCAAGTAACGATACTTTTATGCGATTCCGTGCGGATTCTGCGGCAAGCGATTGTTTTTGGGTAAGCAGTGCGGGTCTTACGAATGATAACTATGCGCGAAACGCCGGATTTGAATTGTGCGATTCGGCTGGAGATATTCAGTATCAAATCTCGGCATCTGGTAGTGCCACCGTACAAGCGTATATCACTTACAAAGCCGTGCAACTTCGATAGAACAATGGCAATTACAATTAACAACAAACGCGAGAACGCAGATGACCAAACGGTTTTCTTCTCGATTGATTTCGATGGCACGAAGAAGTGGCACGGCGACATTCCGAAAGATGCCGACCCGCAAGAGTTCCTCGATGCGAAAGAGGACACGCTGAAGGTCGAAATACTTCGCAAGCAATACCGCGAGGCAGATGTGCCGCAACTTGAGGACAAGACCGCGCTTGAATCATTCGAGGCGTGGATTGCAAACGGCGCGAAGAACGCTGAAATCACCGAGGAACGAGTGACGCCAGCGCAACCCGCAGTTGATGCGGTGATGGGCGAGCGGCAAGTGGTTGTTGAGAGCGAGGTCGAGGAGGAAGTCAGTAAGACTGAAGTGGTTTTAGTCGATGGCAAATATGTCGAGCAGACCACAACCGAAACCGTCACCAAGACGGTCAGCGAGCCGCAGTTCACCGAGCATCAACTTTACAACGAGGACGGCACACCGCAGACGCGAGTGGTGACAGAGGCGAAAGATGCAATTCTAGACGATGACGGTGCAGAACTTGAACCGGCAGTCGAGGAAGTGACGGAGCCGGTGATGTATAAAGCTCCAACTATGGAGGAGTATGAGATCACCCCGGCAGTTGAAGCGGTCGAGGAAACCAGCGAGACAGTTGTTGTTCGCCCGGAGAGTGTGGTTGAGAAAACGCCGTGGAAAGATACGGCAGAATAATTTTGGTATGATTGAAGTAAACACAAAACCGAAGGCGGGGCTTAACGTCTCGAAATTAGCGATTAGCCTAAACAGCGCGGCTGAGTTTAATATGCAATTCAACGTGGTTGGGTGGGGCAAGTACACCAACGCAGAGGGTGATGATGTGTGGGGCAACAACCCCATCGTCTCGACGCTCTTATTGGTATCCGGTGCAGCTTGGTCTGGATGGGTTCCCGGCGCGGCTCCGAGTGATGCGGATTACATTGCCGGCCTCGCACTGGCCCAGCTTGGGCTTGAGCGTGATGACACAGTTGTTGCGGTTGAGAAACCGGGGGCTGAGGTTGAGGTTGAGGAAGAGGTTGAGGAAGAGGTTGAGGAAGTCGAAGAAGAAGCCGAAGAGACTGAAGAGGCATCTGATTAAGCGATGAGCTGGCTGGATGACTGCAAAGTGGCTTTTGCCTCAATAACCGGACTCGGAAACTGGCTTGTGGACATTGATCTGGCTTTAAAGGTGGGCATTAGCTGTGCCAGCCTTTTTTATATAATTTTGAAGTGTATTCAGTTGTTGGATCGGAAATGAAAAAGACAATTATACTGACTGGGGCGTTGCTGTTTGTAACGGCAAACGCTGGAGCTGGTGATCTGTTTGGTGGCGGCTGGAAGCCAAAGCCCAACTTCACCTTGTTTGGCCAAAAGATTTCTTGGAAGCTGCCAAGCCTTTGCTTGGGAGCCAAGGCCGGTGTGATGCCGGATGCCGGCATCAGTCCGGACGGGCTGAGCTTCAAGATCCCTTATCTGGCTCTCGATCTGCCTTTCCCAAGCCTCACGCTATCGGCTGGCAAGGAGAAGGCAAAGGTGGAGCTAAAACTGGGCTCTATCGAAAAGACAGAGCACAAGACTGAAAAGGATTAAGTACAATGCTACGCTCAAAAACAGTGTGGGCAGCCATATCAAGCTGCATCGCGGCGGTGGCAGCCGTGGCAACGAATGAGGCAACGCTCGCAGAGGGCTTCCAGATAGCCGTCACGGCGATTCTGGCAATCTTTCTGCGTCACGGGGTGGCCAAGAGCCAAACGGCTGCTGAGGCTGCTGTTGTGGCTGCCAGCAAGCCAGCGCCGGCTCCAAAGAAGCGAGTAATCAAGAAGGCTTAGTCTTATGGGAACCTTTCTCACCAAAGGCACGACATTTACCACTGGCGACACGGTAACAGCCAGCGGTCTGAATAACTTGGTGGACAACGCCACGGTGACGGCTGGCTCGATAGGTTCGACTGAGCTGGGAACTAATTCCGTAACGGCTGACAAGATCAGCACATCCGCTCCTCAGCCGGTCACTACGAGCACGATACGGGACAACGCCATTGACAACACCAAGCTGAACAATATGGGCAGCCAGACGGTGAAGGTCAATGCCACCAATGGCTCAGCGGATCCGACTGACTTGGGAATGATTGGGGGAGGAACAAACGGCTCATCTAAGATATTGATGGGAACCTCCAACAGTCTGAACGTCTTGACGGCTCCCCAGTTCAAGATGGTGGACGGCAGTGATGCAGATGCCACTGACAGCACGGCCACAAAGTTGAGGCTACACACTGCTGCAATTACTGATTGGGATGCGGTGGCTCTCGCCACAGATGTGGATGATGATGATGATCGTCTTTTGATTTATGACGACTCACCGGCTTCACTCAAGCAGATTTCCCCGAAGAAACTGATCCAGAGTTTGCCGGCACTGACCACAACAAGCGGAGTGGTAAGGCTGGCGACAACGCAGAGGGCGATTGATCCCTCCACAGTCGGCACAGTTGACGCTGATGTTTTGACGGTCAACCAGAGTGCCGCAATGCTGACAAAGGCTTGGGTTGAATTTGCAAGCAGCGGGAGTGATATAGCTCAAACAATTACAAACTCCTTTAACATCACCAGCTTAACCAGAAACACTGAAGGGATTTACGATATCCTTTTCGCAACAGATTTGCCAAGTGATAAGTATGTTGTGGTTGCTACTGGATATAATACCGCCAGTAAGGATTTGATGTTTGGAAGAATAACATCAAGAACTCCCACCGGAGTGGGGTGTACAGTTACGTTTGGGGAATTTGAGAATGTTTTAACAGTAAAAGATCCAACTGGAGTTGCGACCTTAATTTTTTACGGCTTAACATCGTGACACTCTCCGAAATAGCCACATACGTCTGTAACCTTATCGGCAAGACCGATTCGACGAGTGTGACTAGGTGCAAGGAGTATGTCCGTCAGCATCACCAACTGATCTATGACTCAGCTCTCTGGCGCGAAAGCCTAATCGTTGAGAGGGTAACAATGGAGCCGGACGGGCGAGTAACCCACATTGAGGTCACTGGAGGCGGATCCGGCTACACATCAGCCCCCGCAATCACTTTCTCAGCCGGTGCAGCCGGCTATGTGGCTCCAACAGCCACGGCCAAGCTGTTTAATGACACGGTGGGGGAGATCCTCCTCACCAAGAGCGGCAGCGGCTACGAGGACAATCCCACTGTGACCTTTACCGGCGGGGCCGGCACTGGGGCAACAGCAACGGCATACGCAACGGGTTATAATGATGAGCTTATTCTCCCCCAATCAATCGCTCAAGTTCTGGCGATTACGGCAGACGATCAAGAGCTTAGGCCGGAGGATATTATCACGCAGTATATGGTGGATCCGAGTGCTCTTACGGAGTCTGGCACTGCCAGCGGCTTTTCTCCTATATCTTCTGTGGGTATCAACTTTGATCTCCTTAACGGCAATTTATTTTTTGATCTGGCCGATGCGGATGATGCTGGGAAGAAGGTCGAGATAGTTGGCCGGCTGCTGGGGGATCCCACTAGGATCTACAAGGAGACTTTAACGCTCGCAGCAAGCCCGTCAGTCAACTC
>Ga0315336_1001784_pt1 | contig 37949 bp, 30 predicted proteins | sample ASW5metaG_FD_204512 | JGI IMG/M metagenome (GOLD analysis project Ga0315336, IMG submission 204512) | Ammonia-oxidizing marine archaeal communities from Monterey Bay, California, United States - ASW #5 | ecosystem: Environmental > Aquatic > Marine > Intertidal zone | place: USA: California... | reverse complement strand
TTCAAAGTACATGTCATCGTTGCCGAACTCGGACCGCAAGCGAATATCCTTCTCATTCGCGAGGATCGTGAACGAACGCAAGGCCTCCTTAGTCAGATCCCGGAGGTCGACGCTATCAAATTCAATGTTCTCCTTGCCCGCCTCGAGCACCGACAGGTGTAAAATATCGTTCACATGGTCCAACAACATCTCACTGCTTTTCAGGGTGTCCGACACATACTCTTCGTATTTTTCCGACCCGATCGGGCCGTCGGTTTTCATCAAGATCATCTGGCTGTAACCCATGATCGCATTCAAGGGCGTGCGCAGTTCGTGGCTCATGGTTGCTAGGAAATCCGATTTGGCCTGGTTGGCCTCCTCGGCATTACGGAGCGCTTCGTTTAACTGATGCTCGGCCTCAAACTGCCGATCGACGATTTGCCGAATACTGCCGCGAACTCTGAGGAACATCAGAAAGGCGAGAATACCAATGACCAGGATGACGCATACGGTAGCTATGGTCTTCTGCGCGGCATCGACGTTCCAGTCGTCCATGACGTTGTCGTGGGCTATCGAATGTAAGCGTGCAAGCTGGTGCAGGACGGTCTTTGCCGTATCTAAATTCGGCAACAGTTCTACAGGGGGCAATGTGCGATTAATACCGGTCTGTCGTGTCAAGCGGTTCAACCTTGGAATTAGATCGTTTAGCCGCCGGATCAGGTCGTCGAATTCGGAATTCCCATAGGCCTCCTGCAACGCGGCAAGCGCGTTGATATAACGGACAACCAAGTGCGCAGACGGGCGCGCGCCCGGCCCGCCGGTCAGTTCGGATTGTGGGCCGTCTGTCCGGCCCGCGCTGGCCGTCAACAATGCATCGATTTCCGTGATCGAACGGTTTGCCAATACGGCACTCGCTAGATGGTACTCGCTGGCCTTGTTCAACTGAGCGTGAGAGCTTTCTTCGATCCAAAACAACGCGAGGATGCAGAAACCGGCGAGTATGACGAAGATTGCGGCGAGCCGGTTTACCTCGGCGCTGACCGCTTTATGCCATTGCGGGCTCATTGTTCGTCCTTGATCATTCCGAGCGCCACCGCAATTCGCTCTAGCCATTCGAATTCGAACGTGCTGGCGGGTAGGAACATGCGGGCCTGGAGTTTTTCGAGCACGAGGCTGTGCTGATTGTTGGCGTGCGAAAGCCTCAAGAACGCGTTTCGAACGCGGTCGATCGTCGGCTGGTCGATATCATTTTGCAACGCCCAGACATAATCGCTGTACGGTGGCGTTTCCCAGATCACTTTCAAATCATCGCCGGCCACTCGGCCATCCGCCAACATGGTCCGGAAAATATGTGCGTTGACGGCCCCGACAGCAGCCAGGCCATCGCGAACATTGAACACCGTCTGGTCGTGCGATCCCGAATAGACGACCTCGGCAAAATCCCGGTCGGGTGATTTGCCCCACTCCTGATCCAAGAAATGACGCGGCATAAGATGTCCGGATGTGGAAAGCCTCGATCCGAAGCTGAAGGTGCCATGCTTCAATTTCGGGCAGGCGGGAGTTTGGCAATCGCCATACGGTCCCGACGAAGATACGACGAAATATGATGTGAACCGGGTGTCCAGGCCTCTCATGACCAGTGGGATGGCCCCAATTTGATGCTTCGCCCTTAAGAACGTCAGGCCGCCAAAATAGGCTAGATCGATCTCGCGACGGGCAAACAGATCCTGCAAGTGCTGATAGTCTTGAGGTATCGAGAGAGTGACTCCGAGACCTGTTTCCTTCTCCAGGTAAGCGACGAGGGGCTTATACTTGCTCCTGAGTTCCTTTGAACTCTGATCGGGCAGCACGCCAATGGTCAGCCGCGAAGGAATGCGGCGGTCTTCACTCCAGAAAACGGCGTACAAGCTGACGATAGCCGCTGCGACGACGATCAAGGAAGTTGAAATGCTGCGGATCTTCATGATCGCAATTTTAGGGGATACGTTCCGCAAAGCAACATTGTCGGTTCCATGGGGATGGAAGCCCAATCACAATGGCTTGCTGTTGCGTGCCATAGGCCACCTCCGACAGCGATGGCGGGTCTGTTTAGGGTCCACAAGCGAAAGAGTTGACGTCCCCGAAATTACGTCCCCTTTCCACCCAAAAGCAGACATTCAACGTGGCCGTGAACTCTGTCCGGTGGACTAGGGTGGCTTTCCGGCCAATTAGGGTAAATTCCAGTAAAATGCCCTGGCCTAACGTATTGATCTTGCACTGTTTAGATTCCGGTTAACTAGGGAATACGACATTTTTGGGAAGGTGATCTCTTTCCCACGCCTCAATCTGCTCGAGGCTTTGCCTGATAAAGCTATCTGGATTCTTGCGCAAAAGGTTCTTTTTCTCGTCGGGAATATCGAGATGTTCATTCAAATGGACCATCGCCCATAAAACGATGTTGGTCATAACATGAATTAGGTCTTTCCCCTTGGGCTGAAGATAATACAGCTTGCGTCGCTTACTTTCGGGATGCGGAGTGGCGGCAATTAAGCCGTCGTGTTCGAGTTTCTTTAGTCGTGCACTTAACATTCTCGATGAGATTTTCTCTCCGCTTTTGAGCATATCTTTATATTCGTGCACTCCAAAAAACATGAGATCTCTTATGATGAGAAGTGACCAGTGGTCACCAATGACATCCAAAGAGCACGCAATCGGGCATCCTGTACGAAGTTTATGTTCGGTTTGTGCAACCATATCATTTCACTTGCATTATAGAATTGATTGAGCTCTAATGCTTCTATTATAGAATTAAAAAAGGCTGGGTAAATGAAAAAGCTAGGGATGTTTCTGATTGCATATTTTGTGATTACCATGGCATGGGCCTATCCATGGCACATCATTTGGTTCCACGATCTGTATCAAAGTTGGGGCGCAATGACGCGAGAGCATCCCATTATTCAACTGGGTATAGCGGCAATTTTGGTGCAGGGGATCGTTGTTGGGTATCTCTATTCAAATTATAATAAAGGTGCTGGAAACCCGATCTTTCAGGGAATCAAATTTAGCCTCATAATAGGCTTGATGACATATACCGCCATGGGGTTTGCAACAGCGGCAAAAATTCAAATAGAGCCAGTGTCCGAATTCTTGATGTATCATACGGTTTTTCAGTTCATTCAATTCACGTTAACCGGCGCTGCTTTGGGCTGGATTTATCGAAAATAAACCCAGCTGACAGAATGTATATGAGGGTCCACCCATGAGCTTTAGTCTATTCGAAAATATTATAGCCGAAGAAGACGGCGTAGAAGCGTCAACGATGATGAAATCACCATGTATCAGGTATCGGGGTAAGTTTCTTGCGATGATATTTGATAGACAGGATGCGCTTATAATTAAGGTCTCTGAAGAGCGGGTGAATGAATTAATTGCCGAAGGAAAAGGGCGGGCCTTTAACTTTACCAAAAAGCGCTTCAAAGAATGGGTCCTGATTGATCTAAACCGTAAAGACGAACTTGGAGATCGCGTCTTGGAAGCTTTGCAGTATGCGAAGGGAAGGGAGTGATATTTGGCCTTTTTTGATCACAATTTTCTCATAAACGTTTTTGCCGACCGAAATGTCATCGCCATCGAAAACGCCCGCCTGATGGCTGCGTCCAAATGAGTGACGAATGCATGATTGAGGAAATTGAAATTCGCGAGAGCCTGACGCGCGATATTTCCGGTACGGCGCTTTTTTGTCGAATGAACGTGTGTCAAAACTTTTTGCATAAATGCTGATAGGCAAAAACAATAATCATTAATCTTGTTTATCGTTGCCTCTGGATTTCCTAATTTTGAAACCTTTTAAGCTCAAATTGAAAGGTGAGATAAGGGTTGGAAATCTTATAGGTACGATAGGCTATGATAATGGGAATTAGGTAACTTGCAGTAACAAGAAAAATCATCCCGGTTATGGAATAAGAGTACGGTATGTATTGAAAAAATCCTTCGGCAGTGAAAAGTGCCGCCATCGGAAATATTGGGATAAAAATTAAGAAAAGAAGAGTGAGGAAGATAGAACCCCCTTTGTTACGGTGTTTTTTTCTGTTGATTGTGTCCTCCCAAACAAGGTCTAAAACGACTGGTGTGCAAATTGGCATTAGGGCTATTAGGCCTGACAAAATCATCCATTTATCGTCGTCAACAATAGAAAGAGTTATGCTGATCAATAAACAAATTAAGAACAAAAATAGTAACTCATAGGCAAAGATTGCGTATGGAACACTTACGAATTTATATAAACTGACCCAATGGGAAAAATCCCAGATGCTGAATTCCGCTGGCAGGTAGTCGTTGAAAAAATAAACTGATCCAGTAACGGATATCAATAGAATCAAACTATAGCTAACAGTGTTCCATTCACTGGCAATGCCTTTTTTATTGGAGGCTATCAGGACTTCCTCCCATGATGCGTGAGTCGTTGGGAATTTTTCTTCATAAAAATGGCTTAAAATCTGCCTAGCCATGGTATCGGAAGAGTTTGTCAAGAGTGCATGAACACGATTTGAAGGACGTAAAGAAATCAGTTCATCGGTAATTAGGGAAGCAACTCTATTTGACTTGGGATCATCTTCCCTGCCATCATTGTATTCGAGATATTTAAATGCGCTATTTGTACTCAAAGATCCGTCCTCATCAAATTCTTCCGGATCAAAATAAATTAGGCTTGAAGTCTTTCTGGTTTTCGTAAACTCAGTAACAATTTCCTTTCGCGATTTCGCAGAGGCATTTTGAAAATTTAGACTCAAAGGGAATTGGGGAGACCAAGCGTCCTCCGAGCCGCAAAGTGGTAGTACAATTCTTGAGTCTAGCGTTGTGAGTTCTTCGGGAATAGCATCCACTGGTCCGTTAGCAATCAACTCAGCTATGCGACTAACAATTGGATACATGCTGTCGTTTTTTGCATTGGCAAAAGGTTTCCATACCCATAAATAGTCAGTAGACGCATGATGTTCAGACTTCATATTCAATCCTTGCATCGTCTGCTCAATTTCTGGCTGCCCGATGAGCTCAGTGAGATGCCACGCAACCTGAGTGCCGATATTTTCATCCTCATGCCATAAAAGCGGAACAGAATTTTCAATCGACAGCGGGGTTGCTATTCGAGCCAAATAGCCTGCCGCGCTTGGATTTCCCCGGGTGGCTTCGGCCAAGAGACCCGGAACACCAAGATCCCCCATCCTATAAAGCTCTGCACCTACTTGGTCATTCTTTGCGTATAAATCTGCTAATACTTTCGCGGCGTCGGGTAAGTTTGTCATTGCGAGCGCCAATATCGCCCCGCTTCGAAGTTTTTTGTTAGCGTTTTTCTTTTTTACGGTCTTGACCAGATAGTCAAAAACGACTTTTCCTCTCCCCTCTTTAGACGATGCCACCGTCGCAAAAGCATGAATCTTTTGTTCCTGATTTTTTGACGCGCCCAGTTCATCAAGGAAACTGCTAATAATTCTATCCGCCAACACTGGCCTTAGCATTTGTGCATCAGCAAGGCATTCGAAACCTGTCAACGGATCAATATCAAAAATGGATTCAATCAGTTCAGAGCTATCACCTGCTTTACCGCACCACAATTTCACGACTTCACGCCAGCCTGGCCGGTCTCGTTCAAATCGGGCAAAAAGCCCTTTTATGTCGTCATGAAGAGCTTCAGCGGCGAAAAACTCCTGCAGGGTTAAATGAGCGAACTGAAAACGGGCTCCATTATCAATCAAAACCAGGATGCCGCTCCTCTCAACAATTTCGTTCAAAATTGTTTCGGCATCTTCGTCATTGATATTTATATCCCCCCCAACGGATTTAACGATGTTGACTGCATCCAGGTATTTGATGCTTCGCCGGTCTTGCTTTTTGTCAGTTGCGGAATCCTGCAACTCAATTGCCAATTTCTGTAAGACAATTCTCTTTTTAGGCATAGGAAACTTATTCAGTTTCTCCTGCCAACGTTGCAGTAGGATATCAGATGATTGTTTGTAAAACTCAGCGCGAGATTGGGGTAATACGAAATCTTCAATATCGGTAAACAAGTGTGCGATTATCGTTAGCATAAGTGGATTTCGTGCCAACACCATGATGCTAGGCCGATCACGAAGAGAGCCGATGAGCTGGTTGACGGTTTTCGCAGAGTTGTTTTCTTCTTTTTCCCATGCACGCAAGAACCGCCAGATTTGTTGATCGCTAAATTCTACGACGTCAAGTGACTGGGAAGTGATATCATCAAATTCACCGCTATAAACAGCCGTCCTGCAGGTGATTACGTACCTGCAATCAGAATAGGTCGTCAGAAAATCACGAAGTGCCTGGACGACAGTAGGGCGATTTTCGTCAGAAACCTCATCAAGACCATCCAAAAGAAGTAAAAATGAGTTGCGTTCAAGTCCCCGGTTTATGAATTTTCTGGCATTTGGAAAATTGAAACGCTCAAATGCTTTTTCCAATTGCTCCTGGATAGAGATATCAGTTTCATTGAGCCGATGTAATTCCAGGAAAACAGGAAGAACAGAATTTGCAGTCCGTGATTTTCCAATCATTGAGAAACTTAATGCAAATTGTTTGAGCAGCATGCTTTTGCCAGATCCTGGAGGGCCCTTGACGATCAGCCCTTTGTTTTCTGCTACAGCTTCTAATGCATCTGCCTCTTCACGAAATTCCAGGCCCGAAACTTTCAGTGGAATGTATATGTCGGCCATATCCAACGGTCGCTGAGGTCGAAAGGGAATATGGACAAGCTCAAATCTCTCCCTAATTGCCTTGCGATACCGCTTTAATGCAACAAGACGAAAGACAGTGGAACCAGCGAAGTGGGCGTATATTTTATTCCATAGAGATTCTATGAGTTTTGTAAGATGTTTTTTTAATGTGGTTACAAATATCCCAAAAACAAAAATAATCAAAACCGAGAGCATCGCCCTAGGGTCGGTAATTAGTTTTTGTAGATTAAGAGAGTTTTCTTGTTTTTTGTAAATTAGATAATTTTGTTCGTAAATATCGGCAATTTGCCGATCACTAAGATTTGCGCTGTTGTTCCGGTAAAGTTTGACAACAAATTCTGTTTTGAGGGCAGACCCAGTTTCAAAGTGCCGTTTTGCCAAATTGATGATTTCTGACTTAACTTTTTCTGCATTTGAGTTGCTGTTTTGCTGGGCTGGTACTATTGACGAGCAAAGGAGTGTCGTTGCAAACAAAATGAAAGCAAAAACGGCAAACAGTTTGACAGGGCGCACGAGTGTGTCCTCCAGCATTTGGTATTATTTTGTTAGAAACGACGCATTAACGTACGCAAAAATACCGATAATGATGAAGATTAACCTCCAAATCGAATTTCGGTCAATAGATGGGGGTGATTGATACAGCTTTGCTACTATAAATATTAGTATTCAAAATTTGAGAATTTGTACAAAGACGCGGTCGTCTGTACCTGAATCGAGTCTGACAATGTAACACTCGGTCACAGCTTGTCGCCGCTTCCGGTTAACGAAGCGCTGAGCAAAAGCTTGCAAGAGAATAGGCTAAGGATCACCCCAGGAAATATTGGGGCGACCCCTTATTTGATGATGTATGGGTTTGTATTGCACATCTTATTGACAGGTAATTTACCCGCAAAGGTCAGATGGCAATCCAGATCGTGGTTGCCTGTATCGCGACTTCTTCAGCTGCGACCGGCTTTCCTACATGCCTGTCGGCTTAACTTCGTAACCCGGTTCTTCCGCTTCATCGTCGGTCATTTCAGGGGGGAAGCCAGGGGCTCGTACATCAAGGCCTGTTGCTTCCTCCAGGCGGCGGATGATGTTTGGTGAGAATTCACGCGACCCATACCGGTTTTCGCCATCTTCGAAGATTTTTTTGAGGATCGGCGATACTTCCAGTGGGACAGCGGCGCGATCAGCGACTTCCTGGAACAGGGTGATGTCTTTGACCACCAGATCCATCGTGAAATTGATATCACGCGAACCGTTCAGAATGACCTGGCTTTCGGTCTCATGCACGAATGAGGTCCCAGATGAGATGCGGATCGCCTCAAAGGTTGTGTTCAAATCCATGCCAGCGGCTTTTGCGGTGACCATGGCCTCGCAAAGTGTTACCAGATTTGCCGTCGCAAGAAAGTTGGTCACGACCTTGAGTACAGACGCACTGCCGATATCGCCAGTGTGTAGAATGCGCCGACCCATGGACTTGATCACCGGAAGGGCGCGCTCAAATGTATGGCGCTCGCAACCTGCGAAAATAGAGATATTCCCGGTTGCCGCACGGTGGCATCCGCCTGAAACAGGGCAATCGATCGGCTCGGCACCCTTGGCGCGCACCGCTTCGGCCATACGGCGTACTTCGGTCTCATCAGTGGTCGACATTTCAGCCCAGATCTTGCCGTCAGACAAACCAGCCAGTATTCCGTCGTCAGCTTCCATCACTGAAGAGCAGGCCGCCGGTGAGGGCAGGCAGGTAATGATCATGTCACAATTTTCGGCAATTTCCTTCGGGCTCTCCGCCCATTTCGCACCTTTATCCAGGAAGGGTTGCGCGAGTTGGCGATCAAGATCGCGGACAGTCAGATCATACCCATTTCGCAAGATGGATCCTGCCAATTTCCCGCCAACATTCCCAAGTCCGATAAACCCGATTTTCATGCATCAGTTCTCCTGTGGTCTGAATGAAGTTGGCCACCGCCCCTGCGACTATCATTATGCGAGATTATCTATAAGGAAAATGAATAAATTTGACCGTTATAATTAATTGAATTTGGTGAATTTTACGGAAACTTGATTACCCGCCAAGTTCAGCCAATACACGAAACGCATTATCATCGAGGTGCAGGCAGGTCAGGGCGACGTGGGTGCCGTCTTCGCTTGTCCCGACAACGCGGGCACGGATACCGACACTTGTCAGTGCCTTTGTATTCGGTCCGACGCTTTCAATGCTGACCAATGCACCGGGCCGCAGGTCGGCCGGGTCGGCGTCGATTAGAAAACCGCCGAAACTCCATTCATTCGCCCGGTATCGTTGACCAGAAATCGTCAGAGACAGTGATGGCACAGTCTGGCGCGTATGTTCACGTCGTTCATTCATGCGGATATCATTCCAAGTGCCTCAATTGGTGTCAGTGATGTTCGTCACGCGGTACTGTTTCGGGGGCGCGTAATTTCACCGACTGTTAATGCACAATCCATAAAAGAAATTCGTGACCTCATGGGCGCTTGCCGTATGATCAGCGCAGATTAACGCAGGAGATTGAGTAATGACGGCCAAGATATTTATTGACGGTGAGGTTGGAACCACAGGGTTGCAGATCCGCGCGCGTCTGGCTGGCCGTGATGATCTCGAATTCCTGAGCCTTGGTGAGGACAAACGGAAAGACGCGGCGGCGCGCTCGTTGCTGTTGAACGAAGCGGACATCGCTATCCTTTGCCTGCCGGATGATGCAGCGCGCGAAGCCGTTGCCATGATCAATAATCCAAACACCCGGATCATTGACCCCTCTACCGCGCACCGTATTTCTGACGGTTGGGTTTACGGGTTCCCGGAATATGACAAGGGGCAGGCGAACCAGATCGCAAGTGCCATGCGGGTGACAAACCCCGGGTGTTACGCGATCACGGCCATATCCATTTTGCACCCGTTAATCCGGGCAAACGTTCTTCCGGCTGATTTGCCGATCACCATTAACGCTGTTTCCGGTTATTCCGGTGGTGGACGTCAGATGATTGCGGCTTTCGAGGATGAGGGTGCTGGTGACTACACAACGACACCTTACTTTGCCTATAGCCTTGGGCTTGAGCACAAACACAATCCCGAAATCAATCACTGGGGCGGCACGACGCATCCTGTATTGTTTACGCCGAGCGTCGGGCGTTATCGCCAGGGGATGCTGGTGCAGGTGCCGCTACAACTTTGGGCGCTTGAAAATGCACCGTCCGGCGAAGCCGTTCATGCAGCCCTTGCTGAGCATTACGCCGGATGCCAGTTCGTTACTGTGCCGCCATTGGCCGAAACGACGGAGATGAAGAAGCTCGACCCGGAAAGCCTGAACGGAACGAACGATCTTCGTATCCATGTCTTTAGCAACGACAAAACCGGGCAGGCGGTTGTTGCCGGGTTGATCGACAATCTGGGCAAAGGTGCATCCGGGCAGACGGTGCAGAACCTGAATTTGATGCTGGGTGTGCCGGAAGGGACCGGACTTGAAGCGGGCGACGTGCTCCCTGTTTGAGGCCGGGTTTTTCCAGTAGCCTTGTGTAACATAGTATGATCGCGTATTCAGGTAGGAGAAACATTACGTTTTCTCCATACCTTCGTGGCGTTCATTTCAAATTTGAACCGTTAGCGGTGTTCCGGGGTTGCCGTATTACCCGGGAGTCCCGTTTATGGTGTTTGATTACTTCGTGCTGGTCAGTGTCGTCACCTCGATCACAATTTTGCTGATTTATTGCGCGATTACCGGCATCTCACCAATTCCCAGTTCCTCAATTTCCAGAAACTTTATGTATTCTTTGTTGGAGAAGGGGAAAACAGGGACAATTGTCGAACTTGGTGCCGGATGGGGCAGCGTCGCGTTTCCCATCGCTGGATTGTTCCCGCAATCGGCTGTATTTGCCATTGAGCTGTCGCCCATACCCTGGTTTGCCATGAAGCTTCGCCATCAGGTATTTCGCTATGCCAATCTGGAAATTGTTCGGGCGAACTTTCTGAAATTCCCGCTTCCCGCGGATACCCGTGCAGTTATCTGTTATCTGCATTCCGAAATGCTTGAGAAGGCACGCCCAATACTTGAGAAATCTCTGAAGCCAGGAACGATTGTGATCAGTAATGTTTTCGATATTCCGGGGTGGGAGCCTGAAGCGGTGCATCGTTTAGAGGACTCGTTCTGCCCCCAGGTTTATGTCTACAGGGTTCCTGATACAAAACCTGAAATGACCGTCCTTGATGGCGGTCGGGTCGATGAGACTGATATAGGCTTGCTTGACGACGTTGCTGTTCGGATTGCGTAAGGCAGATACCGACTGAGCGAGCCTATTAACTCACGGCGAGCACCTAATTCTAAACGTCGAGATCAAGATCGCCGATAAACTGGGCATGTTCCTGAATAAACTTGAAGCGCAGTTCCGGCTTTTTGCCCATCAGGCTATCGACCAGCTTGGCCGTGTCCTTGGCTTCAAGGATTTCTTCATCGTTATGACCTGACGGAATGGTAACGCGCAAAAGGATCCGGTTTTTCGGGTCCATCGTTGTTTCTTTCAACTGCCTGGACGGCATTTCGCCAAGGCCCTTGAAGCGGCTGATTTCAATTTTCCCGCGCCCGGTAAACTCCTTCTCCATAATTTCGTCTTTATGCATGTCGTCGCGGGCATAGAGCGTTTTGCCGCCCTGCGTGATCCGGTACAGCGGTGGGATCGCGATATAAAGATGCCCGTTCTCGATCATGCCCGGCATTTCTTGATAGAAAAATGTCATCAGCAAAGAGGCGATATGGGCGCCATCGACATCAGCATCGGTCATGATGATGATTTTCTCGTAACGGAGATCATCATCCATGAAGGCATCCCCCGTGCCGCAGCCAAGGGCCTCGATCAAATCGGAGAGTTCCTTGTTTTCGCGAAGCTTGTCGGCAGTGGCGCTGGCGACGTTCAGGATTTTACCACGCAGCGGCAACACAGCCTGGGTTTCACGAACACGCGCCTGCTTCGCTGACCCACCAGCCGAATCACCCTCGACGATGAAAAGCTCCGTACCTTCCGCACTTGACCGGGTGCAGTCGGACAGCTTGCCCGGCAGACGCAGGCGTTTTGTGGCGGATTGGCGTTTGGTTTGTTTGTCCTGGCGCTTTTTCAGGCGGAATTCAGCGCGCTGGATGGAATGCTCCAGAAGCTCCTTGGAGGCATCCGGCGTCGCCGATAGCCAGTGATCGAAGTGATCGCGCACGGAGGATTCGACCAACCGCTGGGCTTCCTGGGTTGATAGCTTGTCCTTGGTCTGCCCCTGAAACTGCGGATCGGTGATGAATACAGACAACATAATGCAGGCGCCGCCGATAACATCTTCCGCTGTGATTTTCGCAGCCTGCTTGTTACCGGTCAGCTCACCATAAGCCCGCAACCCCTTGGCCAGTGCCGAGCGCAGTCCCTGTTCATGGGTGCCGCCCTGTGGAGTGGGGACCGTATTACAATAGGAATTGAAGAACGGGTCTTCATCAACGGGCCAGTGAACAGCCCATTCCGCCTTGCCGCCACTGCCATTGAACTTGGCTTCGCCGGAAAAGGGCACTGGAGTAATGGTCCGGCGTTTGTCCAAGGCGGTTGTCAGATAGTCCGATAATCCGCCCGGGAAATGCAGGGTCGCGGTTTCTGGTGTCTCGTCACCGGATTTCAGAAGCTTCGCATCGCAACTCCAGCGGATTTCAACACCCCGGAACAAATACGCCTTGGAGCGCGCCATGCGATAGAGCATGGAGGGTTTGAAATGTGCGGAATGACCAAAAATCTGGGCATCCGGGTGAAAGGATATGCGGGTGCCGCGCCGGTTCTGGGTGCTGCCGATTTCTGCCAGAGGGCCACCCGGGACGCCGCGTGAATAGGTTTGTTTCCAGATTTTTCGGTCCCGCGCCACTTCCACTTCGAGAAGATCAGACAAGGCGTTAACGACCGACAGGCCAACCCCGTGCAATCCGCCGGATGTCTCATACGAATCACCAGAAAATTTGCCGCCGGAATGCAGCGTCGTCATGATGACTTCGAGAGCGGATTTGTCTTTGAATTTAGGGTGCCGATCAATGGGGATGCCGCGCCCGTTATCGGTAATAATAATGGTCTGGGTTTCGTCCAGATGAAACTCGATCCAGCTGGCGTGCCCGGCAACGGCTTCGTCCATGGAATTATCGAGGATTTCCGCAGCAAGGTGGTGTAATGCGCGCTCGTCGGTGCCACCTATATACATACCGGGTCGACGGCGAACAGGTTCCAGGCCTTCAAGGACCTCAATGTCCTTGGCTGAATAGTCGCCATCACCCGGCTGCGGTTTCTTCGGCGCCGGTTTTGATTTCGATTTTGGGGCTGAAGCCATTGTTTCCTCGGGGTTGACGTCATCGTTCGCAACAGAAGGCGTTGGCGGTGTCGAAGGTGTAGTGTCAGCGAGGTCGAATAAATCGGTCATTACGGCGTTACCAGCATTGTCCAAAGGCAAATTAATGTCTCCATCCTAGAAAGTGAAACCGTTCTCGACAAGCATGATACAGTGTGTTTACTAAAAAAAGATAACTAGATGTAGTGGAAATCAAGGAGTTACCATGTCTGACAAGGATTCGAACCCCGAAAACCCCGACGATACCGACACCCCGCGTGGTGAATTGGCCCTGATTACGCTGGCAATGCCGGCGGATGCGAATCCGGCGGGGGACATTTTCGGCGGCTGGCTGATGGCGCAAATGGACATCGCGGGTGGCATAACGGCCTATTCCCGTGCAGAGGGGCGGGTCGCAACGGTTGCAGTTGATGGCTTCACATTTCACAAACCCGTCCTCGTCGGTGATGTGCTGAGCTGTTATGTGGACGTCCTGAAAACCGGCACGACCTCGCTAACTGCAAGGGTCGAAGCCTGGATTGTCAGGCGCGAATCAGATCGTCAGAACATGAAGGTGACAGAAGGGATGTTTACCTTCGTCGCCCTTAACAAAGACGGCTCCAAACGCCCGGTCCCGCCGGCACCTTAATGCGGAATCAGGCAACAACGCTGAGCAGGTAACCACTAATAAACAGGAAGCCCAGCGCGATGAATTCTTTGATAAACAGGGAATATGTCATGTTTGCTCCAGAATTTTGAATGTAGAACAAATATAATACAAAAATAGAACAAAAAGGCAATATATTATTTTTTCAGAGCCTTTATTCGGTGGATGCCGTACTTTTGTCCCGCGTATTAAGATATGATTGTTAGGTTGAATTATCGGAAGGTGTTGCTATGCGAGTTATGTGTTTTGGAAGGTTGGCAATTGCAGGCGTTCTTGTGACCGGCGCGGCCTTGCCCGCCGCTGCCGTTGCAGGCAAGGCGTCCGTTCTTGATGCAACCGTGATCGCCAACGCCAACGGAACCTATTCCGTCTCCGCTTCAGTTTTTCACAAAGACGAAGGCTGGGCCCATTACGCGGACCAGTTCGATGTGCTAACCACGCAAGGACAAACCATCGCGACCCGTGTGCTCTATCACCCGCATGTCAACGAGCAACCGTTCACCCGTTCAATCGGCAATGTGCAAGTCCCCATTGGCGAAACCGAAATCGTCATTCGCGCACATGACAGCGTTCATGGTGACGGGGACAGGACGTTTACCGTCAAACTGCCGCCGCGGAAATAGCTTGATGATTGTGCTTAATCAAAATATCCGGCGTGAACCGAGGCCCCGATCAGGTTGGTCATGATCTGCCCGCAGGTCACAGCGCCTACATAGCCCGTGTCATAAGCCGGGGCGAATTCGTTTACATCCATTCCGACGACACGGCCCTTGCCGACCAGCCCGTGGATCAGCTTGCGTACCTGATGAAACGTCACGCCGCCCGCGACAGGGGCCAGGACGCCTGGCATCAACGCCGGGTCGAGGCCGTCAACATCAAGCGTAATATAATAATTGCCATTATCGGGAATACGTTTGAGCACATCATCCATGCCGCGGTCGTGAATTTCATAAGCCGTGATGATGTTGGACCCGTAAGCCTCTGCAAAGCGGAACTCTTCCTCGCGCGCAGACCCGGTGCCGCGAATGCCCAGCTGATAGATCTCGCCGAAATGTGCCATTTCCGAAGCGCGGCGGATCGGGCTTGAATACCCTTCGCTCACCCCGTCAATCTCATCGCGCCAGTCAATATGGGCGTCGATGTGAACAAGGGTGATCTCATCCTTGCCAAACCCGTCATAGGCCCTGAACACCGGGATCGGAATGCCATGATCGCCGCCCATGACAATCGGCATGGCCCCGGCCGCCAGAATTTTTCGCGTTGCAGCTTCCGCCAGCCGGTAGTGTTCTGCCGGGTTGTAAGCATCGCCTGGTACATTGCCGCAATCCACAACCTTGATATCCTTGCCGCCCAGCAAGGTGCCGCCGATATCAAAATCCCAGCGATCATGCCCCATGGAAATGCGATCCGACGCCGCCCGAATTGCGTCCGGCGCTTCCGATTGCGGGTTCGCCCCGCCACCCATTTTGTAGGGCAGGCCGTAGGGGATACCAAGGATCGCAATATCCGCCTCAAGCTCATCCAGATTTTCGCAAACCGGGAAATCCAGGAAGCTCTGGTAGCTGCGTGGCGGGGATTCGATAAGGGTGTCAGACATGATGGCAATTCCTGATTGGTGTCAGTGCTGAATTTAGCCATGCTACCGGAGGCAGGTAAAGTCGCCTGTATTATCCACACACCACCTTATGCCCTCCACTCATCACCCCTGGGCTTTCAAACCATTCGATGCACGATTTAGAGGTTAAATCTAGACACAGTCTCTTAGTGCACCTTCATCCCGCACTGTCTGAATAATAATTTCGATCAAGTCGAATTGCGATCGGGCATTTACGTCTTCGAAGTATACATGACTGGGCCAGGGTTGTCGGTTCAGCAATTCATCAGGGTGACCAATTTCTGTACATACGCTCTTGATGGCGGTGACAAAACCGCTGGCGATTTCATGAATTTCCTGTTTGGCAACTTCCAGATTGGCAATGCTGTTGCTGTCGATTTGAGGGGAACCAATGCCGGTCGTCAGCGGGATTCCACGAGTGATCGACTGATCTGCATAAAAGGACACAGGTACTTTGTCTGCTTCAAGACGCATCATGAAATCCCGGCAAACATCGTATTTTAGATCCGTCAGCTGCAACAGATCGATGCCACCATTTGCGCCGCCATTTGCTTTTTGACGCCGTGACCCACGGGCCTTCTTTTGCGCCTGAGTGACATAGTCTCCGCGATAGTTACAGTCGAACACGCGATCAGCCCAAAGCTTGTCTTTTACCAGATACTGGATGGACCGGATGGCAAGGTTCTTACAGTTATCCGGCCCGATAAAGAAGGGCGATCCGGAGGCATCAGACAGCTCGATCCAGCCGTCCGGAAATTCACCCAGGAAGTGCTCGATCCACGGGGCCAGAACCTGATCGCTCAGGTGATCCAGCAGTTCGTTCACATGATCAGGATCGTGAAGAACGTCGGCCAGCAAAGGTTCCTGACCATAAATATCAGCGGCCAGACTGTAGGGGGCGGACAATTGCAGCAGGGGTTGCATTCCGGACAAACGCTGCGAGGCCCGTAGCATGTCGTTAATGACTTTTGGGACACCTGTGTTGAAATCGGGAGTCGTGACAGACCGCCAGTTGTCTTTGTTAATGAGCGGGTTGTCCGGGTCTGAACCCGGTGGAAACTTGTCCGGGTACATCATCAACTGACCAATGGCTTCACAGGTAAAGGCATAAATGGCCCAGGTGGTGTATTGCTTGGTGACACCCAGCAGGCGGCTGGCCATCAGGTTGACCCTTGCGTAGCGTTCCGGGTCTGTCTTGTAGTATTCAGCGGCCTCGACGCCATAGAGGCCGTGTAGAATATCCAGTCCCAACATGTGAACCGAAGACGTGGAATGGACGGAATTTGTCGGTGCGGGCTCGGCAAATTCGGCGTCGTAGTCACCGGCAATTGTGCCGTCAATAAGTGCGCGCAACGCCTTTTTTGCATCTGCGTCACCGGATTGCCAGCGTGACAGCAAATGAAGTCCTTCGGGGAATTCCAGATAGTTGGTCATGGGCATGATCCTGATCGGGTGTTGTTTTCTGGGCACTGCATTTAGTTCAAAAAGAATACTTGATATTGGACTTAATGTTTATTGCCATTATAGAATATTATCATATAGCCAATTTTATTATTTCGGCCTGTATCTGTTCGTTGGAAATTCTGGTCGTGTCCCCGAAAAAGTACTTGGATGAGTCAAAATGGTGAAATCTGTAAAGGGCGTCCTGTTAGAGATGGTATTTCTAAACAGGTCGTCGAAAACACCACTGTATCTGCAACTGGATGCGCAAATTCGAGCCGCCGTTTTATCGGGCGTTCTGGTTAAGGGCGACCGTCTTCCGGCAACCCGGCAACTGGCGAAGGATCTGGATGTTTCCAGAATAACCATCCAGATAACCTACGATCAGTTAATCGCCGAAGGGTTCCTGACAGCGCTAACCGGCTCTGGCACGTTCGTTGCGGAAATTCCCTCAGATGTTCTACCCTCAACGCCGAACGTCAGGCAGAGTTCACCTATGCCGGAGGCAAGGTTGTCATCCCGGGGGCAGGCCATTGCACAGACGTCCGCGATGACCCGAATTGGTATGTCGAGACCGTTTCGCCCAGGTGTGCCAGCCACCGACCTATTTCCGTTACGTGCTTGGTCAAAACTATGGTCGCGATCGCTTGCTGGTTTGAACAACACGCATTTCGGTTATGGTCCCTCAGGCGGGCATCCACCTTTGCGTAAAGCCATTGCCACATATCTTGGAAATGCCCGCGGGATCAAATGCGATCCGGATCAGGTCATCGTAACGGGTGGGGCCCAACAGGCATTTGCGCTCAGCGCCCTCGCCTTACTTGATCCGGGCGATATTGCGTGGGGGGAGTACCCTGGTCACACCGCAGGCCGCGATGTGCTTAAAGCCCTTGGCGCTAAAACGTTTTCTGTCCCCGTCGATAATGAAGGATTAGATCTTGATAAAGGGAGGGCAGCATTTGAGATTCCAAAGCTGATCTTTGTGACGCCCTCACACCAGCACCCTCTGGGGATCACCATGAGTTTGCGTCGGCGACTTGAACTGCTGCGATATGCCGAAGACGTAGGTTCGTGGATACTGGAAGATGATTACGATAGCGTTTTTCGGTATTCTGGCCGGCCATTGCCAGCCTTGCAGGGACTCGACAGGGCGGCCCGGGTTATCTACGCGGGCAGCTTTTCAAAAGTCATCTACCCTTCCCTGAGACTGGGATACGTCGTCGTACCACCCGACATGATCGACGCCTATACGGCTGCGCAAACTGTTTTGACGCATGGCGTATCTTTATTGCCGCAAATTGTAGTCGCTGAATTTATGGAATCTGGCGGGTTTGCAACTCATATCCGCAAAATGCGCGTGGCGTATGCGGAACGCAGGCTACAATTGCTGAGCTGTTTACATGAATACGCCAGCGAACATCTGGAGGTGCCGCCGTCAGAAGCGGGCATGCATTTGATGGCCTGGCTGAAGAACAGGAAGCTCACTGATTTGGGGGTCAGTCAGCAATTATGGGCGGCGGGTATCGAAGTTGTGCCATTATCGATCTATTGCGACCGACCCTATCATCGGCAGGGTTTGTTATTGGGGTTCACGGGCGTCCGTCATGATGAAATGGCATCGAACGTGAAAAAACTGGTCGCTGTTCTGGAAACGTCAAAGAATAGTCGGTAGATCATCTGATGCATAGGCACCCAGCCTATCCTCCCAGATTGCGCGCACACATATCCATGAAATGCGCATGGACCTTCTCCGCTGCCGGTTTGTTGTAGATGTCGCGGAGCGGAAAACAAAAGCCGTGTTTGGTGCCGGGGTGAACGTCTAGCACATGGTTTGTCCCGTGTTCCTCAAGCGCTGCCTTCAGGGTCGGGATGACATAAGCGGGAACGGTCCCGTCCGTCTCGGCAAAACCGAAATATATTTCGCCTTTGATATCTCCGACGAGCAAGTGTGGCGAGTCGTCCTTGGCAGTGACAATGCCGACACCATAAAGCGAGGCCGATGCCGCAAAGACATCAGCGTAAATAGCCGCCGCCGTGGTCACGATGCGACCGCTCATGCAATACCCGATGCAGGCCTTGGGGCCTAACATTACAGCTGAGTGGGCGTCCATGTGATCGAGAAGGGCGCGAGTATCATCCATGACCATGGCGTTGCTCAGCTCCTTCATGATCGTTTGCCAGACAACGCGGGTGTACTGGTTTCGAAACGGAAAGCGGATGGTGCCGAAGCGGTAAAACAGATCCGGCAGGATGACATAATACCCCTCATCCGCCATGCGCCGCGCCATGTCGTAAAGCTCTTCTCGAATGGCCGGCGCGTCCATGTAGAAAACGATTGCCGGGAAGGGGCCATCCCCTTCAGGCCAGCAGGTAAACGTCGGCATGATGCCGTCGGCTGTCTGGATATCGATATGTTCTTCGTTCATGGCGGCCCCCAAGGATGGTTGGTTTGTTGGTAGGGGAGGCTAAAGGAATGCCAGGGCGAGGCCAACCCGGAATTCCTAAAAGCAGATATTTCTCAAAATTAATTCTGCTTAAAGTAGAAAATCTACGGCAAATTTGTCGTGGTCATTAGGTCGCTTTTAGTCAAGATATAGCGTTGTTTTATCCGGCAGCTGTTGAATTAAATTTCAGTGCTTACCACGATGAAAACATGATACGATACCATCGTATGAAGTTTACTGGCTGCAGTGGGATATGTATACGTTGCCGAGGAAATGCCGAACAAGAATTCACTAGGTGCATAAAAGGCGTTCTTAGGACACGACGTTATGGACCTAATATTTGTCAAAGGAACCCTTTATGCGATTGGGGCTCATGATTTCCGTCTTGATGTTTGTACTCATCCAGAACGTCGCCAGCGCATCCGAAATTCGATTTTTTACACATAGTGCTAAAGAACAGCATTACCTGGATAACGATGGCGAGATGAGAGGAATACCTTTTTCAGGAAGGAGAGCATTCCTCATCGAACTGGTTCGGGAAATGATGATAATTGTCGGCCATAAACCCAAAGTCGTTACAAACGTACCCTTCAAGAGAGGGTACAGGTACCTGCAAAATGAGCCGAACGTTGCATTCTATAATGTTGCACGACGGACGGAACGGGAAGATTCTGCAAAATGGGTTGGTCCTTTGCAGAACGGAATTTCTTCGTTTTATGAAGCGACTGACATTCCACAAAATATTCGAACGCTGGAGGATGCTAAAAAGGTGGATCGAATCTGCGTTCTCAGTGGTACTAGCACTGAGGCATTCCTGCTCAGAAACGGCTTCCGTAACCTCATTCGCTCCAACGGTTATGACTTATGCTTAAAGATGTTAGTCCGTGGAAGGGCAAATTTAGTAGTCTTCAATTCGATCACGTTGCCAGGGATTTTTGCCTCGACAGAAATTGATGAGTTTAAAATTAGTGTTTCCTTGAAACTTCATGAAACCCGCGGCTATATTGCGTTCTCCAGGGACATACCCGACACAGTCGTTCAAACATGGCAAAATGCTTTAACCAATCTCATGCAAAATGGAAAATACGACCAACTGTTGCAGCAATTCTTTTACCCCGAGTAAGTATTTTCATCAGTCCATGCTCAACCTAGCGAAAATCATAAAACCCGGACCCAAAGCGTAAGTTTGTGGATCATTACCAAATTGCGTAACGATCCCTAATTCCGGGGATACCTTGAGCTAATTTGGAGTTCGAATCTACGTCGTTGGATGATTGCAAAGGGGGTGGAGTTCCATCAGTGGTAGGAACGTGGTAAGAAGCTCACGCATTTTGTTTATCATCTAGGGAATGAAGAAACGTCACGTAAATTTACGCTGACCCCATTGGTTTTTTCAAAAGGGCAAGAAAAATGGATGTTACATTAATAGTCGTTCTGGTTGTTGTTGCACTAATCGTTTTCTATGTGATTGGGATATATAACAAACTGGTTGCGCTGAATAATCGTTTCAAAAACGCTTTTGCGCAGATCGAAGTGCAATTAAAACGGCGATACGACCTGATACCTAATCTCGTTGAGACTGCCAAAGGGTATATCAAGCACGAACGCGAAACTCTGGAGGCCGTCGTTCAAGCGCGCAATGCGGCGGCAAACATGCTGTCCACAGCCGCTGCAGACCCGGGCAATGCCAACGCGTTGAAAGACCTGATCAGCGCCGACGGCAAACTGGCCGGAGCAATGACTAATTTCAATATGGTGATGGAGGCTTATCCGGATCTGAAAGCCAATCAGAACATGATGCAATTAAGTGAAGAGCTTACGAGCACCGAAAATAAGGTTTCCTTCGCCCGCCAAGCCTTTAACGATCAGGTGATGGAATACAACATTTTTAAACAAAGTTTCCCCCCCGTTTTCTTCGCCCCTATGTTTGGGCATGCGCAGGATGCAGGTTTGCTGGAATTTGAAGATAGTGAGGCCATCCAAGCCGCGCCAAAAGTATCGTTTTAAGTACGACTATCCAACTGGCGTACGAAATGAATTTTTTTGAATCACAAGACCGCAGCCGTAAAAATACGGTTCACCTTGTCTGCCTTTTTGTTCTGGCTGTTATCGCCTTGATCATCATGACCAATCTCTTGGTGATGGGTGTGTTCGGATATATCAATAACGAACAATTTCAAGATGGAGGCGATTTACTCCAGCAAATGGATTGGCCGGTATTTGCCGCCGTTAGCACCGGAGTTTGTGTCGTGGTGCTGCTCGGCAGCCTCTACAAGATCATGGTCTTGTCGGGCGGCGGTAAAACCGTCGCAGAGTCATTGGGCGGGAAACTGATCCCGCAAGATACGGAAGATCCGAAGCATCGGAAATTGCTGAATGTGGTTGAGGAAATGGCGATCGCTTCCGGCACCCCGGCACCGCCGGTTTATGTGCTGACGGATGAACCAGGGATAAATGCCTTTGCAGCTGGTTTCTCCCCGCGCGATGCCGTTATTGGGGTTACCCAGGGGGCGATCGATAGTTTTAGCCGCGATCAGCTGCAAGGTGTTGTTGCCCACGAGTTCAGCCATATTTTTAATGGCGATATGCGGCTTAACATCCGCTTGATGGGCGTCCTTCACGGCATTCTGGTGATCGGCAATATTGGCTATTTTATTATGCGATCCGTTTCACATTCAAGGGGCAGCAGGAAAGACTCTAAAGGGGCAGGCGGGATCGTGTTGCTGGGAATTGGGCTGATGATCATCGGTTACGCCGGTACATTCTTTGGTTCCTTGATCAAGGCGGCGGTTAGCAGACAACGGGAATACCTGGCCGATGCCTCTGCGGTCCAGTTTACCCGCAATCCAGACGGAATCGGGGGCGCGTTGAAGAGAATTGGCGCAACCGAGATTGGCTCGACATTGGAAAACTCCGGCGCGGCAGAAATCAGCCATGCTCTTTTTGCCGAGGGCATTTCGGGTTTCATGCAATCCCTGTCCGCCACACACCCATCGCTCGACAAGCGAATCGTGCGCATCGACCCTCATTGGAATGGGGTATTTGTTTCTTCCGACAAATTCGATCCATCACGAGATGAGGAAGAGGCTGACAATAATGAATCCATGACACGCCAAGAACTAGCTAGAAAAACGGCCACCGTTATTACAGGGGCTGCGATGGCGGATGTCGCAAGTGCAATTGATCAAATCGGCAACCCTAGTCAGGAAACAATCGACTATGCCCGCGTATTGATATCCGGGCTGCCCACGGTCATTAAGGAAACTGCCCGTGAGCCCTATGGCGCGCGCGCCGTTATTTATACCCTGCTGCTTGATTCTGATCCGGGCGTTCGTGACCAGCAATTGAAGCATTTGCAGGCGCATGCCGATCTGGATGTCTTGGCGTTAATGCACAAACTAATGCCGGAGATGGATGATCTACATATCAAATTCCGGCTGCCACTGATCGATATGGTCATTCCGGCGCTGAAACAGTTATCTAGCAGTCAGTACAAATTGTTCAGGAAAATTCTGACCGAGATGATTAAAATGGATTCCAGGGTTAATCTGATGGAGTGGACGTTACAGAAAATTCTGCTTGGCCACCTGGATGGGCAATTCATCAAGCTGACCAACATGAATGTGCGCTATTCCAATCTCAATCAACTCAAGAATGAAACAAAGTTGATCCTTTCCGCAATGGCCTATGCCGGTCATAAGAATCAAATTCAAATAGAAGAAGCCTTTTTTGCGGCGGAAAAGTCGCTGAATTTCAGCGAGCTTCAATTGGTGGCAAAAAATGAATTGAAGGTTTCGAACCTGGATCGATCTCTGCAAAAACTTGCAAGTCTGAAGCCTCTGGACAAACAACGACTGCTGAAGGCCTGTGCCACAAGTGTTGTATATGATCAAAAAATAACTCCCGCTGAAATGGAGATGTTGCGGGCCTTTTCGGGTGCCGTTGATTGCCCCATGCCGCCGATGCCTTTGCTGTAGGGCTTATTGATTCAAGTTGGCGCACGCAGTCGACGGCTTATTTTCTCGACGCCCTCGGCGGACAATTGTAGTAACACTGCTGTTTGTTGTAACCAACATGAGCACTTAATTTAGGAGGAGACGTAGCATGGAGCAGTTCACCGGCGGGTGCTTGTGTGGCAACGTTCGAATTGTGGCGTCGGGACTCCCATATCGGGTCGGCCTTTGTCACTGTTTCGACTGCCGCAAGCATCATGGCGCCTTATTTCACGCTTCCGCGGTGTTCCCCGAAGATGCGGTGACGATCGATGGTGAGACTGGCGACTACGCCGGGCGGTTTTTCTGTCCCCGCTGCGGCTCGTCCATTTTCGCCCGCAGCAGCGATGAAATCGAAGTGAACTTGGGGTCCCTGGATGCTCCTGACCAATTGATGCCAACCTACGAAAGCTGGATCGTCCGCCGGGAGTCCTGGTTGCCGCCGTTTCCACTCACGAGACGCTACGAACGCAATCGTGACGCCACGGGTCGCTTTGAGGAGTAACACGGGCCATCGGAGCGAAGACGCCGTTAAGTAAGGTCCCCCGGAACTCTACTATTAATGCTACGTCAGTTCTCTGGCGCTACCCCCATCTCGGCAGGGTTCTCAAATTTATACTTTTTCATAATCTTGCTGTACGTACCGTTTTTTATAATCGTAGCGAGTGCCTGGTTAAATTTGACGAGCAAATCTGAATGATTTGGATAGTGCCGTGATACCATCAGGTGGGAGCTGATTTCGTCCGCATTTTGTTCTATTGGTCGTTTTAGAGTAGCGAACTGGTTTCGACGTTTTGGGTATATCTGCTCAATAAGGCGCCATCCTGCATTGCGGTCAATCGCAACAAGATCAACTCTTTTTTTAACCAGCATTTTGATCAATTGTTCCTGAGAAACGGCGAGCGACAGTTTAAGCCCGGCCTTTTTAAACCATGGAACGTAGTTGTATCCAAGGTTGCCACCTACCTGATAGGGGCGGAGATCTTCAAACTGTAGGTAATCATCAATGGGCAATGTACCTCGGAGGTAGAAAAATACGGTGGGTGTCGAAAAAAAATTATTAGAAAACTGAAAACGGTTAAGGCGATTTGCATTCTTGCCATAAGGGAATGCGGCAAACGCTTTTCCAGCCTCAATTCTTTTCTCCCCTCGTTTCCAGGGTAAAAAAGTGAATTCCGGCTGCATTCCCATCTCGACGACAACGGATCGGATTAATTCGACCAGCACACCGCCTCCCTCAAGGCTCTCGGATGTGTAGGGTAGCCATTCTCCGGTCACTAATGGTAATTTTTCTGCTGCTTTTAGCGGGGTGCAGATTAGTAGAAAACAAAAAGAAAGTATTATGCATCGTTCAAAATGTTTGGGCATCAGACATCACCAGATCATGGGTACTAAATACAATCGTATGTCACGATAACATTATGATGACTGATCGGCAAACGACCAGCCGGCTCAAATTCTGTTCCAGTTTCGATAAAGAGTCGTGCGGGCGAAGTTCCTTTGAGAATTCAGCCATGAACTTGACGGATTTAGTGCCCTGATAGTGATACAAATGCATCGAAGATATCGTCTGTTTAAGAACAGTAACTGGTTGCGTTGTTCAGTTGAGATCGCCGCTAGAAGCGGATATCGACATGCGTAGCCCTTTAAAAGAGGCGTCCGTAGACCGGACGGATTTGATGCACGTTTCTTTTCAAGACTCACGCCAATAAAAATTCGGGGCGTTTCCTCTGATTCATGATAGCCATCGATCGGATTTCCATTCGCATTGAATGGTATGCTATAAAAGTCATGGTGCACGCCTCGTCGAAATAGGAATCGTCGGCTAATGGATGAGATTTAAATTACTCAGATATTATTCCGTCGCCAGCGCCATCGCGGTCGTTGCGATGACGACGCTTCTGGCGGTCTTATATGACCGATATGCGACCGATAGCCTCGTGACCTCAGTCGAGCAACAGAACGTGATCCTGGCGTCATTTATTGGAAATGACCTTCGCGCGCGGTTTCCCGAACACTTCGCGGTCAACATTCACGATGACGAGGGTCTGAAGCAACCCCATCATACTCTTCATATTAGAGAAATAGACGCCGTCCTAAAGGACTTGTTGAAATCCTTGCCGGTCCTCAAAGTCAATGCCTATCGAAATAGTCTGACCATCTACTCGACGGAACACAGCCAGATCGGCGGGATTAAATCCAGCCCCGATTTCCTGATAACGCGCAATCAGGGCATCCCTGTCAGCAAGCTCAGTTTTCGTAGTAAATTCAATACCCTTGAGGGCGTGGTCTTAAATCGCGACATTGTCGAGACATATGTACCCGTTGGCACATTCGAAACCATGACTGGAAATATGGCTTGGTTAATCTTCGAGATTTATACGGATGTAACCCAGTTTGTCACCCAGATTGAAAGATCCAAGAATAATCTAATCGCAGGCCTGATCATTCTTTTTGCCGCATTATATGGGGTTTTAGTCTTGATCGTCCGCCGAGCCGACCGGGTCATCGATCAGCAGTACGATAACCTGCGCCAGGAAATCGCCGAACGCCTTCGAGCTGAAAAGGCCAGCGAGCGGCTTTCGCACGCCATCGAGAGCGTGCCCGTCGGGATTGCTCTTTTCGATGAAGACGACCGATTGATTTTTTGCAACAACCAATACCGGGAGGTGATGGACGTGATGGCCGACATCCTGAAACCCGGCATTGGTTTCGAGGAAATCTTACGTACCATTGTCGCCCGCCAGCCGCTCGCAGAGGCCCAGGGCCGTGAGGAGGACTATATCCGGGAACGTTTGGAGCGACACCGAAACCCGGGACCTCCCATCGAATTACACCGACTGAACGGCGAATATTTGGCCCACGAATCCCGAACTCCTGGCGGGGGTATTTTCATTATCATTACCGACGTCACTGAGCTGAAGCGGGCAGACGAAGCTCGCCGCCTCGCCTTGCTGGAAGCCGAGCATGCAACGCAGGTGAAATCTGAGTTTCTGGCCAACATGAGCCACGAGTTGCGCACGCCGTTGAATGCGATTATCGGGTTTTCAGATATGATCAAGGGTGCTTTTTTCGGACCTATCGAAACCAAATATCTGGAATACGCTACGGACATTAATCAATCAGGCAACCATCTGTTGGGGATTGTCTCTGACATCCTCGACCTGTCGAAGGTCGAGGCCGGAGAACTCGATATCGAAAAAGAAGAGGTAGATGTGGCGGAAACGGTCTCTGCCTGCATAAAGATGGTGAGCAATCGGCATGCTGTGGCAGGTGTGACTTTGACATTAGATGTGGAGGCGGACCTGGCGCCGCTCTTTGCCGATCCGTTGCGCCTAAAGCAGGTCCTCTTGAACCTTATCAGTAACGCCATCAAGTTCACGCCGGATGGTGGCCAGGTCACGATAACCGGCGAGACCAATAGCGACGGCGGGGTGGCACTGGCGGTCAGGGATACCGGCATCGGCATCGCCAAAGAAGACATTCCCATGGTCGTGGAGAAGTTCGGTCAGATCCGTGACGGGCACATGCAGGCCCACCAGGGAGCCGGCCTCGGACTGGCTTTGGCCAAGTCGTTGATGGATCGGCACGGCGGAACGCTGAGGATCGAAAGCGAGGTCGGCAAAGGAACGACGGTTACGGTTTCGTTCCCGCATGAACGCACTGTATAGCTCCTCAACCCGATTCCGGGGAGATTTCGGGAGCTTTTTCTGGTTGAGAGTCGTGGTTTTTAGCCGTAGTCGTCAGGCATTTCATATAGGCCTCGGGTAATTTCCAAACTTCGCCACCGAACCCGATGCCTAAGCCGACCACACCACCAGCCGCAGCGCCACCACCCACAATCGCCAATCCTACTTCACCAGTTCCTTCAGCCGAAATACCCTCCATTACCAATCCTGCCCCCACAACAGCGCCCTTCATGCCGCCTTCGAAAGTTCCAGCAGTGACGTGACCTAATCCATCACCACTGCAGGTTAGATGCTTTGCTACAGTGTCACCAATGTCACTCATGGTTTGCCTGAATTCAGGCGAAGGCGATGTACAAGCGGCAAGGCCCATAGACAGGACAAAAAGGATCGTTAGCTTAATCCGGCGCACGTTCTATCTTTCAAATTCGAGATCAAGTTTCGCGGACCACAAAATCTGGGATGCAGACATTATCATCAAACTAATGGCTTATGATGCCGCTCGCTACCGCTCCCAATCATGGCGAGAATACGGTCGCGCCCGTCAAAAATCAATTACCAGCTCCGAGCCGGCGACTCCAAGCGCCACAAAGAACTGCTGGCATCGTTCGATCTTGATGGTTCCGACCCGTCATTCTGAAAACGGGGGCTGAGCGTCATTTCAAGAATGATCGATGAACTGGAATGCGCGGTCGATTAGGTTTGAGAAGAACCGGCGCTTCGACGGCGGAATTCGTCAATGTTCTCCTGAAGATTTATGGATTCCTGTGTCAATTTTTGAGACGCTGTTCTCAATTCCACGGAAATTTCTCCGGTCTTTGCCGCCTCGGTTCCGACCGTTTGAATAATGCCGTCGATATTCGATGATCCATCTTCAATATTACGGATGTTGTCAGCGATGGCTGAGGTTGCGACCTGTTGATCGGCGACGGAATCCGTTACTTCGGCTTGAATATCGTGAATTCGGGTGATGATCGTATCGATCTTCTCAATCGCTTCGGTGGCGCTGACAACTTCGCCCTGAACGCCCTGGATCATTTCGGAAATATCTTCGGCCGCATTTGTCGTCTGACCGGCCAGTCGCCCCACCTCATCAGCAACAACAGCAAACCCCTTGCCGGCTTCACCCGCGCGGGCAGACTCGATTGTGGCGTTTAACGCAAGCAGGCGGGTTTGAGAGGCAATATCGGTGATCAGTGCAATGACTTCACCAATCTTGGCGCTTGAATCTTCAAGTTTGGAGATCGCTACGGTACCTGTTTTAGCCGCTTCCAATGCATCATCGGCGGTTGTACGGGCATCGCTTGCTTTTGAGCTCATGTTCTGGAAATTGTCATTCAATGTTGAAGTCGTGTCAGCAACGACGGTAACCTTTGAATTGTTTTCCTGGGAAATATCGCTGGCGCTTTTGGAGTGTTCAACCGTTTGTTCTGATTGGGTCGTCAGAGTTTCTGAAAGGGACTGAAGCAATTGCGCTTGTTCGGTGACGGTCGTCGAAATCCGAGTAACGTTTTCCATTGTTTCGTCGGCCAGCTTTTTCTCTGCCTCGCGCTGGGTTGCAATCGACCAGGTTAACGCCGTATTCGTGTGGTTACCGTGGCTCGATAAGATCGGTTGCACATCAAGATCCAAGACTTCGTCCTTGTGTGAGACCACCGACTTGAATGGCAGTTTTTCAATGTTAGATAGATCGTTCAGGAAATCCTGACCTTGACTGAATAGATCAGCTGACAATTCATCGACCGGGCCATCTTCATCAATACCAAGATATTTTCTGGCCGCAACATTGACGTAAGACACAGACCCGTCTTCGTCTGTCACAGCAATGCATGCCGGATTGTTGTCGATAATGCGCTGGCGCCGAAAGGCTTGCCGAACGGCTTCGCGTAATTCTTCAAGGGCATCGGCCATAATCCGAAATTCGTCTGGGCCCGTCGGCGGAATTTGTATGCCCGTTTCGCCTTGCCCAAGACTATCCATGGAGGTCGCGAATTGGCGTAATCTATTAAATACGGCAAACCGTAAGAGGAGCCATCCAATGATAAAACTGCCAACCAAAGCAGCAGCAATTATTTGCAATGATTGATTTCGGACCGCTTCCGCTTTCGCCTTAAAGGCACTGATATCGTGGGTCAGTGCGAGGGTAATCCATTTCGTCCCCATATCAGATAGGATTTCAGTGTCTATTGTTTCCAGAATGGGTGTCGTTGATATTTCAGGCTTTCCCTCTTTCGCTTCAGAATTCCCTTCACCCTCCGATTGGTTCTCTGCTGCGGAGGATGCGGTGTTTTCCGTTACCAGAGTGCCGTCGGTATTTTCGTTCGCGTCTGTTGGCGTTGGGTTACTGTCAAAAAGAACATTGTTGGCACCATCCAAAATTTTGATGTCGCCTCCTGTTGCGGCTTCAAGACCATGGAGCCTTGATATTGGTGCGGTGACGTATTCAACAAACCCGGCAACCCTGAATCCGCCAATTGGTACAAGCATACTGTGTACCGGTTCGCCTTCTTCGCCCGACCACAAATATGTGACAGGTTGGCGCTGTTCTCGTTTGCCGCGTTTCTTTAATGTTTCAATTAGATCCGTAAATTTACTAATCGATTTTTTCTCACCTTTGTCAGCCAAGGCAAGTACGGCGAGATTTTTATCAAACACGGTGACGGCTTTTAACTGAATGACGCTGTCGACGACCTCTTTGGTATTAAAGGTTTGGTTGGCTCCAATCATTGCTTTTGCGGCATCGTTGGATCTGGCGCCGTCGACCAATATTGATTGACGTGACCATTCATCAGCAACAACCGACATTTCGTCGGCATAAAATTCGCGTATGCGCTGGTCGACTAAAAACCGCCCCAGTTTTGCAGAAGAGTCATTGAGCGTATCAACTGAAAAGCTTTCATATTCGTCAGATACTCTTACCAGGGTCAAGACGACGGCAATCGCACTAAAGGCGCCGATCAAGGTCAGGATACGTCTCATTGTCCAATGCATGGTCTACTCCTGAGGCAGGCAAAATCATCGAGTCAATTATTTGATGTTTTTTCGTATTGTGCGTTTTTGCGCAGTCATTCAATCACTAATAATAGTCATAGCTTTAACAGGTATTTATGTGTGCATGTATTTCAGTATGTTTCAGTTAACATCTGCAAAAACAAAGGCAAATCTTGCTGGTGCACGATCCAAACAAGAATAATGGGGACATGACGCGATCCCGAAGGGGGCGCGTGACCTTGTGCCAGGTATTCAGTAGGCGATGGGGGAGGGAGTGTGGCGGTTATTTGTAATCCAGTAAGGTGTCCGCGGAACTACTGCTTTACCCCTTCATTGCGGAAGTAAAACGGACGGGTCAGTAATTGCCGGTTTTAGGCAGAAGCGGACATCACTAAAAATTGATTGGATTAGGCGAAGTTGGCCCATATTTAGTTTGTAGGAGGCCTCTTTCTTGTTTCAGAATGGCGGTCAAATCGAACCGAGAATGGCAACATACAGGGAATAGAAAAATGTCACTTAGAATCAATGATCAGGCACCGAATTTTTCAGCAGATACGACAGACGGCCCAATAGACTTTCACGCGTGGTTAGGTGATGGATGGGGTATTTTGTTCTCTCACCCTAAAGACTACACCCCTGTCTGCACGACTGAGTTGGGTTACGTGGCGAAGCTAAAACCGGAGTTCGAGAAACGTAATTGTAAAGTGATTGGGTTGAGTATCGATCCTGTGGAGAACCATGCCGGATGGGCGGACGATATTGAAGAAACCCAAGGCACAAAAGTAAACTTCCCCATGATTGCTGACACAGACCTCAAGGTGGCTTTGCTCTACAACATGTTTCCGGCGGATGAAGACACAGGCATGGAAAACAGAACCGCGATGACCAATGCTACGGTCCGCACAGTATTTATTATTGGACCGGATAAGAATATTAAACTCACCATGAGCTACCCAATGACCACTGGTCGAAATTTTGATGAGATCCTACGGGTCCTCGACTCCATGCAACTGACCGCCGAACATAAAGTTGCGACGCCGGTAAACTGGAAACATGGTGACGACGTTATAATCGTTCCAGCAGTAACGGATGAGATGGCTAAAGAGAAATATCCGGACGGTTGGAAGACACTGAAACCCTATTTGCGCCTTGTAAAACAACCAGACTAGGACGTTGGCGAGATCTGCGGTTTTTTCCCGCAGCGAAGGGTGACCTATCGTTTGATCAAGTCGTCGTGATGGCTGTTTGGGGTCAAAATGAGAGACTTTCGCGGGTGACATTTCATGTCCGGTTAGCGCCCGGGCACTGAAATGTGATCGCGGGATGTCCGGCTATTGGCAACAAAGTAAGGTGTCCCGAAACTCAACAAGGCCACTTCCGGGCATAAAACTCTGCCAAGACTGAATGCGCTTCTGCCTCGTGTAGATGCTCTTCACTTTGTTCAAGTGCGGCTACGCCCTGAATCAGCAAATTGATATCAACTATCTCTTTTGGGATGCAGGCTCGAATGCCATGAATGGCGCCTGTTTCGAGTTCACGGCGGACATCGCGCACAAACTTTTCACATGAAGCAAATCGTTTCTCGCTTGCTCGATCACTTGCGGTCACAAGGCACATTGACAACAGCTTGTGTCCGCTCAGGCTGTCAGCCGCAAGTACGGGGCTCGAGAGAAAACCAAGGAAAAATACTGACGTTAAACAGATTGGACCTTTTCCCCAACAAATAGGTATCTTAAAGGGACTAATCATAAATGGTCCTCGACTTAACCAACGTAAATTTGGATGGTTAACACCATATAGAACAATTTCTTTCAAATCATTTCATCTTTACAATTTGGCGCGTTATCATCAAAGGCCCATTGGTTCCAACTACCATTCCTCAAACCGCTGAGATCAGTTAATTGCCCCAATGAATATCACAAACTTTACAAAACTTGTTCAGATTACCTTTTTGGCAGCGAGCATTGTTGCCAGTTCACCTTCTTCCGGTGCTGAAAAGAAGGAACCAATTATCTGGTTTATCTGGGATCTGGAGCCAGAGTTCGTCAAGTCAGGTCCGTGGAAAAAAACCGGGTATGCAGATAAATTTCTTCAATATTTTATTGATAATTTGCCCAGCTACGACCACACCATTCAAGAAGTAAATATACCACGCTGGAGCCGCGATGCATTAAAGCCAAATCGCTGCGCCGCCCATTTGTGGGGCGGGTTTTTTCCTGGAAAATTGGTTTATTCCAAACCCTATAGCTTTACCCCGCCACATGTCGCGGTATTTCACAAGCGCCATCAAAAACGTATTGGTCCCAAAGATAGTGTTGTGTCCTTAAAGGAACTTCTCAAGCAAACTGATCTGACGTTGATGATATTGCGTTTAAACTTAGATAAAGGCGCTTTGCAAAGCCGATACCCGATTTTGTTCCAATATTTGGCGCCCTATGTGGGGAAATCAAATCTGATCGAACTAAGTGGCAGCAGTAATGTCGTAAATTTGAAACTACTAGATCGAAATCGCGCAGATTATACTCTTGGTTATCCAACCACCATCACAGCTCAACGACGTATTAAGAATCTCGGCGACGACTACATCACCTACCGTCTTAAAGAGCACAATTTATATAAAACTGTTCACGTCGCTTGTAATAATGATCGTTATGGGCGTGATGTAATTAATAAAATCAATACTCTTTTAACTAAAGAAACACTGATGAAATTTCTCTCCTATCATGAAGAATGGAACGGGGGAGACGCCGAATTCAGGCGTACGACAGTCGACTATTTCATTAGGAGGAAGGCACTTGGTAATGTCAGCGAATGATTTTCAACAGATTACAAATGCCTGCAATTCAGAAAACCTCAAACTGACACAGGATATTCATCTGCCTCCGAGGTCATCGCGGGTGAAGCGGCAAGGTAAAGCGGAAGACCGATCCCTCGCTCTTGGAGCTTTTGGCATGAATCCGACCGCCCTGTTTCTCGACCAAATCCTTGCACAGGAGAAGGCCCAGTCCGGTTCCGGACTCGCCGGCGGTGCCCATGGTCGACGTCTTTTCGCCCAATAGGAACAGACGCGCCACTTTGTCAGCCGGAATGCCAATCCCGGAGTCTGAAACTTCGATCTCCGCCCATTTTCCGTTGGCCCGTGCGCTGACCGTCACGTCTCCGTTGTCAGAGGTGAACTTAATCGCGTTATTGACCAGATTTCGGACAACCGTATCGACCATGTAAGCGTCGGCAAATACGGAAAGCGGCTTACGCCTCTTGCTGGTCAACCGGACTGCCTTTCCCTTGGCGATCGATTCAAATAGAGCCAAATTGGTGTCAATAATTTCCTTCAGGTCAACGGGTCCGGGTTCAAACTCCAGCTGCCCCATTTGCAGGCGAGACCAGTCGAGCAGGTTTTCCAGCAATTTGAAGACCCGCCCGGCCGATTGGTGCAAGGCATCACTGTATTCCGCAATTTTGACCTGATCGAATTTATTATCCTTGCTCGACAACAGAGTTGAATAGCCGAGCAGGGCATTGAATGGCCCCTTCAGATCATGGGCGATGATGGAAAAAAACTTGTTTTTCTGATCGTTTAATCTCTCAAGTTCGTCGCGCTGCGCCTCAACCTCCTCCTCGACCTGTTTACGCTCGGTGATGTCCGAAAAGGTGATGACCAATCCGCCGTCTTGAGTACGCTGGGTTATTACGTCGTAGGACCTGTCGTTCCTGAAAATGATATCACTGCGTGTCGTGTCCCCATCCCACAAATGCTCGACGCGTGCGTCGGTAATTTCGTTTGCATCTCCTTCGCCATACGCTCCCCGCTTGGCTATTTCGTATATCATTTCCCTGATGGGACGACCTATCACCAACATGCCTTCCGGGTGCAGGGGTATCTCCTGAAAGTGTTTGTTCCATGCCATCAGATTTTTGTCGGCATCAAACATCGCCACCCCTTGCGAGACGTTTTCAAGAACATCACGAACAATCTTCTCGTTGTCCTTGATGGTTTTTTCCGCACGCTTTCGGGAGAAGACTTCGCTGGTAAGATCGTTAAGCGCTTTTTGCAATACGGTCGCGGCCTGCGTGCGCTCTGCTACCCGGCTAAGTTGGACGCCGATGTGGACAAGGCTTTGCATGAGTTTGTCGTCCTGTTCGAGGACCTCGTCCGAGTAGAATTCCATCACCGCGACCACTTTATCTTGTGACGAAATGGGTAAGGCGAAGCCGGCCCGAACCTGAATATCCTGACCGGTTTCCCCCAACCGTGAATATGTCGGGTGTTTGGTGACATCCGCGATCCACACCGGCTGTCCCGTAGCAAATGCGCGGGTGACGAACGCATCGCCTTCCAAAATTTTCGTGCGCTCGGTGATTTTTCGAAAGGCTGCGAACCGATCAGGGTCATCCAATTGCCAAATGCCGGATGAAACCATATGGTCATTGCCGTCCCCCGACACACAATATATGTGCCCAACCGGCCATCCCGTAAATTCAATTACCGTAGACAGACAGGTTCGCAAGGCCTCGAAAAAGTCAGTTGCCTTGTTGGAGCCGGTGGCGATTTTCTGCAACAACCCAATGAGCTCAGATTGCGCTTTCAGTTCTTCGGCCAGCTTAATATTGGTAATATCAGTAATCACGATGATGGTGCCACCATCGGGTGTCAGACTTTCCCGGTACACGAACCATCCGTTCTTGCGGCGTGTTTCAAACTGTTGTCCAGGGTTTCGGTGTCGCTCCATGCGCTGGGCGATATAGGATTCTTCCTGACCAATAGCTCCCGGTGCCTCGCCTGAATAGGCGCGGGCACGCACCAGGTCCTCTAGTTTGAGGCCGGGTTTGAGGAGTTTTTGAAGCTCTCCTTGATGGTGATTCCAATAGGCGTCATTCCAGAAGACCAATCGGTCATCGGCATCGTAGATCGCCAAGCATTCATTCAGCGTTCCGATTGCAGTTGATAGCTGCCGGGACGCTTCTTCTGCCCGTTTGCGCTCGGTGATGTCCGTCTGTACCAGAACCAGTCCACCTTCTGATGTTTGACGGTTCCGGTACAAGTAGCTGCGGCCAGACGAATCCGTAGTTTCTCCATCTACCCGCCCCATATTTTTCTTTCCGCGCCCCTTGGCAACGCGCATCGCGATCCAGGCGTCGGGATCAGACTTTGCCACAGGATCATCAATCAGACCACTTTCAAGAGACATTCGCAGCAGGTGTTCCTGTGTGCAGCCAATGATCTTATCTTTAGGGGGCAAGTGCGGATAAACTTCGTGATAGCGGTCATTGGTGAAAACGACCCGGTCGTCCACATCGTAAAGGATTACATGATCAGGAAATGTGTCCAGCGCCTCTTGAAGCAAATGCTCAGTCCGGCGCCGATTGTCCACATCAGGGTTTCGAAAATCGATCTCGCGATTTAAGTCTTCCAGCTGTTCATCATCATTGTTGTCAGCTTTATCCGACATATTCCAATACGCCTTCAAACTGGTTACAATTGTAACCTATTTTCCCCAGGCCGCCCCCATGTTTCTTGGTTGATGCTTGAGAACGATTGTTTATCAGTTCCGCCTTGGGTCATCAGCAGACATTATCAGTGGCGCAATTTCTCGTCCGCTTACTGTCTCTTAACATGCCTGTTTGACGAGATTGAAATGAAGCCACCTGTAGCCAAGAAAAGACATGTGGAGCGTAAAAAACGGTAATGTTTGCGGCCTGAGCCGACCAGAAACTGACAGGTAGATTATTTCGGGTAGAGGTATTCTTTCAATAGTTCTTCATATTTGCCCGACGTCTTGATTTCATCTAGTGCAGATTGCCATTTATTGACAACGTCATCCGAAACCTGGTTAGAAAATGAAATACTGCCCTCAGACTTAAACATATAAACTGCGGTGTTGTGGATAATACCAGGATTGATATTGGCATTTTTTAGAACGCCAAATAGATCCAAATGCGAAATGGTGGCAAATCTGACCCTTTTTCTAACCAGCATTTTAAAACACTGTTCATAGTCAGTACGAATGATATTCGAGAATCCATTATTTGTTGCAAAGGTATCCTGATTGCCTCCCAGGTTCACACAAAGTCCAGAATTCTTGGCGTCTTCAATCGTCTTAATACCGGAAGGGTTCGATTTTAGTTCGTAAAGATAGACGATGTCATGGGTAAGCGGCCCGACAAATTTCATTTTTCCAATGCGATCAGGCCGTTTACTGGTGTTAAACATCGCATATGGTTTCCGATTGAGTTTTATCATCTTTAAACCGCGCTTAAAGGGAACGATTATATGGTTTCTAGGGGTGACTTTGAGCTTGATCATCATTTCTCGAACCAGCTCGACCTGAAATGCGCGTCTTCCAGCGTTTTTAATTCCCCTCAGTTCTCCGTTTTGATCCCGGAAAGTTTTTCCTTCAATGCTATGTGTAATGAAGGAAATATTCGCAGCAACGACGGGGTTAAGCCCCAACATTATTAGCAATGTCGTAATGACTATTTTATTGATCATGGAAATCTCTCGTAAATCAATCCCATTAATTGATATTTCCATCACTCCTCCCACCCGGCGGGTCGCGGCAGGTTGGCAACGACAATGCCGCCACTAGAGTTCCGTTCAAATCAGAGAGAAATGAAAAAATCAACTCAGCAGATTATACTCCTCAAATGTTTCACGATGATGTCAGTCGGATGTCGTCGTATATCATTCTGGCGCTTTGTTTGACCTGCATTTTAGTCAAAGTGTGTGCGGTCTAACTTCCGTTATGGGTCAAGCTGAGAAGTTTTCATCGGCGGTATTTGACGTCCGCTTAGCGCACAGAAGCGGGCAAAAGTTGACGGTTCGGTTTAGTCTTAAAGTAGCCACATGCGGACAATGCAATCTGGACTGGGCCTAGGGATCCCGCTTTAGCAGTTGAGTTACAGCGACTCTGAAATCCCTTGTTGCCACAATGCCATTGTGTCCGACCCCTGGCACTTCGACAAATGTGGCGTCTATCCCCATTGCCCTAAGGCTTGCCACGTAATCTCTGGCCAAAACGGGCACTGAATTATCATCTCTACCGCCGGTAATGGCGACAATCGTGGTTCGCTTTTCAATCTTGTCGACGAAGTCGTGCGGTGAAAGGCTGAGGAGCCAGTTGTTGTAGCCTCTTCTCATGGTCCGCCAATCGGCTACATTGCATGGACAAGCAGCGAGAACGACAGCGTTTACCAGACCTGGATATTTGCCAATTATGACTCCGGAAATTGCCGATCCACCGGAATGCCCTGCCAATACAACATATTCAGCTTTGTAATGATTTTTAAGCACCCTGACAGCGGCCGCTACGGTCGCAATCACATCGCGTCGGTAGTTATCCCGATCACGATAACTTTTGCCTGTCGAATGATTGCCTGCCGAATCAAAATATCCGGGCCGGATCAAACCGACGGCGACAACACCCTTCGACCCGAATTTCTGAGCAATTCGATACATGTAGTCGGATGGCCCATAATCCGAAGGATCGCGGCGGTAACCATCCCCGTGGATGAAAATGATCAGTGATGTTCGCTCGGCAGACTCCCCGTAGGTTCTAATCACCAAGCATTCGTCATTTGCCGCAACGCGGGTCCTGTGGTCGGCAGCGCAAGGTTCGGCGGCGGCCATTTGATGTGTCGCCGCAGTCAACACGACGGCTAGCGCCATTGTCATGAGATTTCTCAAGGCGTGAAATCCTCTTCCAATATATTGACCTGCAACATCTCCACGCATCCATAGCCAAAGATCTCGGTGCTTTCGGCCACTTACGGGCGAACCGCAATAATGATGGAATGTTCGTTCAGGGTCAAAATGAGAAGTTTTCGCGGGTGTCATTTTACTTCCGCTATGTCCCTTAATAACGGACATCAAATTTGAAAATGCGGATTTCGTGCGATTAACTTCCGCTTTCCGCTCAACAGCGGACCAAATCAAACCGGGTTGAGAACTTCCGAATCTAGCCAGAAGCGGAAGTAATCCGCACTTAACTTTGACTATAACCCTTTGGGTCTTCTGGTGACATTAGCAACGTGCCCTTATATTTTGGGAGGTCATCGTTGATTTGCAACCAA
>Ga0315336_1001783_pt1 | contig 37974 bp, 28 predicted proteins | sample ASW5metaG_FD_204512 | JGI IMG/M metagenome (GOLD analysis project Ga0315336, IMG submission 204512) | Ammonia-oxidizing marine archaeal communities from Monterey Bay, California, United States - ASW #5 | ecosystem: Environmental > Aquatic > Marine > Intertidal zone | place: USA: California... | reverse complement strand
CTACTCGATGATTTTTGAAACGACGCCGGCACCTACGGTACGGCCACCTTCACGAATAGCAAAGCGAAGTTGCTCTTCCATCGCGATCGGTACGATCAATTCAACGTTCATCTCAACACGGTCACCAGGCATCACCATTTCGGTGCCTTCTGGCAATGTAACAACACCAGTCACGTCAGTTGTACGGAAGTAGAACTGTGGACGGTAGTTGTTGAAGAATGGCGTATGACGGCCACCTTCGTCTTTAGTCAGAATAATCGCTTCACCAATGAACTTAGTGTGCGGTGTTACTGAACCAGGCTTACAAAGAACTTGACCACGCTCAACTTCTTCACGGTCAACGCCACGGATCAAAGCACCGATGTTGTCGCCAGCTTCACCGCTGTCGAGCAACTTACGGAACATTTCAACACCAGTAACGGTTGTTTTCTGTGTTTCTTTGATGCCGATGATTTCAACTTCTTCACCAACATTGACGATACCACGCTCAACACGACCGGTAACAACTGTACCACGGCCAGAAATTGAGAACACATCTTCAATTGGCATCAAGAAAGGCTGATCTTTAGGACGTGCTGGTGTTGGGATGTACTCATCAACAGCTGCCATAAGCTCAAGAATTTTCTCTTTACCGATGTTGTCATCGCGACCTTCAAGAGCTGCCAAAGCAGAACCTGCAATAATCGGAATGTCGTCACCAGGGAATTCGTAGTCTGAAAGAAGTTCACGAACTTCCATCTCAACCAATTCCAAAAGCTCTTCGTCATCAACCTGATCAACTTTGTTCAAGAAGATTACAAGCGCTGGCACACCAACCTGGCGAGCCAAAAGAATGTGCTCACGTGTTTGTGGCATAGGGCCATCAGCTGCGTTAACAACCAAAATGCCGCCATCCATTTGAGCCGCACCAGTGATCATGTTTTTCACATAATCAGCGTGGCCTGGGCAATCAACGTGCGCATAGTGACGATTATCTGTTTCATACTCAACGTGAGCAGTAGAAATCGTGATACCACGAGCTTTCTCTTCAGGAGCTTTGTCAATCTCGTCAAACGCTGTGGCTTCGCCGCCCATTGCTTCAGCCAATACTTTCGTAATCGCTGCTGTCAATGTCGTCTTGCCGTGGTCAACGTGACCAACTGTCCCGATGTTTACGTGCGGTTTCGTCCGCTCAAACTTTTCCTTCGCCATGCGTATATTCTCCGTTCGCTCAGCATCCGGCTAATCTAATACATGGGACAAACCCGGGCCGGAATTTCGGGGGTCTAATACCGCAAAAAACTCAACAACAAAAGCCCTAATTTCATTCGGCATTTTATTACTGTTAATCCAGTGATTTACTTGGCTATTCAGTTACGCGGAAAACGGGCACTAATTGAGCCAAAATCAGGGGTAAAGAGCGATACGTTTAACAAGCAAATCAAAGAAGCGATCTCGATCAACTTTATGTGCCCAACCAACATTTGGCTGATTTTCTGTAACACCCCAGAAATCAACTGCAGTGTGACCGCGTGTCAATTTGCTCTGGGTTTCAATTGCAACGTGACACTGTTTGACCTCAAAGATTTCCGGGTCAATCAGCCAAGCAATCGTGCATGGATCATGTAACGGCCCGCCTTCAGCGCTGTACTTCGCTGCGTCGTATTGCCCAAAGAAATCCAACATATCTGCTGATGCAGTGGCGACCCGATTGCCCAATTGACTAATGCGATTAACAATTGTTGGATTTGTCATGACCTGATGGGTCGCATCTAATCCAAACATTGTAATTGGGCGTCCACAGTTCATCACAATCTCAGCGGCATGCGGGTCAACATAGATGTTGAACTCAGCGGAAGGCGTAACATTGCCGCCCTCAAAACATGCACCGCCCATCAAAACAATCTGTTTAATCTTGGGTACTATGTCCGGCGCACGTTCAATTGCCGTGGCAATATTGGTCAACGGGCCAGTCGGCACCAAAGTCACCTCTTCAGATGAAGCACGCAGTGTTTCGATAATAAAGTCTACGCCGTGCTTTTCCTGTTTTGGTAAAGTAGGTTCAAAGAATTCAATACCATCGATGCCGGTCTCGCCGTGAAGATACTCAGCCGTAAACAGCTTTTCCTTCATTGGCCCTTCACAGCCAGCAAACACGGGCACATCGGCGCGCCCTGTCATTTCAACCAAGATACGACAGTTCAATTCAGTCCGCGCCAACGGCACATTACCACCACATGCAACCACACCCTTCACATCAAGTTCTGGCGCATTTAGAGCCAAAAACAACATGAGAGCATCATCTTGTCCGGGGTCACAGTCGATAATTATTGGCAGCGGTTTCTGGTGATCTGAATTTGACATAGGTTCTCCAACTTACCTGCAGCCTATGTAGGCTTGAGCATTCCATGTCAAGAATATTGGATCAACTTGCTGGCGCTAAGGCTAGTTTAAGGGCGGCCGACGGGAGAATGATGTCAGCCGCCCTATTCGGGTTAGGTCCGAATTGCGTCAGGTTCAATCGGGCGAAGTGACTGTAGCTTCTTTGACTTGAAACCACGCAGTACAAGCCCAATCATACCAATGAAGATGTAACTCGATTGAATGAGAGCCGAAGCCAAATTGAACGCGTCAGTTAAGCTGGTTAGCACCATTGAGGCGGCAACTATTTTGGTTGCCGGATACATAATGCCGTTACCGCAAATGTGCCCCATCTGCTGCGCCAAAAAAACCAAAATATATATCAAGAAGCCCATCACCCCGAATACCTGAAAAATGTTCAGTTCAGGGATGACGGCATTAAAGTCTAAAAACATGCAAATCCTCACTCCGTCGCAGGGAGTGAGGTAAACAGCACGTGGATTCGCCGCATACCTCAAATGAGGTAAAAGCGAACTATTTTGATGTTGTATCTAATTGCCAGACCATGCAGCAAGTCACAGATAGGACGTAACCGGTTGACTACATGCAGTGTTTACAGCGTGTTGCATACGCAACAATATCCAGTCTAGCGTCAGAGATTTCATTGCCGCAATCGACGCAAACACCATAAGTGCCGTTCTCAACTCGGGCCAACGCATTGTCGATACGTTTGAGTTCTTTCAAACCGGCATTGCCAAGCCCTTCAAGCATCTCATCATCTTCGCGCTCAACAGAGCGTTCTTCGGAATCTGGATTCGGCGTATCATCTAGGCGATCTTCGATCTTATGCAAACGCACATCAAGCTCAGCGTGTCTTGCCTCAAGTCTCTTCTTGTAGATTGTTAAATCACGCATGTTTGGCTCCTTCCAAGTGTTGAAAGCAGCTTGAAACAAAAAAGCTTGCGCCGACATGATCTGGCGCAAGCTCAAGGCGTTATGCGATTTTGGAAAGAAAAATGCCGTTACGGTAGCCTTTGCGTCGCTGCGCAAAATACAACACGCCGATTGTAAGGAACACCATCACACCATCGCCTATCGGGGAAACATACCAGATGCCTGCTTCGCCAACAAAATGTGGCACAGTCCATATCAACGGCAAGCCGATGAGGTAGTTCCGAGACAGGCTCAGTATTGCTGCTCTTTTTGCATCTCCGATAGCCTGAAAAAATCCAGTCAAGATTATCGAAGGTCCCGCTGTGAAGTAGAAAACCATGATAATCGGCAATACGCGTGCCGTCTCAGCAATCATGATTTGATCATCGACAAATATATCGGCCAATTGTGTTGCAAACAACATGAAGACCATCTGGATAATCGCACAATAGACAAAGCCTACAATCAAAGCCGTTTTCGTGCTGAAGTTGACCCGCTCATTGAGTTTGCCGCCATAATTGTTACCAACAATCGATTGGAAAGCCATGGACAATCCAAGCAACGGCATAAAGGCAAATGTCATAAGTCGCGTTATGATGCCGTAAGCGCCAACTGATGCATTATAGTCAGCGGCGTTCACAATTTTGAGCATTGCCACAACACTGCCAGCAATCAAGCTAATTGAGAGATAGTTCAAGCTAAGCGGTGCACCTAACGCCAAGTTTTCTTTGGCGACGCGGATAAACTCTTTTCGATTTGGGATAGCAAACGGAATAATTGAACCGCCGCGCAATCGATAAATGACAATCGCAAAAAACGACACCAATTGCGCAGCCACCGTGCCCCACGCAGAGCCTGCAACACCCATATCCAACATGACGATGAAAATGTAGTTGAACACCATATTCAGCAGCGTCACGATCAAAGCTGTTACTGCCATAAATGCCATTTTGCCCTCACTGCGCAACGCATCATAAAGGATGGAGTTTATGAACATGAGCGGCGAAGTGAACATGGTGATCGACATATATGTCCACGCCATGCGAGACAGATCTTCATCCCCCGATGTCACCCACTCCACCAGCTGTGCGCCGAACAAGACGAAACACAGCATCAACAGGGCACTCAGGCCAACGCCTAACGCCAATGCAATCACAAAACTATGTCCTGCACTTTCATGTTCACCAGCGCCAAGGCGCCGTGCAACGATGGAAGCAAATCCATTTGAAATCATAGTCGACAGTGAAATGATCAGCATTTGCACAGGGAACATCATGGTCACAGCAGTTAAAGCCGCCGCACCAACGAACACCCCAAGAAAGTAGGCATCAACCAAGCTATAAAGCCCATTCACCACCATAATAAGAATGATCGGCAGAGCCGTTGTTAAAAACAGCTTGCCAATCGGTTGTGTGAGAAACTTATTAGTTTCAGTATGTTGAGCATCGCTCATGATTCAAATCCTTAAGTATCTTGCTCTGGCTCAACAAAGACGCCAGCGGTAATATGTTGTATGTGGTCACGAAGCCCTTTTGGCCAAGCCTCGATCTCGGCACCAAACTTTTCGCCATCATTGGCAAACAAGGCACGTGTCGCTTCTTCAAAGTTTGGTAGGTCTCCAGCAACTGCAGTCATGAGCCCATAGGTAACCGACTGAAGTCGACGACGTTCTTGATCGTGATCCACAATCTTCATGGCCTCACCCACAAGCTTGCGTAGTGTTACAGACGCACCGCCTCGTTGGCTGCGTAGCCAATCCCAGTGCTTTGGCAACAAGGTCACTTCCTTGCTGACGACGCCAAGCTTGGGCCGTCCCGGTTTCTTTGGGGCTGGCGCGGCAACGGCTTCAGCTTTCTTTTCAAAGAAGCGATCAAACACTTCTTTCATTGTTCCGCGCAAATCGATTTCGATAACGGCGGAGTTCTTACCGTTAAAGATCAAAATCAAGTCGTTTGGTTGTTCATCATGATGACGCTTTACCTCGTTCACGACCTCTGCAAGCGCTCCGCTGGCGATAAGGTTGTGACGAACAAAGGCCACCGCTTCCTGTTCAGGTGAATAGCTCACGGCAATAGTCCTCGCGTTTTGTTGCGACGGTTTTATCGGGGTAAAACTCAAGAGTCAATATTACCCGGGTAAAATATTTTATCGGGGTAAAACTAGCCAAATGCGTCGACAAGGTACGGCAGACTTCGATCAAGACGGTAGCTAATTGAAAAATGATTATCAGGGAATTCTTCGTACCGATGCCTTACGCCCGCTGCAGCCAATTTGGCCGTCATTTTTCTAGCAGGATAAACGAAGTTGAATTGATCGACGTCACCACAATCTAGCCAAACTGCTTTTAGACTTTTTAGTTGTTCGGTATAGGCATCCACTAACTGAAGAGGATCCCATTTCAGCCATTCCTGCCAACGTTCATCTATGATCTCACAAGTATGCGAATCCACAGGCAACTGAATCCCACAGAAGGTATTTGGATTAGGGTCATAGGACGCCGCCATCGCCAGGAGCATAAGCGCATGTATATCCTCACCGCCTGGATTGTGGTTGGCGTTTACCGATCCAACGAACTTTTCAATCGAATTCTCATGCTTTGCCAGTTTTCGCAACAAGGTTGGAAATCCCGCTGCATATGCCATATCGAAACCCATATCGCCGGAATGACATGCAATTGCTGACCAAAAATCAGCATAAAACATGCCGTGAACCATCGCAGCGTACCCGCCCGAAGAAATTCCGAATATGCCGCGTTTGCCTGCACCGCCACATTTCAGTTTATCCTCAACAGTTGGCACTAATTCTTTGATCAAAAAATCTGCCCAATTGCCCATCGCGGAGGAATTTACATACTGATTACCGCCCAACCGCGTAAAACAGTCGGGGAAAAGCACAACCGCTGGCTTCATCTCTCCAGTTGCTATGAGTCGATCCAAACGTTCTGGCAAGTTCTCATCGAACCCTTTCCAGCCCGTATGTGCCAAGCCACTGCTTGTATAGGCAGCCGCATCCAACAATAAAGGCAATCCTGCAGGGTCTGCGCCATGCGGGACGTAAACATCACATTCGCGTATGGCATCATCCCCAAGCATGTTATTCTTCAGCGCCTCGGACTCTACGCTAATGCGTGTAATCACGCCTTTTGGAAAGTGTTGACCGCGCCGCATAGCATCACCTCTTTTTGAAAAGTGGAGCAAAGCTATCAATCGGTCTTAACCACCACCACAGCAAAATTTCGAAAAATACGCTGTTTCAGCAAATTTCCTGTCTTGAAAAAACAAGCCAATCGGTTCATTTTAGTTGGGTAAGCAGTGTGCGAACCATGTCGAGCGGCTTATTTTGACTAACTCAGCTCTGACTGGAAACGTGAATGCCAGCACCTACAAACAATTTTAAAGCCAAGTTAGAGGCTGGCGATACCCAAATTGGTTGCTGGGTTGGCTTCGCCAGCTCTTATGCTGCAGAAGTAACTGCAGCCGCAGGATTTGATTGGCTTTTGATTGATGGCGAGCATGCGCCAAACGACCTACGCACGACACTTGAACAACTACAAATCATTCAAAATTCTCCGGCAGAAGCCGCGGTACGCTTGCCGACTGATGAAACCTGGATGATCAAGCAATATCTGGATGCAGGAGCGCAAACGCTTCTAATCCCGATGGTTGAGAGTGCAGCACAGGCCAAACAACTAGTAAAAGCAACCAGATATCCGCCATACGGTGTGCGTGGAGTCGGCGCTGCATTAGCTAGGGCTTCGAATTTCGGCGAAATCGACGACTATATTTACACCGCAGACGAGCAGATTTGTCTTCTTGTCCAAGTCGAAAGCAAAGCGGGACTTGAAAATCTAGATGAGATTTTAGCGGTGGATGGCGTGGATGGCGTTTTCATTGGGCCAGCAGACTTGGCAGCTGATATGGGTTACTTAGGAAATCCAGGTGCACCAGAAGTCCGCAAAGCGGTTATTGATGCAACAAAACGCATTTGCGAAAGCGACAAAGCATCCGGCATACTAACTTTTGACGAGACTTTGACTAATGAATGCATTGAACTTGGCGCCACATTTGTTGCCGTCGGCGTTGACATTATGACCTATGCCAAAGCCATCAATGAGCTAAGAAGTAGATTCAAGTAACCACCGCAACCCTCTGAAAAAACAAAAAAAAGCCCAGCAATGCCGGGCTTCCTTCAAATTCTATGTGTCTTCACAATACTAGCCGACTTTACGCTTGCTTCGACCATCGTGTGGCTTCAAGGCACGCATTGTCCGGCCGCGACCAGCTTCTTTAGCGCGGTATAGTGCTTGGTCAGCACTGCGGATTACTGTCTTAGCTGTCAAAGCATCATCAGGCCACCATGAAACGCCAATACTTGCCCCAACAGACGCACTGCCATTATCAAAAACAACTTCCGCACATACACTCTCGATAATGTTGTCGCAAAGCGCCATTACACTGTCATCATCAAGTCCGTCACGTAGAAGGATGATAAATTCATCTCCGCCAACGCGCGCGGCCATGCCCTTATCGCCAACCTCATCTGCAATTCGGTTCGCAACTGTTTTGATAACAGCATCACCAGCTTGGTGCCCGTAGGTATCATTGACCAATTTGAAGCGATCCAAATCAGTACAAAGGATCGCGCAACGATCGAGTTCGCCTTTAGCAATGATAGAATCCAACTCATTGTCGAACTGTAGGCGGTTCGGCAGGCCAGTTAAGCCATCATGCTCAGCCATAAACTTGTTACGGGCTTCGCTTTCTTGAATAGTGCGCATAACCCGGTAATAACGGAAAGAAAAGAAACTCAATGCCGCTGTGACCAGCAGAAGAACAACACCAAGGATCGGCAGCGCTTGCTCCCAAACGACTTGACCAGGGTTCGTCGCATGCCAAACAGCCACAACATTGGCATTCTGTCCGCCACCTATTTCAAGAATATCGAAACCCTCAGAAACTTCCGAACGATCAAGGATAGCAAAACTGCTCAGCCCCAATTGCTCGCGCACATCAGCAAACACAAATTTGTTTAATGGGCGGAAAGTAAGCATAACTTTCGGATTACCGTCTGGGAGCACTTCCAAGACATCTGGAACAACGGCCATCGCCACTGCCATGCCCAGTGTTCCTTCGACAACTCTGAAATCCGCAACATAAATTGAGGTGCTTGACCAAACTGGATCCCCAGTGGTCACAAAGCCACGGCCACGAACCTTGCGGTTCTCAAAGAATTTTGTCCGGGCACGTTCGATTAGATCGAAGTTGGCAGCCACATTAGCAACGCCATCATTGGCATCTACCAGTTCATCTCGGAAAATCGTAACAACTGGCGCGCCCTGCTCGCCAACAATAATGATATGTTCAATGTCTTGCTCTTCCCAGCTTTCTTCAGCAACTTCTTCCGCAAAGAATTCGACATCCAACTCACCGTTGTTCAGCGCATAAACCGTTTCATCCCAATATGAGAATTCAGTTTGGTCATCTGCCAACGACTGAAGCATGCCCTTTACTTCTTTTCGAACCAAATTTGCTTCAACATCATACTGGATTTTGTTGGCAACTTTTGCCGCTTTGTTCAAAACATAAAAATTTGACGCCGCAAAAGCGATAACGATCGCTGCGCTGATAATGTAGATCCCGAAGGTCAGCCAAAACTTTGGTTGGAACTTTGCGTTAGACATAGATTTTCCCCGTTTCTTGTCTGAAAACCTACAGATCAAGCTTGAATCAAGCGCTAAACAGCTTGGTTTTTTATGGGTTAAATCGATATGTAAAGTTTTAAAGAATAGGTCGCACTGCCAGTTGCAATTTGAGAAATACTAAGTAATTAATTACACGTATCATGAAATAATAATATGAGCATTTACAATACTCTAGAAGCATCGACCCTCAATTAGAATATGGCGTTATCGAAAGGTCATATTAACGCTAGCGGCGCATTAGCGCCCGTCTGGGTACTCAGGTGGTCCCTTCAATTCAAGCTTATTTCCGAAAGGGTCGTTGACGTAAATTGAGTACCCTACCCCTCGTGCACCGCCGTGATTTGCTTCTTCAACGATTTGAATTTCAGATGCCTCAAGGAACTTTTTCATTTCGTCAGGATCAAACCTTCCCAATGCCAAACACACATGGTCCACATTTCGTCCGTTGGATACCGGCGGAACAGCACGTTTTGCACCGGGGTGTGTTATGTCCCACAGCACGATTAGAGACACCCCTGCCCAAACCTGAACCATGCCAAAGTCTGGATACTCATAGCCAACCTTACATCCCAGCAAGTCACGATAAAAACCCAACGCGTTATCCATATCGTCGACTAAAAATACAACGTGATCTATTCCATGTATTTCAAATGGTGGTGTTTGTGACTTTGTCATATCTGCTCCAAAAGGTCCTTCTTTAGATCAGAACACAATAACTCCATAAGAAACATTGTTTTGTGCGATGTGTCCCCTGCCACGTCCATGTTGTGTCTGAACTCAAAATGAACGCGACGTTCCGAATTGGCTCACCCCCACCCCAATAGCTTCAGGTTCATCAAACACACACAAGCAACAAACATTGGGGACTATCATGACAACGAACAAAATCATCGCAGCTACAATCATCGGCCTTTCACTTTCATTTGCAATGGCACCGTTAGCAAGCGCAGCAGACAATGAGCCCGCTGAAATTACATTTGACAACGGACAACTGTTTGAAAGCTGCATGCTAGACGGTGGCAAAACCAAAAATGGAAAGAAGACTTACAGCTGCACAGTTGACGGTAAAACCACCACTTGTGATAAGAAACCGGCAGACAAGGATGCACCTTGTTCAACCCAAATTGGCTCCAAGAAGAACCGCTTCATTCCAGTTTTTAAGCAAGCAACCTTCTTTAGCAAATAGTTAGCCACATTACCCGTGTGTAAGCGCCACGTGCCACGTCGCGCTTACATAAGTGCCAATACTGCCGCGACAACAATTGCCAGCGCCAACACGATATTCATTGTTCGCTCTGCTTTATGTGACAATGTCAGCTGACCAATTCTTACGCCAATCCAAAGCCATATCAAATCGACAACGATCATAACAAAGATTACGCCTAGCCACTTGGCTAGACCATCTAATTGGCTATTGGCAGCGAAAATCTCAAAAGATGCAAACAGCGAAGCAAATGCCAGATAGGCCTTCGGATTTGTTATGCCAATCAAAATACCTCCAAAGAAACCGCTGGCTTGAGATTTTTCAACTGCTTCATTTCCAACCGGTGATGTTGCAATGGAATATGCGAGATACAAAAGATACGCGGTTCCGACTACGGTCAAAACAATCAGCGCACCCGGAAATGAACTTACCACTGCGAAAACGCCGATAATCGTTACACCAGCAGCAGCAGCCAATCCCAGTTGCAAGCCCACATAAAAAGGCACCCCGCCACGCCAACCAGTTGTACGACCAACAGCCAACAAAGCAGCGATTGCCGGACCAGGTGATCCAAGTAACGCGGTCGCCGCGACCAAAAATAAGATGAATTCATTTTGCATAATGCGCCTCCAAAAATTGTTTGTCAGACAATCGACTAGACAACCGCATTTGTACAACGAATGTTATTTATAACCTACATAAGACATGCTAATGACACTGCATGAAACAAGATATAGATATTGCTCATCTGCGCACTTTCCTGGCGGTCGTCGAACATAAAAGCATGACACAAGCTGCTCAGCTGAGGAACTTAACCCAATCGGCTGTGAGCCAACAAATCAAACGTCTAGAAATCACTTTAGACTGCGAGCTGTTACAAAGGAGCGCTGCTGGCGTTTTTCTAACACCGCAGGGTAACCGACTCCTTGCCCGCGCAAGCGAGCTCGTGCGCAAGAATGATACAACAGTTGCTGAAATAGCAGGCATCGAACAAACAACAGAGATCCAGCTTGGCGTGCCACAGGATATTGTTTCAAGCCTATTGCCGAATGCCCTAAAATCATTTCACCAGAAGTGGCCAGACGTTCATGTAACGTTGGTCAGTGCATCCAGCCAGCAACTTTCCGAAATGTTTTCAAACGGGCAGGTTGATATAGCTCTGACAACAGACAGCAAAATTGTTTCCGGAGCAGAGCTCTTGTTCAAAAAGCGGCTCATTTGGATTGGCGCTATTAATGGTCAATCTCAGAACAAACGACCACTGCCCGTAGCTGTTGCCCAAGAGTCTTGCCCATTCCGCCAAGCTGCCACTAAAGTTTTGGCATCTTCAGGAATTCCTTGGCGCCCTGTAACACAGGTCGGAAGTTTAGAGCCCGTATTTGCCACACTAATGGCTGATATGGCTGTTGCGCCATTTCTTTCAGGAACCTTGCCTACTGGAACACAAGAAATCGACAACACGTTGCCTAGCCTGCCGGAGTTTTGTTTACACTTAAGAATGCCAAAAACACCACGTACAGTAGCAGAAAAGGCACTATGTTCAGAGATAAGTGACAGTCTCAGGGAGCAACCGGTTAGCTAGATTTTTGCAACACGATTGCAATTTAGACACGAACAACCGATAAGCCTAAGCAACCTATGCACCTATTTGCGAAAGTAGACTGACTTGATTGGCAAATTCTCAGCATTCTCTTTGCCCCAGACAAAGGGGCTATACGAAAATACGCCTGTTTCACAGTTGGAAAGACTGGGTTGGAAGTCTTACTTCTCCAAGCAACTAGACGATACACCAAATTTTCAAAACTCCGTAGCTCGTGTCGTTGAAGTTCATCGAAGCGGATTGCACGTTATAGGTGACGACTTTGCAGGCATGGTTCCACCGCGCAGCGACGCGACTGTTGGCGATTGGATTCTTGTCGACAAAGAACAGCCCCAAAACAGCACGGTCCTAAATCGCAAGAGTGTCATCAAACGCCGCGCCGCTGGTCACGATGTTCAAGTTCAGCTTATCGCCGCCAACATCGACACAGCGTTTATTGTGACGTCATGCAATCAGGATTTTAACGTCGCTCGGCTGGAACGCTACATTGCGTTGGCATTTGAAGCCGATATCGAGCCTGTTATCATTTTGACGAAAGCAGACCTCTGTGAAGATTCTGATGATTTCGTAAAAAGAGCGAGCGAAATTGCTAAGAACGTCAGCGTTGTGACTTTAGATGCGCGCACAGATCAGCCAAACACGCTATTGGCCCAATGGTGTAAGCCGGGTAAAACTGTTGCGTTTCTGGGCTCGTCCGGTGTGGGCAAATCCACGCTAACAAACGCGTTGTCCGGCTCCCAGTCGATTGAAACTCAAGAAGTACGCGAAGGCGACGGCAAAGGCCGCCATACGACAACCACAAGGCAGCTACACTTCGTTCCCGGCGGTTTTGCCGTATTGGACACGCCCGGCATGAGAGAACTGCAACTCACCGATGTCGCCAGCGGCATTGGCGAACTTTTCGCTGACATCCAAGATTTGGTCACCCAATGCCGCTTTAACGACTGCAAACACGATAGTGAGCCGGGTTGTGCAATACGAAGCGCACTCGAAGAAGGTACCATCGACTCAGATCGCCTCGGCAGGTGGCGCAAGCTACTAGCTGAAGAGTCATTCAATACTGAAAGCTTGGTAAAGCGGAAGATCAAAGACAAAGCCTTTGGCAAAATGGTCCGCAAAGTCGCCAAACACAAATCACGTCGTCGGAAAAACAGCTAAAATCCAAGTCATTTGCCTCGACACTTATTGCTACGGCAATGCAACGTCAGAATTGAAGTTGTTTGCTGAAAACTTATTGCTGCAACTCGGTTCCGCAGTTCACTTGCGAGGTGAGCAAAGCCTATGTCTTCTTCGCGTCATTGAGGACGAACATGATTTGACATGGAACCGTTCCTCTGTTTGACCACGCGTGATTAGTGCCTTGTTGAACAACAACATCGCCGGTTTTCAGCAAAATATCTTCTTCATCCATCAGCATGTAAATCTCACCAGACAGGACGATTGAATAATCCAATGAATCTGTGCGGTGCATGAATGGATGTCGCGCGTCTTTTACTACATTGGCACCAGCTCCCATTTCAGCAAAAGCTGAAGGGCCATCCAATTTCGCCAGCACTTCTGGGTCCTCTGGATCGAATTGTACGATGCGAAAGACAGCGCCATTTGCAGGAGGGTGCAGAATTAGCGGCCCAGTCACGGGATCTTCATGCGTTTCCATCTGAGCTGGCGTCGTATCATGTTGCCAAAGATTGGTCAGGGTTACGCCTGGCCTTGCAGGACGCTGAAGAATGCAAGTTGCCTCATCATCCATAATGACTTTCGCCACACCATTTTCGTCGTGACCAGTGACCACCCGTCTAATTTTTCTAGCCAAAGTCTATTCTCCTAATTCGAAACACTTAGATTTGCGCTGTCTTTTGGGCGGGTAAACACCCAAAGACCTACTAGCAAGGCGGCGCCTGCCATGTCTGTGATTATGCCCTGATGCAGAAGGGCTATGCCTGATGTAGCGGCCACCAGCCTGAGCACTGTGCCAAGTTCGGAGCGCATCTGACCTACCACTGCCGTTGCAATTGCAAAAACGCCGAACACTCCCGAGACCACAGCGAGAGCAATGCTGATCGGATCGCCGGTCATCATGAGACCGGGCCCGAACACAAACATAAATGGCAAGATGTAACACGTTATGCCGTATCCAAAAGCGGTCCACCCGACACGGTTGATGTCAGCGTTGGCTATGCCAGCAGCCACATATGATGCCAACGCGACGGGCGGCGTAATAGTTGATACGCAGCCATAGAAAAACACGAAGAGATGGGCCGTTAAGAGCGGCACACCCATTTTTGCAAGAGCCGGCGCAACAACCGTAGCCAGAACTAAATAGGCAGCTGTGGTGGGTAGGCCCATGCCCAAAACAATGGCGACCAACATGGTCAGTATGAGTGCAACCAAGATCATTCCGCCCGATGCAGTCACAATAAGACCAGAAATCTTTGAACCAAGCCCGGTAATACCAAGCGTTCCGGCAATGATGCCAGCGGCGGCACATGCGATAGCAATTGGTATTACTGCCTTAGCCCCTTCCGTAATGGCCTTGGCAGACTTCGTGAGCAGATCCAAATTGATGCTGCGCGTCCAAACGACATGACAACCGAGCAGGACCAATATCGAATAGAAAGACGCTTTAAATGGAGAATAGCCGTTCAACATCATGGCAATCAATGTTGCGAACGGAATGATGTATTGACCGCCCTTGAGAACGATCAGCCAGATCGGTTCATCATCGTCTACTTCGCGCACACTTGGTTCCAAACCGCTTTTGACAGCTCGCAAATGAACAACAAAAAACAGTGACGTGAAGAACAACAGCGCCGGGATCAACGCAACACTCATTACGTTCGAGTATGGTGTTCCAACGACCTCAGCCATAATGAAGGCGGCTGCACCCATCACTGGAGGCATGATCTGACCGCCTGTTGAAACGACAGCTTCAATCGCACCAGCTTGGTGTGGTTTGTAGCCTTCTTTTTTCATCATAGGGATCGTCAGTGTACCTGTAACAGCCACATTTCCTGCTGCAGACCCCGAGATCATACCTAATAGTGTACTGAAGATAACGGCTGTCTTTGCGCCTGCAGCGCGCATGCCGTGGGTGAGCCTGTTAGCCAATTTGAAAAAGAAATCACCCGCACCAAAGGCACTCAGAAATGCTCCGTAAATCGAGAACAATACAATGTAGGTAGATGCAACGCCCAGCGGAATTCCGAAAACGCCTTGGCTTGTGGTGGTCAGAAACTCAGACATCCGGATGAGACTATATCCTCGACCATTCAAAACACCGGGCAAGAACGTGGAGTAAAATGGGTAGGTAAAGAATATCAGGCAAATGAGCGCAAGGACCAATCCAACGCCGCGGCGCGCCGCTTCAAGAATGAGTGCTAAAACAACAATGCCGACCCAAGCATCCAGCTGTTCAGTTTGACCACCGCTAAAGGCGATGTCCTTCCAACGGGTCATCAGATAACCGCAAGAACCAATGCTGAGTAAAATCAAAACCACACGAAACCAGCGATCGCCGATGGAGTCTTCGAGGCGTTTCAACGTGGCACGTGTCAAGAACAGCAACACCAACATCATCATCAAGTGAAATATTCTGATGTCGCGAGTAGAAAGCACAACAATACCCGAGACATTTAGCAGATGAAATGCACCCACTACGAACGCTACGATCGTCACACTACGTTCAAAGATTCGGTCTATTAGTTGTGTCATAATTTAGATTGCACCGAGAAGCAGCTAACTGCCCCTCGGTACTCCAGGTTAGCTTCTAGAAATGTTACTTGTTGAAATACGCAGCAGCACCTGGGTGAAGTGGAATTTTCAGGCTAGTTGAGCTTTCGACATCAATCTGACGCGCGTGAGCATTTTCTGCTCGGAAAGCATCCATGTTATCATAGATTGCAGCAGTAATTTTCATCGCTACATCGTCGCTCATGCCAGCATCAACAATAAGCATATTGTTCACACCGAGCAGAGAACCATCGGATGAAGTGTTATAAACGTCCGCTGGAATTACCACATTGTTGTAGTTCGGGTACTTACCCAAAGCAGTCTCAATGTCGGTATCTGTAAGTGTGATGTACTTGAGTTTTTTGTTTGCTTGCGCCTGCATAACTGCACCTGCTGGATAACCGCTCAACGCGAAAGCCGCATCAACGTTGCCATCTGCAAGTTGGCTAAATCCATCAGTATAACTCAAGAAACTTGGCGTTATGTCTTCAATCGACAAGCCATAAAGCCCCAAAACTTGTCCCATGAACGGAATTGTACCACCGCCAGCTGGGCCCACTGCAACGCGTTTGCCCTTTAGATCTGAGACGCTGTTAATGTCTGACCCATCAAGTGTCATCATATGCAGCACGCTAAAGTGCAGTGAACCAAGAGTGCGAAGGTTCATTGCGCCGCCCTTGGCATAAGGGCCAACACCTTTGTTCGCAAGAACGGAAAGATTGTTATTCGTGATGCCGACGTCGACTTCGCCTGAGTTAATCAAACGAGGGTTCTGAACAGACCCCTGAGTTACAACTGGCACCATGCTAAGGCCTTCGGCGTGCTCATTCACTAGCGTAGAAATTGCCTGACCAACCGGATAGAACGCACCGCCTTGGCTGGCAGTGCCGATGCGCAACTCTTGCGCGCTAGATGACGTTGAAATAATTGCAGCAGCACCAAAAGCTGCCAAGCTCATTAGTTTCCTCAATTTAGACATTATAGATCCTCCCAAATCCAGGCACAAACTGCACCCAATGCTCGGCGGACGAGTATATTGCGCCGCCTGAATTTGCATAAGATAGACCAAAACAGTTGAATAAAACAGAAAAAAATCGATTTTTTGACAATAGCATATAAAATGTGTATTTTTATTTGGAGGTGTCGTTTTGTACTTGGCCTATCATTTGGCTGAAAGCGATGGCTTTTGAATGGGAGGATTCAAAATGAAATTTAGCACAATCACCAAGGCGGCCGGTTTGGCCCTATTATCAGCAGTCAGCCTGCCAAATGCAGCTTTGGCGGCAAACGTCGACGGTCCAAAAGTCTTTTGGAAGCTATCTATGTGGGGCAACCCAAGAGCATTATCTGCTGGCATGGAAGAGATGGCAAAGAATGTTTCTGAAGCAACTGGCGGCAACTTTGAAATCAAAATTTTCTACGGCGCGCAGCTTTCAAGCAACCGCGAAAACCTGGATGGCATTAAGTTGAATGCATTCGAAGGCGCGGCGATTTGTAACTTCTATCACCCAGGTAAAAACCCTGCATGGATGGTATTCTCGCTTCCGTTCTTGCCACTAGGCGATCCCAAAGTTGATAAATACGTTCGTGGCAAAATGATGAGCCACCCTGCAATTGTTGCGGACATGGAAAAGTGGAATGCGGTTCCGTACGTATCAGGACTACTTCCGCAGTATGAGATCCTTGGTAAGGGCGATGCGCCAACAGATCTAGATGGCTGGAAAGGCCTTCGTGTTCGTGCTGGCGGTGGTCTTGGCACGGCAATGGAGAAACTAGGTTCTGTTAAACAAACATTGCCTGCTGGCGAAACATCAACCGCGTTCCAACGTGGTGCTTTGGATGCTGCAGCATTCCCATACACTTATGCGCATGTTTCGTTCAAAATTGCTGATGAAGCAGATTGGTACACAAGCAACTTGGCACCGGGCACATCTGAATGTGGTTGGGTTTTGAACAAAACCGCATACGAAGCGCTTCCAGAACAGTATCAGAAACTTCTGGACGATAACCGTGAATTGGTTATGGACGTAGAACAAGCTGCATACGCTGCTGCCGATGCAAAGAACCTGCCTGAGTTCGAAAAATCAATGCAGAAAATCGTCTACACAGATGAGCAACTTGCAGCATTCAAAGAAGTTGCCGGTCAGCCAGTTTGGGATGCGTGGATTGCAGACAACAAAGACAAGTTTGATTCTCAAGGCGTATTCGACGCTATCTGGGAATATGCAGCTGAAGTTCAATAGAACCTAAATTCAGCATTAGTTATTGGAGGGCGTTTAGTAATTCGCTCTCCAATCAACCAATTTCATTTCTATAAAAAGCGAACAGTTCATTGTCCAATGATGTCCCCGCAAGTCGCTCCGGTACCAACCTGAGCGCATTTGACCAACGTATGCAGCCGGTCGAAGATTTTGCAAACCTAATGGCAGCCGCAGCAATTTTCCTACTAATGGTGCTTGGCTGCGCTCAAATTTTTTTGCGAACAGTGATGAATTCACCAATTGCCGGCTACATCGATATGGTTGAGCTATCAATGGCCTCAATGGCGTTCCTAGGCGCGGCATACTGCCAGAGACTTGGCGCGCATATTAGAATGGAGATTCTTGTCGGAAGCCTTAAAGGTCGTTGGCTCTGGGGAGTTGAAGTTCTAGGCACTTTGGTTGCCATGTTCATCATTGGTGTTCTGATCTGGTACGGTTGGGGACATTTCCTTAGATCATACCAATTGGGCGACACCACAATTGACGCCGAGTTCCCTGTTTGGCCTTCTAAGCTGCTAGTTCCAATTGCATTTGCCTTGTGGTTTGTCCGCTTAGCCATCCAATTGGTCGGTGGTCTGCGCATGTTTGCTAACCCTGAAAACGAGCCGATTGGCATCGCGAAAATCTTAGAAGTTGAAGAAGTTGCTCAAGGTGAAATCAGCGAAGCCTTTGGCAAAGACGACTTAGAAACCCTACCCGATGACAGGAGTGCATCATGATTTTAGGTATTGGGTTTGAAAATCCATTTTTGGTCGGCCTAATTGGCCTTGGCTGTATGTTCATTTTGGTACTGACCGGCGTTCGCGTCGTTTTTGCAGCGGCAGTCGTTGGCTTGTTAGGACTCGTAGAACTGTTGGGTTGGGGGCCAGCAGCTGGTATTGTGGGAACCATTCCGCATTCAAAGTCTTCAGTTTACGCACTGAGCGTGCTCCCCATGTTCATCTTTATCGGGTTTTTGGCATTTCATGCAGGAATGACCCAACAACTATTTGACGTCGCCCGAAAATGGGTTGGCTGGGTGCCAGGCGGGCTCGCAGTTGCCACAATTTTTGCAACCGCAGGATTTGCAGCCGTTTCTGGCGCATCAACAGCAACAGCCGCAGTATTCTCTCGTGTCGCAATACCTGAGATGTTGAAACACGGTTATGATCGAAAACTGGCAGCTGGGGTAGTTGCAGCAGGTGGAACGCTTGCAACCTTGATCCCACCGTCCGCTATCCTCGTTATCTATGCGATTATCGTGGAAGAATCTGTAGGGAAGCTCCTAATCGCCGGCTTCTTGCCTGGAGCCGTCTCTGCTTTGGTTTATGCTGCAATAATCATTATTTGGGCTACCTACAAACCTGAAGCAGGTCCGGCCGTCAAAGGCTACACATGGAAAAGCCGCATTAAAGCTATTCCTGGAATTGCACCGATAATGCTGGTTGTCTTCATTATCATGTCAGCTATTTACAACGGTTGGGCGACACCAACTGAAGCGGGTTGCCTAGGTGCTGCGGTGGTCTTTCTCATGTCCATTTTTAGAGGCACGAAGATCTCCACCCTTAAAAGCGCATTGATGGAGTCAGCGAAGCTAACAGTGATGATTTTCTCCCTTATCTGGGGTGTCCTGATTTTCGTAAGGTTCCTAGGCTTCTCTGGATTACCAGAAGCGTTCACCACTTGGATTGTGAGCCTAGAAACTGACCCAATCATCATCATGATTTGTATTCTTTTGGCATATGCTGTTCTGGGCATGTTTATGGATGCCATTGGCATGTTGCTGCTAACCCTTCCAGTAGTTTACCCAGCGGTTTTGGCTCTAGGATTTGACTCAATCTGGTTCGGCATCATCGTGGTGAAGATGGCAGAAGTTTGCTTGATCACGCCACCAATTGGCCTGAATTGTTTTGTTGTGAATGGGGTGAGACCGGACATTCCGCTTGGCGACATATTTAGAGGAATTGGGTTATTCTTTGTCGCGGATGTGATTACGATTGCGCTGCTGCTGGCATTCCCAGAAATTGTAACTTGGCTTCCAAACTTGATGTAAGTGGATAACAAAATGCGTATAAAAACCAGTCTGCCCTTGGAAAGCGCTTCTATCATAATTGACGAAGCACTCCGTCTTGGTAGAGAACTAAACCTCCTGCCTCTATCCGTTGTCGTCCTCAACGCCGGTGGGCAATTGGTGTCTATGAAATCTGAAGATGGCACAGGCATTATGAGGTTTGAAATTGCTTTTGGAAAGGCTTGGGGCTCACTTGGAATGGGCATTTCGAGTAGGCTAATTCGGGATCGTTTGGGCAGCAGACCTGTATTTCAGAATTCACTGGCTGCGGCTTCCGACGGTCAATTCATTCCTGTACCAGGCGGCGCTCTAATTGAAGACGCTGATGGATACACAATTGGTGCTGTTGGTATCAGCGGTGACACCTCCGAAAAGGATGAGTATTGCGCCATACAGGCCATCAAAAAAGCTGGCTTAATGTCGGAACCAGCTGAGATTGATCCGGATTGGGAAAGGTCTTATCTCTCAGACAAACAGTGATTACAAACGAACAATCTGATCAAAAAACCGATGATTGGACTGTAGTTTCGGTTTCTCAGCATCTTCGGAGTTTAGATAATTAATCGTCGACTTACCTTCAAACGCCAGAGGCAAAACAAGTGCGCGTACAAATCTTGTAACACCCCTGCCTTTGGCAACCGCCTTGACCGGCGAGTTGACGTCTTCGAACCACGACGCGCCAACTTCAATTCCTTGCTCGTGATGGTCGGATTGGATTTGCAGTTGGCCACTCGCAAGATACCGAATGCCAGCACCAGCATGTATGTGGCGATAAGCAATACCACCTTCTGGAAACGAGACTTGGTCGAGGCGCAAGACAAACTCATTTTCTGGCCAAGAGAATTCTTGTGCCAACAAAAGGTCCGTCGTAGGAGAACTACTCGCCTTATCGCTGACAGAAAACACGATCATATGAGCGCCATAAGTGCTAGAAACACTTTGTTCGTGTTCCGTGTAAAAACCCTGTTCAGCTTCATAGGTCTTGCCATTAACGCTGACATCGCCAGCACAGACAAAATTAGCACCTCGCGCAGGCACTTTTTCAAGACTTTCTCCAGCGGCGATCTTGAATTTTGAGAGTTTCATTTGAATTGTCATGGTTAGAAAACATACCATCTGAGAGGTCGATGTGAAGGTGCAAAATACATTCATCTACACTCATTTGAACAAGGCCATTGCCGCATCACTTTGCACACTTTCGACTGCGCAAATCTTTGTCCAATTCATTAATAGTTCCCCTGCGCTATCCGTCAGTAGGGTAGCTTTTTTGGCATTGTGCATCTGTATGTTGCCGCATTTCAAATTTCGTGAATGGGCTCTTCTAGTTGGGTGTGGACTGCTGACACTTGGTCTTTTGAACAAGATCGGTGGCGCAGATAGCGTTCTGTTTGCCCTTGATCGTGCAGCGTTTTTTGCTGCGTTCATCTATTTGGTTACCCTCTTAAAGGAAGCGGCACAGAGATCACCTTCTGTGCTTAAACTTGGCGAATACCTAGCAAATCAGCCTCCTGGGCGGCGATACTATTCGCTTTCATTTGGCGGGCATATTGCTGGCATTCTTCTAAATTTTGGTGCGATAAGCCTGATTGCACCTCTGGTTCAGCGCGGTGCCCACGCACAAGATAGTGTCCACGGAAAAACCTTGGCGACGGCCAAGATTTTAGAACAACAGCAAGTATCAGCGCTTACGCGTGGCTTCACTTGGATGGTTATGTGGTCACCAACTTCTTTGGCTCAAGTGGTACTTTTCACAACTGTTCCCGACGCTGATATTCGGATTACTTTACCCTTGGGTATTGCCGCAACAATAAGCATGATTTTCTTAGGCCGATTAGAAGATCGACTAAGGTGGCGAAATAAAATCACTGAGCCATTTGGCGAAACCATCCCATTCCCAACGTCGGCTGCACTGCGGTTCTCAGCAGTTTGTTTCGCGCTAATCATCCCAACAGTTTTGGTTTCCCATATTGCTAACGTCAGCGTTGTGATCGCATTGATGTTGGTTGCACCGGCGTTAGTTGTTACATGGTTTATCGAACTGTCACAGGATCAAAAACTTCGGAACAAGCTGAAAAACGCAGGCAGAGAAATTGTTAGAATGCTCAGTTCCTCATCTAGCGTTTTTGGCCATAGCGCCATCGCTCTTGGGTTAGCAGGATTTATCGGAGTTACGGCTTCTGAACTGGCCCCTATTCATGTTTTCTCAACATACCTAGACGTCCACCCTGTGCCGGAATGGATCATATTAGTCAGCCTGCCGGCAATCATTCTTGCTTGTGGTCAAATTGCCCTAAGTCCAATACTCGTTGTCGTATTTTTAGGATCAATTCTCAACCAGATAGACGTGCCGGTAGCTGACCCTAATCTTGTGTTTTTTGCACTTGGTTCGGGCTGGGCACTAAGCATGCTAGCGTCGCCGAATGCCTCTGCAACACTATTACTTTCCGGAATTACACGCATTCCACCAACAGTGCTGACTTGGCGTTGGAACGGGTTGTATGCCGCAATGTGCTTCACGGCGTTTGCTGTGAGTTTTGGGCTGTTGTCGACGTTCTAAGTCCCAGGCGAATAGAACTTCCGATCATTGAACACGTGAACCAGCGTATTGAAGCGTTATTCAACAAAGACAGTTGCTGCATCAGACCGTCCCTTTGCATCCACAACTGAAAGCGTTACATATCCGCTCCCGTCTGGTTGCCAACCTTTTTGTCTGGAAAAATCAGCTAAGGCAAAGGGGGCACCATTGGCAAAATAGGCGAACGGAGGAACACCGTTGCGGACTTTGACAACCAGTTCAGATAAGACCCCATTTTTCGTCGCTATCTCGAGCGCAACTCCATCCCGGGGGAACGAAATTTCAGGTGCCGGTTTGTGGGCGACTAGTCTGTCATTAGGGTGACGGAAACGCTTAAGCGGCGTCGGCAATTGCGCGTTATTGGCGATTAAAGTCCCAGAAGGTGGATGAGCAAAGGGCACACTGGTGGGCCCCAACTTGTCAAAGCTTTCAAATAATATTGGCGCAGCGGCAGTTATGCCCGATAGACCTGGGACAGGGACACCATCAGGTCGCCCTACCCAAACACCTACCACATATTTGCCATCAAAACCGATTGCCCATGCATCACGATAACCATATGAAGTCCCCGTCTTATAGGCAATTCGGTCCGCAGAGCCATTGAGCGGCGGAGGAACATCTCGCAAAATGTCGGCCACATGCCAAGCAGAAACATCATCAAGCACTGGAGCACTAGTCGGCGTTATGTTCGGCCGGATACCATCCCTCAGAGCAATGGGGCTGCCGCCTTGTGCCATGGCAGCATAAAGAGAAACTAACCCGCGTAGAGAGACCCCAACACCTCCAAGCCCTATTGCTAATCCAGGTGGTCTATCATCAGGTAACGTAGGCCTGAGGTTCGCACGCCTTAGACGAGACATCAGTCGCGAAACACCCACCGCATCTAATGCAATGATAGCTGGCACATTGAGCGATTTTGTCAGCGCATCTCGGATTGAAACTGTCCCGCGACTGAAACCGTCAAAATTCACCGGCACATAACCATTAAAGCCAGTTGCCCTATCGTCAATTAGACTTTCAGGATGAGCTAACCCGAGCTCGAATGCCAACCCGTAAATGAGGGGCTTCAGCGTTGAACCCGGAGAACGTACTGCCTTGGTCATATCAACGAAGCCATCCCGCTCCTCTGAGAATAGGCCTGCTGACCCCACGGAAGCTAAGATTTCACCGGTTTTGTGTTCAGCCGCAACAATGGCAACAGAAGCCTGCGCGGAAATTTCGGCAGCATGCCCAGAACCCAGTTTTTCCAATGCTGTCTGCAATCTGTGATCAATTGTGAGGCTGATTGTTTCGAGGCTGGGATGAGCCTTTAACGCAGCTCTGGTCATATGTGGCGCTAGTAAAGGAAATTCCCGCCTAGCGTTTGGTACTTTGATTTTGGTTGCTGCGGTCGCGACTTCGATGGACAAAGCTCCAGCTTTTTGCACCCGCAGCAAAACCTTATTCCTCGCATCAAAAGCGGACTTTTGATCACGATCTGGTCTTCGGGCTTCCGGCGATTGTGGCAAAGCCACCAAAAGTGCAGCTTCCGCAGGTGACAAACGCGTTGGCTCTTTGCCAAAATAGGCAATGCTAGCGGCCCTTACCCCCTCGATGTTACCTCCATAAGGAGCCAGCAACAGGTAGAGGGTTAGAATTTCGCTCTTACTAAGTTCTCGTTCTAGCTTCCGAGCATGCATAATCTGTGCGAGTTTTCCATGGAGTGATCTAGTTTGAGCACTTTCAAGAAGTCGAGCTACCTGCATAGTTATCGTAGATCCACCGGAGACAATTCGCCCACCAGCGCCTACAAATTGAAACCCAGCACGCATCATTGACGGCCAGTGGGTGCCCTTGTGAGAGTAAAAGTTTCGATCTTCATAAGCGACCAGCATACTTATGAAGCGCTTATCTACATCACTCAGCTTTACGGGCAGCCTCCAATAACCATCACTCGTCGTAAACGGCCGCAACAGCTTACCGTTCCTATCTAAGACCACAGTTGAGACAGCTACTGCCGCAACGTCTGGCGTAGGGGGTAAGCTTGCATCAATTTCTGCCAACATTCGACCAACGAGGAACGACGTTCCTATGATCAAGACGGCGAACAAACAGAGCGCAAGTCTAATCCATCTCGAACTTCTTCGAGATGGGTGTTTGGTGATTAGCAAATGCGTACTAGTCATCGTCCCTGTTGCGAAATTGTGATCTGACCAGAGTCAGTATTTGCTCGAAGCTCCGGACGATACATATCCTCGACAGTTGCGCCGGGCACAACGAATTGCCCGGGAGAAACGGCCCTCACCAAGTATGCCGCAGAGAAGTCTTTCGGCTTGGAGGAGAACCGGAAAGCTGCCAGATATCTATCCGTACGCGCTTCATGATGTTCAGGATAACTGACTGAAAGCCACGACAAATCAGCAACCCCAGACCCAGCGGCAAGGTTCGCGTTTTCAATTTCGAACCCCGCGGGCAACGGATCCGCCACCATGTATTGGCCAGAGCCTAAGTTTTCCGTATTAAGACGCAAGACCACCACAAAACGGTCATTTTGACTAACATCTGTCAGCTCAGTCGGAGTGCCGTCTGGCAAGAAATACTCCCTTGTAATCTTAAATCCATTACTCGTCGCATCTATTGGCGCCTTAGGCATTGCAGCAACGGACACTTTGACCTCCAATGGCACGTTGTCGGTATTTAGCAACGACACAGAAGAGCCTGTGAAACGTTCTTGGTCATAATGACGAAACGCTGTGCCAATCACTTGTTCATTATCAAGGATAACTTGACCGCTCCCAGCTTCGCGGGCCAATGCGGACGCGGCAATCAAAGTCCACGCATCTTCTTGCGTTGATGTGTAACCTGCAGAATCTCGCAACCCAGAGAGCCGTGTTGCTAACTCGGCAACGTCCACACCCGCAGGCGAGAATTCAGCAGCAAGTGCCAAAACCGCTGCAATGTCTCGCATCAGACTACCGTAATCTGAGCGGCTTGAGTATCCCGTTGTGTTACTCTGTAGGCCAGAAACGGCGGCGCTAAATGCAATCGTGGAACGTGTACGGTCACCGTATAACGCTAACGCTGCTCCAAGTTGCGCTTTTGCTAATGGTGAACCAAATGCATCCAATCGCGCTTCGAGATAATAACGCAAATCGCTGATTGCCGCTCGGCCTGACCGAGCCAAGTTGTAAAGTGCGTAAGCAACACCTTCTCCGCCATCGGCAAAATCAGCTGCATAGGAAACCTGATTGCCAAGATTGTCTAAGGCACGATCTAGTGCTTGCTTTGGCACCAAAAAGCCCTCTTCCTTCGCGCGCAACAAAAACTCTGTGACATAAGAATCGAGCCATAGGTCTGATCGGCTGAAAGGCCCCCAAAGTCCGAACCCGCCGCTAGAATTCTGTTTAGTTAGAAGGTCTGAAATGGAGTCGTTGATCGTTTGATCTAACTTGTCGTCGCTCCCAATTTTCAGCATTCTTGCTACATCGTTCAAATAAAGTAGTGGCATTGCCCGACTAGATACCTGCTCGGCACAACCGTAAGGATATCTATCAAGGCTAAGTAACAACTCAGGCACGTCAAGCCGGGCCACAGGACCTAAAGCAAGCGACAGTGAGCCGGTGTGCGGCAGCATATCGGCAAAGTAGTCATCGCTCAGCTCTACCTCTTCACCAGGTTGTAGTGTCAGCAAAGAGCTCTTTGTCTGAGACGCGCTGGATCCACGCACACCCAATGTCAGTGCTTTGACTTGTGCATCTCCATTGGGCGCAGTCACGATTACCTTAAATTCGTGATCGCCAATGTGGGTGCCTATCAATTCCAGATCGAGTTTCTCTCTGGCACCTGTTTCAAGTTCGATTTGTTGCTCGACACTATCGCCCAGAAGTCCTGTGTTTGTTAGAAGCTGAACTTTGTAAATTCCAGATTCACCAGACACGTTATTAACTTCAACGAGTATCCGAGACTTGTCGCCCAGTCGCAAGAAGCGTGGTGGGCTCAGTGCAACGACGACAGGATCACGAACAATTACATCTTCTGCGGCATGGCCAATTGACCCTGCACTCCATGCCATTGCCATCAATCTTACGGTGCCTGAAAAGTCAGGCATGTCAAAGGTCACATGAGCATTGCCATCATCATCAACCGCCACAACGCCAGAGTGTTGAGCCACTAAAACAGAAGTTGGTGGCGGTGCTCCCGCTCTGCTCGCTTCGCCGTCTCCGCCTGATCGCAATGCCCCAAGCAAACCCTGCGTTGGGTTGATTAGTTGGCCATACAAGTCTCGAAAAATTACACCCAATTGGCGCTGACCAAAGAACCAGCCATCAGGATCAGGCACTTTAAAGTTTGTTAGATTGAGAATGCCAAGATCAACTGCCGCAACGGTAACATAAGCCTTATCACCAGACTTCGCATTGGCGATTTTGACCTTTGCTGTAAATGGCTGTCGCGGAAGCGAAACAGCAGGAACATCCATAGTCACCTCAAACCGTCGGTCACCTGGAGCGACTTCGGCATAAGAAAGACCAAGCGCCCTAGAAGGCATTCGTTTTTCTTGTGTATCAGCGGGTCGATAGAGCACAGCGGTAACATATGCCCCCGGCCCCCAATCATCTGTAACGTTCAACTCTACAGAGGCACCTTCTGCAGGCACATCTACTGCTTTCAAGTCTATTATTCTATCATCGACCACCATCACCAAAGCTGTTCCCGCAAACTGCGGGTCAAGTTTGAGAACAGCAGTTTCACCTACTTTGTAAGCTGGCTTATCAAGCGCTACTTGTAAGGTATCTGGTGTATCTGACCCAGCTTCGGAATAGTAATACCCAGCGTAGAACTCATAGCTCGATGATGTTGGTTGATCCTGTGTGCTGTTGACTTCAAGTCTGTATCGGCCCCATTTTACGGGCGCTGAAATACCAACTGAAGAACCTGCAGTCACATCTACATCGCCACTGGCGACTTCACGAACGTTGGAAATGGCTTCCCAGTTCCAAGTGCCGTTTTCCCGATACCACTGATAGTTTGTCTCAATGCGTGAAAGCGACCACGTAAGACCCGTTTTTGCAATTTTTTTGCCTTCAGGTGAAACTGCAATAAGATCAAACTCAGCGATACTATCTTCAGACAACCCATCATTTTCATCAAACTCTGGCTTAATACCAATACGAACGCCATCTGCTAGAACGGGTCTCGTTAAGCTGCGTTCAACCGCACGTCCGTTGGTGTCGACTAGGCGCAAGATGACTTGAGCTTCCAAAAGCTTAGTTGTCGCTCTTTGCTCCGGCAATTTGACTTCCGCAATTGCATTGCCGGCTTCATCGGTTGTTCCAACACTACCCAAAGGGCGACGGTCTGTTTCAATGCTGTCATCCAGTCGGCCAAAAACATAGCCGGGATAAGCCGAGAGTGTCGACCGAGGCCGCAAGATCGCCTCAGCTTCAATATCTAGGTCAGGAGCAGTCGCTCCATACAGGTATTCAGCAGCCACATTGATCTTATTTATGGCACCTGCTATCCAAGCACTTTCGGGTGTTGTGACTTCAAACGCCAAACGCTCAGGCTCAAAGTCCTCAACCAAAACCGTTGTGTCAGACAGCGTCTTCCCTTCTGCGTCGGCATATAGCCTGACATGCCACGCTCCGCGCATGGCGTTTTCACTGAGAACCAGCTCATAAAAATAACCACCTGCGCCTTGATCGTTCAAGACTTCATGGTGAGCCACAACGCCGTCGGGTCGTTCAACTTCTAAATTCAAAGGCAATCCCGCGACCGCATTTGCTCGTGCGTCACGCAGCATGGCCGTAAGAAAAACACTTTCACTCGGTCGGTATACTCCGCGCTCAGTTGTCGCGTACACATCTAGCGGGCCGGGAGTTGCTCTTCCTTCCACACCTCTGTCTGTTAGGTCAAAGCCTCCCTTGGACAAATCAAGAAAGACGTAATCTCCCTCGTCCGTTTCAGCCACTAGTAATTGCGGTGCTCTGCCGCCTGTCCCGCGCGAAAGTCCAGGCGCAAAATCTGCTTTACCACCAGCATCTGTCACCGAAGTTCCAAGAATTTCATTATTCACAGCAATCATGCGCATCTGGGCGCCGACAACCGGTTTTGCGCCATTTAGCGTGCGCAAGAACCCATGAACCCCGTCCTCACCGGAAACGGCTGTTAATCCCAAATCACTAACAATGAACCACTGCGTAGCCACGTCGCGCCAGTATTCCTGATCTGATCCAGCGACTTTCGCCGTTATCACATACGCTCCCGGCTCCACTTGGCCTAGAACGTCCGATACTGGAATTGCGGTTACAGTGTTCGTGTTGCTGTGCCCACTTGCGAGATCAACTTGGCCTTCCCATAGGTGTTCGCCAAAGTCATCGGCAATTTTTTCTGCCGATCTCTGCGTTAGCGTATTCTGAAACAGATTGTCACGCACTGCTGTAGCGATACTGCGGTCACCAATTCGGTAGATAGTCACGTCTGCGGTCTCTGCATTCACCGAAGTAATCGGCAGCCCACCGCCCAATCGCGAAGGCATTACATAAGCATTGTTTGCAAAAGCGACGAAAGGCGAACGATCCGGAACATATACATTCAGATCAACCGTTTTGCGTAACGTCTCCCCGCTGGCAGATGGCAATCCATCTCGCAATTTGATGGTGTAACGCCGACCATGGTCAACCCCTGTCAAGCAAATGCGACTGTCGGTAGTTTCCACCGCAACCAGAGGAGCCCCCTCTACAACAATATAGGCAGATAGATCTGTTGATGCGTTGGGTAAACTCTCGGAAAAATTGACACAAATACTTGGAGTGGTGCTTTCAGCTTCGACATCATTTGAAATGATGCGGAATCCATGTTCGGCGACGATACCGTCTAGCCATGCTTGAATTTCAACATCGTCAACCAGAGCTAGGCTCGCGCGCGCTGTGGCAATTGTTTCTCGCCACATTTGGCGGTACTGCAAAACATCAGCCAAAACAATTAGCGCGTCTGACCTGCCCAGCGTGGTTTCCTGCCGAAGAAAACCATTCATTGCGGCATAGGACGCTGTGACAGCTAAATCATAGGTTCGGCCACCCTTTGACGTTTCTGCCTGCATCAAAGTCAACATGACATCAGACAGATCGAGCCAAACTTCCGGATCATTTCCGACAATACCAAGAGCTTGCCTATACATAACTTGTGCTGACGCAGGATTGCTGCGCGCAGCAGCGTCGGCTGCCAAAACCAACTCCTTGTATGTGAACCCTTTAGGTGACGGATTGGTAAGCGGCAAATTGGCGGCAAACCTTTCCGCATTGTAGATCAATCCCTGAGCCGGGAAAGGCACCTCTTGTTTTCGCAACTCAGCGATCTCTTCGTTTGAGGGAGACATGACTACAATCCCGGACTCAGCACCCGCGAACGGCGCTTGAACACCAACTCGACCTTTGAGAAAGCACCATTTAGCGCTGCTATTGAACGTATAAGCGCGGCATAGTTGGTTGTCTAAACAAGCCTGTGTGCAAGAGTTTTCAGTCACCCCTTTCAGAATTTCAAAGTCGCCACCAGTAACGTCAATTCCTGTTAAAGGTAATATCTCGCGCTCAGACGCGTTGACAAAGAAAGTCCCAGCACAAAAAAAGAATGCCACTAAAAAAAACGAACGAACTGCAAGCCGCATGCTCTCACTCCTGAAAGTAAAATCTTAAGCGAATGCTATGCTTATGATAGAAGCAGGTAAAGGCTGTTTCCAATATCAATTGCGCCCAGCATGCCAGCGATGCAGCAGCAAAAACGAAACCGACAACTAATTTTGTACAAACGCTAATGCAATATACATGTTGAATTACACGTGATTACCAAACGATACCGCTACTTAAGACATTCAGTCAGACTAGTGACTTCAGATCTATTCTTAACTTGCTATGGCAGTCCGATCTTCCATCTCGCTCCAATCGACTTTGGCGAAACGGTTAAAGAGAGACAGAATTAGTCAAGAGCCCAAATGAGTTCCAGTATTTGTAAATTTCAATCCTATGTTTGCACTTTTGCAACGAAGTAAAATTGAGTTTTTGCATTAGACTAACACAACTTTATAAACCTAAAACGGCTGACAATTCCTTGACTGTTTACAGGGTTGCAAGTGCCGATAATTTCGGACACAAGAATGTAGAATTCATAAAGGATAATTGTGATCGTGTCCTCAACACTCTATCTAATGAGCAGTCAAGCTGAGAGCGGGAAAACGCCGCTTGCCCTCGCACTATTTGAAAACATGGCAAAAAAGGTTGCTCGTCCAGCGGTGTTTAGACCGGTGACACGCAACGGCGCGGATGACTACATCATCGAACTTCTTCTATCGCGTCTTCCCGCACAACAACGCCCAAAGCCTGAAGATTGCTTTGGCGTAACTTACGACGAACGGCACAAGAATGCCGATGCGGCGCGGCAAAAAATCGTTGAAAGGTTTAGAGACCTGAAAGCCGAGTGTGATGGCATCCTGATTATTGGTAGCGATTACGCCGATGTGGGTGCAAACACAGAACTTGATCACAATATTGCCATCGCCCGAGACTTAGGTGCACCTGTAGTCACAATCGTTTCAGGTCGTGGCATGCGAGAAATGCGCAGCCCTGCAGATATTGGAGCGGCAGCCGAACACGCGCTGGAACACCTAGTTGAAGCAAAACTACCATTAATTGGTGTTGTAGCTAATCGCGTCCAACAGCAGCAGACTGACGAAGTCCGGCAAAATCTAGATGGCGTAATTGCCGCACTATCTCTAGATGTGCCTGTTTCCGTTGTTCCCGAACTTCCGCTGCTCTCAGCACCAACTTTGCGGTACGTAGCAAAGGCGATTGGCGCAAAACTTGTGTCTGGCAAAGAAGAAAACTTGGACAGGATCGCAGATCATCCCATCGTCGCCGCGATGAGGTTGCCCAATTTGCTAGAATATCTCAAGGACGATGCCGTTGTAATCGTTGCTGCTGATAGAATTGAAATGATTGCAGGCTTGCTGGCGGTAACACAAGCTACCGATTTCCCAACGCCAAGTGGAATAGTTGTAAACGGCGACCTTAATCATGACACCAAGACTGCCGCGCTCCTGCAGGCCCTTGCCCGCAAAACACCCATATTGAGCAGCGACCTGCAAACCATTGAGTTGGCCGCAAAAATTGGTGCACTTTCAGAAAGAATTCGTCCTGAGTATTCGCGCAAAATACAGGCAGCGCTGGACCACACAGGGAAATGGTTTCCAGCGGCAGAAATAGTGGATCGCGTAGCCACCACCCAAACAACCGCAGTGACGCCGCTAATGTTTTCTCACGATGTATTTGAGCGCGCGGCGGCGGTAAAGCGTCATATCGTGCTACCTGAAGGGACCGAGCCGCGCATTCTGAAAGCGGCAGATCGCATTCTTCGCGGTGGCTTAGCCTCGATCACACTGCTCGGGAATTCAAAAGAAATATCTAAAGCCGCACAAAAATGCTGTGCCGAAATCAAAGGCGCACAAATCATTGACCCTATCAATGACGATCTCCGCCACCGTTTGGCAGAGGCTTATGCGGTTGCACGTGCTCATAAATCGGTCACGTTCGGCCAAGCGTGGGATATCGTCACAGACGTCTCCTATTTTGGAACAATGATGGTTCATCTTGGGCTTGCAGACGGGATGGTTTCAGGCGCTGTCCACACAACTGCGCATACAATCCGCCCTTCGTTTGAGGTAATAAAAACAGCACCTGACACCAACGTCGTTTCAAGTGTGTTCTTTATGCTCCTTGCAGACCGTGTATTGGTCTACGGTGACTGTGCGATTATTCCTGAACCAACCGTGGAACAGTTAGCCGACATTGCCATTTCATCGGCGAAAACTGCCAAGATGTTTGGCGTTGAACCGCGTGTCGCAATGCTCTCCTATTCGACGGGAAGTTCAGGGCATGGCGCCGAAGTTGATCGAGTGAGGGCTGCCACTGCACTGGTAAAAAAACGACAACCCGACCTTCTGGTCGAAGGCCCGATGCAATATGATGCGGCCGTTGACCCGGCGGTGGCGAAAACAAAGTTGCCGGACTCCCCGATTGCAGGAAATGCTAGCGTATTCGTCTTTCCAGATCTGAACACCGGCAACAACACCTATAAGGCCGTGCAAAGAAGCGCCGACGCAGTTGCTGTTGGGCCAGTTCTTCAGGGGCTTAACAAGCCAGTGAACGACTTATCACGTGGGGCAAGTGTCGATGATATCATTATGACCATTGCGGTTACAGCTATTCAGGCTGATGCAATGGAAAAGCACGCAAAACAGGTTGAAAAATCGTGAGCGTTCTCGTCATCAATTGCGGATCTTCGTCGATCAAGTATCAGCTACTTGACGTTGACGACCCTAAGAAAAATCACAGCAAAAGCAACGACCTACGTGGCCTTATTGAACAGATTGGTACGATAGTACCTGATCACACTGCGGCACTTAGAATGGTTGCAAATGATGTTACTGAGCATTTAAAAAAACACAAAGGGACACTCACCGCCATCGGACACCGCGTTGTCCACGGCGGTGCCCAGTATTCTGCACCTACGCTCATCACAAATGATGTGATAGATACAATTGATCGACTTTCAGTTTTAGCCCCGCTTCATAACCCAGCGAGTAACGACGGCATTCGGGCCGCTAGCGAAAGCTTTCCCGACGTTCCACAAGTAGCGGTTTTTGATACGGCCTTTCACATGACAATTCCCCAAGCGCACAAAACCTACGCAGTGCCAGAGGAATGGGTCACCAAATACGGCGTGCAGCGCTACGGCTTCCATGGCACATCGCACATGTATGTTAGCCAACTGTGTACCCAATGGCTGCATTCTGAACACCAAATCATTCCAGCGAATTCTCGGATTGTCGTGCTGCATCTGGGCAATGGCGCAAGTGCTTGTGCGGTCAAGGGCGGCGAAAGCATTGACACGTCCATGGGTTTAACACCGCTCCCCGGCCTCGTAATGGGAACAAGAAGCGGCGATGTCGACCCAGCAGTTTTTGGTCATCTTCATCGCGTTGCTGGCATGTCGATCGACGAAATTGATTTTGCGCTGAACCGGCAGAGCGGATTACTGGGTGTTGCCGGTGTCTCAGATATGAGAGTTGTTGAAGAACGGATCAACGCCGGTGATAAAAAGGCCGAACTGGCGATGGGGATCTACATCCATCGCATCGTAAGCACTGTTGGTGCTTATGCCGCAATTTTAGGCGGTCTTGATGCAGTGGCGTTTACAGCCGGGGTTGGAGAAAACTCTTCGACTGTCAGGGCGCGCATAGCAAAAGGCCTATCTGGCTTCGGCATTAAACTTGATGATGGTCTCAATAGAAATCTCAAGACAGATCCTTCGATCGTCAAAACAATTTCATCTGCGACTAGCAGTGCAGCGCTTCTTGTTGTTCCCACGAATGAAGAACTAGAGATCGCGAACCAGACGCTATCGGCACTCACCTAGGACATCACTAACTCGCAATAAGCTCTATCCACTTTTGATGAACCCAACCTTTTTTGCCTTCGTGGTTCACAAGACGATGTTCGGGAATTGGGCCACAGCTAAGCCATTCAGCGTCATAAACGATGCCAATCCACTCACCTCGCTGATCAAAAATCCAGACTTCGTCACCATTATGGATTTCACCCAGCTTGGCGAAGTCAGTACCCGGCCCTGATCGAACTGCTAAGAATCCGTCTCCACTGCTGCTCAAACCAGCAACTTTCCCAAGTGAACAGGTGTCTAAGTCTTCTTCGGAATACTCAACAATCGGCACTCCTAACGTTTGCGCATAGGACGGCGAACAAATTGCACTAGCGACAAGCAATGCACTTGCTAGTTTCGATACATAGTTCATCATTCACCTCTATTGTCCAAACCTGTTAGTTAAAAGAGAAGCTGTTTCTAGACTCTCTTGTTTTAGCGACACCTGCACATGATCCGTCAGGTCTTAGAATTGAGAAGACAAAGCCCCTCGCCGCTTCAATATCCCAGCTCTCAGCTGGCTCGACAATTGAGTGTGCTAGCGGTTGATTATCATAGTCTGTGTTCTGACCTTCATAATTGACCCAATAGACATACAGATTTGATGATCCTGTGTTCTGGATCGTCAGTTTTGTCTCATTGTCGTTCAGATACTGCGATGGTTCTCTTTCAGCATAGCAACCTTGCGCAACGAGGTTTGGATCAAGTGCTGGTGGACGCTGATTACCGCCACCTGTTCCGCCGCCTTGATCGCCACCATTGTTGTTGTCGTTATTTGGTGTTGGTGCTGCCGGTGAGAAGTAAGCCAAGCATTCAAAATAAGCGACTTCGTTGTTGTAGGTCGCTGGCGAGTTCACATCATCATCTTCGGCAACACAAATGTTGCGATCAACCTCGGACACATTAGGGAAGTCAGCTTCAGTATATGGACCCTGCGGGTTCTCATACCATCTTTGCACTGGTGTTGGCTGATGCGGCTGTTGTGGTTGCTCTGGCTGTTGTTGAGGCGTTTCTGCCGGCGAGAAGTACGCCAAGCACTCAAAGTAAGCATCCTCATTATTGAAAGTCGCTGGCGCGTTCACATCGTCGTCTTCGGCAATACAAATGTCACGATCTGCTTCGGAGACATTAGGGAAGTCAGCTTCCGTGTAAGGACCTTGAGGGTTTTCATACCATCTTTGAATATAGGTCGGCTGTTGCGGGTTCTGCTGCGGCGGCACGAACCTATCAAGACAACGCACGAACTCAACTTCGTTGTTGAACGAAGCTACCAAGCTCTCATTTTCATTATCGTCATAGCAGACATCAATATGATCGGTTGGCACCAACGGGTATTCATTCAAAATGTTCGGCCATTGTGGATTGTCATACCAGTTCACAAACGTCGGCTTTGGCGGCACAAATCGATCAAGACAACGTACAAACTCTTCTTCATTGTTGAATGAAGCTGTGAGCGTTTTGTTCTCGTTGGCAGTGTAACAACCATCAATATGTACATCGGTTACATCTGGATATTCATCCAAGATGTTGGGCCATTGCGGGTCGTCATACCAATTCACAAATGGCGGCACATACCGTTGTAAACAACGCACGAACTCCGGTTCATTGTTGAACGCAACTTTGATGTTTTCATTTTCGTTGTTCGCATAGCACTGATCAATATGATCCTGCGGCACCAGTGGGTATTCACTGAGAATATTTGGCCACTGCGGATTGTCGTACCAGTTCACAAACGGTGGCACATAGCGATGAAGACATTCAACAAACTCACTTTCATTGTTAAATGCTTTTGCTAGGCTTTCATCCTCATTGCGCTCGTAGCAGGCATCAATGGCATCCTGTGGCACCTTTGGATAGTCGAGCAGTATGTTTGGCCACTGTGGGTTGTCGTACCAGTTGATGAACACAGGGGTATGACGCTCTAAGCAATCAAAGAACTCAACTTCGTTGTTATAAGTCGCTGGCTGTTTATGGTCATCGTCGGCAGCAACGCACTTCGCGCGGTCCGCGGCTGTGACTTTGGGGAAGTCAGCTTCAACGCGAGGACCTTTTGGATTGTTGTACCAACGCTCAACGCGGATAAGATTGAAGTTAAACACGCCAATATTTGAAGACCCATCATCGCTGGTCGCTTTAATGCGAACGACAGAGCCGCTGTCTGTCTCCCCATCAATTTTGGACAAGTCGTAAACTGTTACAACACCGGTGCGGTAATCGACCCTAAATGGTCCGTCAGTGTAATTACCGGCGGCATCAACAAGCTCATACTTCACTTTGTGAATGTAAAACTCGTCACCATCCCCGTCGCGAGCAAAAGCTGTAACACCAATTTTTGTGCCATTCGCCGCATGTTCATGAACTTGGTTGACGTTCGGATCGGTGTCGCTGACCTCACTGACGCTAAATTCATTGATATCTCGAACTTTGATGACGAAGCTTTGTTCATCACCCCACAGATTGCGACTTCCGTCACTGCTTTGGGCAGAAATTCTCACTTCCGCTTTGCCAAGGTTGTTTAGGGTTTCGTAGTCAATTGGGCCGGCAACACTGATCACACCGGTTTTTGGATCAAGCGCGAACTTCCCGCCATCACTGTCTAATAGCTTGTAGATCGTCGTATCATTAACATCACGGTCTTCAGCAAAAGCCGTCACGCCAACAAGCGAGCCGATCGCCGCGTTTTCATCTACTGCGTTTTCGGTGTCGTTACTGTCTCGCAAGTTACCAATCTGGTGCTCATTTACATCTAAGATCTTTACGTCGAATGTAGCCGACTTAGAAGATCGATCTGTGCTGTGCGCATAAACCACAATGCTGTGTTTTAGTTTTGTTTCGGCATCCAAACCAGAACCAACAGTCAGGACCCCCGAATTTGCATCGATCGCAAACAATGGAGTGTAACCATTGGGCCAATATTCGTTGGTGATACTATAAGTTACTGTGTCAGAAGAATCTGCGTCTGTGGCAAAAGCGGTAATGCCGATGGGCGTACCTGGCTTGGCATCCTCTTTGACCACATTTCGTGCATTGTCATTGTCCGCTATCGCGCTGACCCCGAAATCATTGAAATCTTCTACTTTGACAACAAATGTTCGCTTGCTCACCGACCCGTCGGTGCTGGTCGCCACAATGTCTACAGAGTAGTTGGATCTCTCTTCCTTACCGAATGGTCTTGAGACCGTAACCAAACCAGATTTGGCATCGACTTGGAACGGCACCAACCTAGCGTTAGAGATCGAATAGCTAACGGTGTCGGAATGGTCTTTGTCTCGCGCCTGAACAGTCAGATCAATTTTGTCGCCAACCTTAGCATTTTGGGCAATTTCATCAGCACGTTCTGGCCAGTAGTCGGTAATCTCACCCACATCAAATTCGTCAACATCAATGAACGGAATGGTGAATGTTTTGCGGCTGTATGAATTGTCGGAGCTGGTGGCCACAACATCGATTGTTCCTTGATAATAGTCTTCCGTGTCGATGGGCTGCGCCAAAGATACGACGCCCGTTTTGGGATCAATGACAAAAGTGTCACCGGAGCGCTCAATTTTGTAGGAAACCGTCGCACTTCCATCTTTGTCAATCGCATTCACAGTAATTCCGACCGTGGTGCCGATAGGTGAATTCTCTTTCACACCATTTGGTGTTCTATCGCTATCGGTGATCTCGCTTAGTTCAAACTCACTGGCATCTTCAAGAATAATCGTGAACTGCTTTTTACTAGAGGACCCATCTGAGCTGGACGCTTTTGCCGTAATTGTATGCGTTTTGATTGTTTCCCAATCCAATACACCGCCAACAGTGATCACGCCTGTTTTTGGATCGATTGCAAAGCGGCCTCCGGCATCGTCGGGCAAGCTGTAAGTAATGACATCATCACTATCTGAATCCTTTGCATGGGCGGTGATACCCACTCGCGTTCCTATCGGCGCTGTTTCATAAAGACGATTTTCAATCCGATACCCATTGTAGGCTGACGCAGGACCAGTATCACTATCCAATAACGCAGAAATAGTTCCCTCATTGACGTTGGATACTTTGATCGTGAATTCGGCTGACGTGTCGTCACCATCTGCACTCGATGCGCGAATATAGTAGCTGTGACTAACGGCGGTTTC
>Ga0315336_1001782_pt1 | contig 37989 bp, 30 predicted proteins | sample ASW5metaG_FD_204512 | JGI IMG/M metagenome (GOLD analysis project Ga0315336, IMG submission 204512) | Ammonia-oxidizing marine archaeal communities from Monterey Bay, California, United States - ASW #5 | ecosystem: Environmental > Aquatic > Marine > Intertidal zone | place: USA: California... | reverse complement strand
AAATCGTCCGGTGATACCTTGAGTGAAGGCCACTGGCACAAACACTGCGGCTAATGTCATGGTCATGGCCACAACTGCAAATGCAATCTGGCGGCTACCGGTCAGAGCAGCTTCCAGCGGAGGTCGCCCAGATTCTATGTGGCGATAACAATTCTCGAGAACTACGATGGCGTCATCGACTACAAGGCCTATGGCGACGACAATTGATAGCAGTGTGAGTGTATTGATGGAGAAACCTAAAATAAGCATAATGAAAAAACCGCCGATCAACGAGATCGGGATCGTCAACATAGGAATCAAGGTGCCAGGTACAGTGCGCAGGAAGACAAATATTACGAGAATGACCAAAGCAATCGCTTCCGCGATTGTTCGGTAAACGGCCTCTATGGACTTGGAAATAAAGACTGCATTATTGACGGCGACGTCGACTTCAATCCCTTCGGGAGCTAATGCCTTAATATCGGGTACTGCCTCTGAGATCAGTCGACCTACTTCTAAAGCGTTAGCGGAAGATTGTTTAGTGATCCCCAGGACAATACCCCTCTTGCCGTTGAACATAGTACGTATACGATCGTCTTCCGGGCCCAGCTCGACATGGGCAACGTCACCTAGACGGACCAAGTATCCGGCAGATTCCTCTAAAACAATTTCCTCGAATTCTTGAGGTGTGGATAAGCTGGTATCGGACAGAATGCTGTATTCACGAGCAACGTTTTCCAGGCTACCGGCGGGTAATTCGACGTTTTGCTCTTTTAGAGCGTCTTCAACGTCCTTTGTGGTAAGGCTATATGCTGCAAGGCGCTCCTTATCCAGCCAGATCCGCATGGCGTAGCGGCGTGCACCGACAAGCATGACCCCTGCCACGCCATGCACGTTTTGAAGCCGATCAGCAACGGTATTCTCAGCAAAATAAGTTACTTCAAGAGGTGACACAACATCAGAGCGAATTCCCAACCATGCTGTGAAGTCAGCAGATGAGTTACCTTTCGTAACTACAGGTTCACGCACTTCTTGAGGCATGTACTGAAGGGCTTGGCCGATTTTGTCTCGGACATCGTTGGCAGCTTCGTCTAAATCTGTCTCAACAGTGAAAATCATAACGATATTGCTGTTCTCGGACCGGCTTATGGAACGAATTACATCAGCACCGTCAACAGCTGCTAGCTGGTTTTCAAGGATTTCGGTAACTTGAGATTCAATAATTTCAGCACTAGCTCCGGGGTACGTAGTGTCAATTGTGATGGTGGGTTGCTCCACGTCGGGGTACTGGCGCAGCTGTAGGCGATCAAGCGCGATAAAACCTAATAGCACTATTGCAAGATTCATTACGGTTGCGAGAACAGGTCGGTTAATACATATTTCGGGTAGTTTCACGGCCTAGCCTTCAGTAGCGGTTACCCGCAGATCTACGGGCGATCCTTCGCGGACTTTCATTTGTCCTGCAGTGATTACATAGTCATCTGGCGCGAGGCCCGAAAGTATTTCGACATTGGGGCCCTGGCGTAAACCGGTTGAAACCGATACGACGCGCACGCGGCCGTTTACTATCGTGTATACAAGCTTCTTATCACCGGATAGTACAACGGTTTCTTCGGGAACTAACATGGCATTAGTCCGACGTTCCAAAAGGACGTCCACCCTAGCGAAAAGGCCGGGCCTCAGACGCTTATCTCTATTCGGGATGGTGGCCCGGACAGCGATAGAACGACCATTAACATCAATAACGGGATCAATTGCATACACTGCTCCCACAAAAACCTCATCAGGAAAGGCATCTACGGTCAATTTTATTTCCTGCCCTTCAGCAACGTCGCTTAAATAAATTTCAGGAACCCGAAAATCCACCTTGAGTGGGTTGATTGCTTCGATATTAGTGACATTCTGACCCGGCACCAGGTAATCCCCTACGCTGATGCCTCGAAGCCCTAGAACTCCCTCAAAGGGGGCAATGATGCGGGTTTGGTCGAGACGTGCATTTGCAAGATTGAGGGCAGCTACGTCTAAACGAAATTGTGCGCGAGCCTCGTCTAGCGCGCGATCTGTTCCAGCACCTCGCTTGGTCAAATCCTCAGCACGCGCAAGGTTCGTCTTACTTAGGTCATGTCGTGCGAGTACCTGTTCACGCTCTGCGTTAAGAATACGGTCTTCTAGTTGAACAAGAATTGTACCGGCGCTAACAAATTGCCCTTCCTCCCCTATCACCATGCTAACGAGCCCAGGAATCTCCGGCTTCAAAGCAACAGATTCGTTTGACTTGAGTGTGCCTATGGCCTCCACAGTACGTTCGACTGTTCCCAATATAACTTTTCCGCCATCGACGGGTACACGTATTTCGCCGGTATTCTGAGCAAATGACAGACTGCTTGTAAGTTGCAGTATAGCAAGTACTAGACACGCTCTTGAAAATTCCGTGAAGTAGTTGTTTTGCATAGGGCTCCTGTCAAAGAGAGAATATTAGGAACTATTACCCGGCCGACTGCGACCTGGATAATGGCGGAAGATCACTTTTATCTCAATTCTCTTTACTATTTAATGCCTGCTGACATCGGCTGATTTTTATCAATCTTTGCGCTGTGGAAGTCGGACGGTGAATTCTTTCTCGCTAGCACTAGGTAGCCCCATACAATCCCCCATGTCGCGATCCACCAGTGTTGCCAAGCACCGTAGGAAACAAGAGCAATAACCCCAATAGCCGCGATTGTTGCAGAGTGAGTGGCCGCTACCAGCGGTTTACCTGCTAGTCTAAGCAGACTGTGGGCAATACTTGCGACGATCATGCACGCGATAAGAATACCGACGCCGCCCAACTCTAGCCAGATTTGCAGAAAGGCATTGTGCGGGTGAAGTGGTAGGGCATCCCAGCCGGTGTCGGCTAACTTTACGCCCGTAGCTCCAAGAGCCCGTGATGAGTCGAACCCATGGCCGCAAATTGGGTGATCACCGATTAGGCTAGAGACATATTCCCATATGGCGAGACGCTGTCGCAGGTTGCGCGAAGGATCAAGCCCCATGTCTTCTAGAAACCCGATAGTGAGCAGGCCAGCTGATAGAAACGGGGAGAGAAGAGCATAGATTATAATTCCGATCGTTATAATAATAATGGTGAACCGTGGTTGAAAATAAACAAGGGCAAACACCACAAGGCCGATGACGATTGCTAACGTGCTTGCCTGCATCGGGAGTAGCCAGGACACGGTTAAGGAACAGAAGATTAACAGAGCCCAAGCAAGTGGATTTGTCGTTTTTTGATAAGCTAAAAGGGCTAGTACGAAGGTTAGTGGTGCTAGGATTGATGTTCCGCGCGCTGCCACGAGACGGAGGTACGGAACCCATTCGCCCGTCCTAGGAAGGGCATCTTCTGGTCTCGCCGCCCTCAGGATTGCGGCGTTAGTGAAGTGTTCTTCGGCGAGCAGGGCAATTAACAGACAGCCACCAAGCAACGCCAGGCTCTGAAGACTTTTTGTATCATTGTCTGACAATTGTGATGTGGCAGTAACGAAGACGACGCATAGAAAACCGACAGTTACCACACTGATGATGGTGAAGGGATTGGGTGAAGGAGCCCATGTGAGACTGACTAGGGCCCATAAAGCCAACACACCGACTAGCCGCAAGGGCCAATCCGTTAGCGTTTTCCAGATAATGGGCCACGAAGCCGAGGGCCGGCTGCTAGCAAGACATCCGAAGACAAGCAGAGGAACCATACCCATCTTGGCGAATGCAGCAGTTGGGGCTAATAACAGTGCTACTGCGCCTAACACCGCATAACTGCGACGGTTTTTTACTTGATCATAAATGGTCATGAACATAACCAGCTTAAACAAAAACAACCTATTATAACCGTTGAACTAGCAAAGTCCGATTGCCAACCTTTGAATCTTAGTTTCCCTAGCGAAAAACCTTGATCCAAATCGGGCTGCAGCTGAACTACCATCCAACTCATGTCTCCTGATGTGCTCGTGCACTATGCCTGGTCCGGGAGGCTTTTTGTTACAATTTCTCTAACGTTTTTCGATAGGCCTATGGTAGCGCTAATGCGCTCTAATTCAGTCTTCATTAACTGTTGCCGAATGGAATCAAAACGCTGCCAACGTTGTAGTGGTGCTGTCAAGCGGGCTGCGGTTTGAGGATTGAGCTCATCTAAGGCTATGATCTGATCGGCCAAGAATGTGTATCCAGAACCATCCTTAGCATGAAAGTTAAACGGATTCGCGTTTGCGAAGGCGCCAATTAAGGAGTGAACCTTGTTGGGGTTCTTGAGGTTGAATAAGGGATGCTCAAGCAGAAATTTTACGTGATCCAAGGCTTGCGGTAATCTTGTTGTTGCCTGGATCGTAAACCATTTATCGATCACAATATGATTTTTTCTATAGCGAGCGAAGAATGCGTCTAATGCTTCTTTTCTTTCTCGCACTTTCATATTGTTGAGAATAGCTAGGGCAGCCATGCGGTCAGTCATGTTATCAGCCTCACGAAATTGCGTGAAAACACGGTGCACTATCGTTTGGTTTTCGAGTTCCCCTAGATAAGCCAGTATCGTATTCCTTAGTCTCCGGCTGCCTGCTCCTTGAGCATCCGGTTGGTATGGCGACTGGATGCAGCTGCCTTCATACAGATCAGTAAGTGTATCCTTGTGACTAAAGGCGATTTCCTGTCGCAAATATTGACTCATCTTATGAATGTTAATGGGGTCTTCCACATCCATGCGATTTGCGAGGTCAACTTCTGAGGGCAGGGTCATAAGGTATGCTTTGTATGCTGGGTCCAAAGTTTTGTCTCTAATAATTGCACCGATGGAAGAGATGAAAATCTCGTCTATCCGAAAGCTTTTTCCATTCTGCAAATTTCGTACATTCTCAAGTATAGTTCGGGCGGCAAAGTCTTGCTTTGCGTTCCAGCGATTGAAGGCATCGGTGTCTGTGGACATAAGTAGTGGCAGAGAGTCCTCGGCTATAGTGTTTTGTACTATCACTGGTGCAGAAAAGTTACGGTTAGGCGAAACTGTTGGGCTCTGTCCGATGTCCAAAAAAACAAATTCATTGTGCTCATCCTTAAGATTTAAGACGTGAGTTTCAGCCTTATCAGTATTAGTGCTGCCGGCTAGCTTTGTCGCTATTGAACCTCTTTCAGGGTCGATGAGCCCAACCGCGAAAGGTATGTGAAGTGGCTGTTTCGTGCTCTGTCCCGGCGTTGGTGCCGTTGACTGACGGGTTTTTAGAGTAAAGGTCCGCGCATCCGCATCGTGTAAACCCTCAAACTCTATAATTGGTGTTCCTGCTTGGCTGTACCAGAGGCGGAATTGCCTAAGATCAACTTCAGTCGCGTCTTCCATTGCTGCAACAAAATCATCGCAGGTCACGGCAGAACCGTCGTGACGGTCAAAATAGAGGTCCATTCCCCTTCTAAATCCTTCTGGACCGAGCAGGGTATGCATCATGCGGATGACCTCAGCACCCTTTTCGTACACAGTAACTGTGTAGAAGTTATTGATTTCCATGTAGGCATCTGGACGCACAGGGTGTGCCATAGGTCCCGCGTCCTCCCGGAACTGGACGGTACGCAGAGTGTCAGCATCTTCTATTCTTTTGACGGCTCCTGATCTCATTTCGGATGAAAACTGCTGATCTCGAAATACTGTTAGGCCTTCCTTGAGACTCAACTGGAACCAGTCGCGGCAGGTAACTCTGTTTCCGGTCCAATTATGAAAATATTCGTGGGCAACCACTGCCTCGATCAACTCATAGTCCCGGTCGGTTGCGGTTTCTGGGTCAGCCAGTATGTATTTGTCATTAAAAATATTGAGGGATTTGTTTTCCATGGCCCCCATATTGAAGTCGGAAACAGCGACAATATTGAAGACGTCGAGGTCATATTCAAGACCAAAAACTCTCTCATCCCATGCCATAGCTCGTTTCAGACTATCCATTGCATAGCCGGCTTTGTTTTGATTTCCAGGCTCTACGAAAATGCGCAATGCAACTTTCCGGCCAGTTTTTGTGGTAAATTTACTCTCTATGTAGTCCAGGTTACCTGCTACCAGAGCGAAGAGGTAACAGGGTTTAGGAAATGGGTCCTCCCAAACTGCCTCGTTCTTTCCATTAGGCAGATCCCGAATTTTGACTAAGTTTCCGTTGGACAAGAGAACCGGATAGGTATCTTTGGCAGCCCGTAAGGTGACTCTGAAGCGGGCCATAACATCGGGCCTATCGGGAAAATAGGTAATATGCCGAAAACCCTCCGCTTCGCATTGCGTACAAAAGATGCTTCTGGAAACATAGAGACCTTCCAGGGATGTGTTGGCTTTTGGGCAGATCTCGACTTCAGTTTGCAGGGTAAAATTTGCAGGTGGTGTTAGGAGGGTCAACCCATCATTACTAAGAGTGTAACCGCTTTTATCCAGAGGTTCTCCGTCGATGCGAATGGACAATAGTCGGAGGTTTTTGCCATCTAAACGCATAGGCACGGAACTACTATCCGCCTTCCGCTTGCGCACAATTCTGAGTGTTGATACGACCTGGGTCGCGTCTTCCTGTAGATTGAACAATAGCTCTACAGTCTCAACTGAATAGTCGCACGGACTATAGTCTTCACGGCGGATTGTCTCTGGCTGATCTATTTTCATCTTTGGCCCCAAAACCCGGGCGGTGCACCCCATTTCATAGTATCTTGGAATCAAGCACCTCGAATCTTGGTGCTTGATGTCAACTCTGAAAGCGCACTTTCCCAATCAGCCTGCATTAGATATTCAATGTTTCGGTATTGATAGCGCAAACTGAACTAGAAGAGTCTCCGTTTGGGTGTCATTCTGTATCGACTGGAAGGGAAGGGGAAAACGGTTCCCATGGACAACCTTATCTAAAATACCAGTGTTTCCGCGATCTTTCTCGGTGGTTGGTTGCAACAGTAATGGCCCTACAGAACAAAAAATGGGAAGACCGGAGGAAAATTTAAGAGCTAGGCACACTTTTCTTGATAAAGGGATGCTGGCGGTTCTCGCTGAACGGCGTTAGAATATCTCCTGAAGTGGCAAGGTTGCAGTAGGTCAGGCTTGGAATAGAACAAGTAATTCGGAGGTGGCTATGTTGAGTTCTAAATGGCGTGCCCGTCAGTGGTATACATATTGGGCTGTTATTGGCGGGTTTGTAGCGGCAGTTGCGGTGAGTTGTCTCGTTCCGCCCATGCAACGGGAAGCCGCTGCGCAGACAGAAACGCAAAGTCTCGCCATAGAATTTCCTTTGCTCGAAGAAATAATTGTAACGTCGACCAAACGTTCTCGTTCTATTCAGGATGTTCCTATCGCTGTCTCAGCTTTATCAGATGTTCAGCTTAAGAACGCTGGCGTTCGCGATATTCGAGAGCTAATGAGCATCGCGCCAAGCCTTTTCCTCTCTAGCAGCCAATCAGAAAGCGCCGGTGCGGTAGCCCGTATCCGTGGTGTTGGTACTACCGGTGATAATGCAGGTTTGGAATCAGCAGTTGGTGTGTTCATTGATGGTGTTTATAGAAATCGAAACAATGTGGGGTTATCTGAATTAGGCGAGATAGAGCGGATAGAAGTACTGCGGGGCCCGCAAGGTACACTATTTGGCCGAAATACATCGGCTGGTCTAATTAACATTATCACGAAAGGCCCAAGCTACGACCCGTCTGGATATGCTGAAGTGGGCTATGGAAAGTTTGATGAAATGCGCGTCGCCGGCGGTGTGTCGGGTGGTTTGGATGCCGGTTCACTCGCAATGCGTTTTGATGCTGTCTACACGCAGAGGAATGGGTTCTTGGAAGATGCCGTCACAGGTGAGGATTACAATACCCGCGATCGTGGTCTTGTTAGAGGTCAGCTTTTGTTCGAGGGTGATGATAGTTTTTCTGCACGGATAATTGTAGATTATGCAGATCGCGACGAGAATTGTTGTGCAGCTGTAACGCTTGTTCCTGGCCCTACACTCGGTATTGTACAAGCACTGGGCGGCACGGTTTTGGGAGATCCCTTTGATCGCAAAGCGGCTGCCGATCCTGACATTGGATATGATTCGAACGTTAAGGAATGGGGAGCTTCGGCTGAACTCAGTTGGGATCTAGAATTGGGTACGGTGACCTCTATCACTGCTTACCGCGATTGGGAAGTAAAGCGCAGTCAGGACATAGATTACACTAACGCTGATATCCTGTACCGGCCAAAAGATGGCTTTGTTCAGGGCTTTGAGACGTTTACCCAGGAGTTGCGGCTCCAAGGCGAAACCGGCAACATTGATTGGTTGGTTGGTGCTTTTTATAGTAACGAAGATCTTTCCTTGCAGGATGCCATTCGCGTCGGCGCCAATTATGAGCAATTTATTAATGGACTAATTACACAGAATCCCTTTAGCGGATTTTATTCGGCATTCACGGGATTACCGCCGGGAAGTGTTTTTGTAAAAGGGGAAGGAGCGGTACGGGACGACTTCGTACAAAAGTCCGAAAGCTTGGCGCTCTTTACACATAATACAGTTGCGGTTTCTGATGATTTTGAAATCACTGGCGGTTTGCGTTACACCGAAGAGACCAAAGATGTTGAAGCCTCCCTTCAAAGTAACAACCGTGCGTGTACCCCAGGGTTTGCCGGAGCGGTGGGTGGCGCGGCGGCGTTCGGGCTTCTGCCGCCTGCGCAGGTACCGACAATTATCGGTCTGGTGTGTCTTCCGTTCTTTAATCCATTCGTTGATGGTAATTACGACGGAAGCCATAAAGAAACTGAGTTGTCTGGCACAGCTAAGCTAGCCTATAGCGTTAGCGATGATGACTTGGTCTACGCTAGTTATGCCCGTGGATATAAAGGCGGTGGCTATAATCTGGATCGGGCCGGTCTTTCTAATCCTTTGAGCGGCGGTCGGCCATCGGCTGCGGATTTAGAATTTGATGCTGAAATAGTAGATTCCTTTGAATTAGGCGGAAAGTTTGGTCTCGGGGGCGGCAGGGCGACGCTGAATGCAGCGTTGTTTTATATGGATTTCCAAGATTTTCAGCTCAATACTTTCACGGGTGTTAACTTTCTTGTCAACAACCTAGAGAAAGTCAAATCAAAGGGCTTTGAATTGGAGTCTATGGTTGCTGCTACTGAGAATCTGACGCTGCAAGCCGGCGTTACCTACGCCGACACAAAATATGGGAGTAATGTTTCGAATGCCGTGTTGGCTGGGCAGAATATAACTAATGCGCCTGAATGGACCGTAACGGGTGCCGCTACCTTTGAACAAGACCTCACCAATAGCCTTTCCGGTTTCTTGCACATTAACTTTAGGTATATGAGTGAATACAACACTGGGTCTGATCTCGACATTGAAAAAATTCAAGAGGGATTTGGTCTGGTAAATGGTCGCATCGGTGTCGGCGACATTGATGGTGCCTGGCGCATTGAGCTTTGGGCCAGAAATCTATTCGATAAGGACTATATTCAGATTGCCTTCGATGCACCATTGCAAGGAACCGGCACAGGACCGGGGTCAACCCAACAATTTAATGCCTTCTTGGCGGAACCACGGACATTTGGTTTAACTCTGCGCGGTCAGTTCTGAGGTTTAGAGCTTGAACAAAAAGTTTCGAGAAGCCCGAGCTATATTGCCAGCGGATGTCTAGTGCATAAATAAACTCGCCATAGATGTGATTGCATCTTCTGCTTCCAATACTCTCATTGTTGCAGGGTTTTGTGCGGCGACTATTCAGATCTCAGCTGCTGTCCCAATGGAAAGTGTTCGAGAACTTTCATGGGTTCATCAGCTTCTTTCTGCGCAACAACCGTTATTTGGCTTATTAGTATAGATTTTGCGAATACGGGACGGAAAAACTTCTTTAGTGTGTTTAGGATGGTTTCCTGTTTCTTATTGCTTTGGATACGATCAGTTAAAGACATGTGGAAGCGGAACTCCTCCATGACATAGGGATAGCCCCAGTGATTTAACATTTGTTCCTGATGGACAGTTAGTTTGTCTCTCCGATATCTTGCAATTCGCTCTTCCGAAAGCGGCATGCGGAAACCTTCAAAGGCGCGGACGCATGTGCTGGCCAGTTCATCAATTACTGCAGAAGAAGAAGTCAGTGTCAGGGCGATAAAATTCCCTATTAGAGTTAACTCTAGTTTTGGCATCTCGATCGGTGACAAGCCCAGCGCAAGAACTCTTGCTGTTTCTAATAGGCCATTAACCGTTGTTGCGGGATTGAGCTCGAATGGCGGCTTTAAGGTGCAATTAAAACCATACCGACGTTTTGCTTTGGTCAGATTCCGGATCTGGGTGGCACTGACTCCGAGAACTTTGGGTTGCTCCAGTAGGTCACCGTTTTCAAGGTCGCGTCCGAGCCAACTATTACCAAGCTGAGCTAATTGACTGTCCGGGTCGGGCGCATAATAAACTGCATACCTTGCTGCCATCTTGGAACCTATAGAATATAGTGACCGTGTTATCACTTACTCAAGAAAACCCAGTAGTATTACCGGGCTAAGAAAAACGTACCCTTGTGTTTATAACTATCAGAGGCTGAAATTGCAAAAATAGGCTTTAGGCGGATAGTGAGTCCTCCGGCATATTTCGAAGTGCGTTTTCAATCACCTCTAGGCCCGCCCCGACCCTATGGGATTCAATAGATAGTTGACGACGCCAGGTCTTCGCTCCGGGACACCCAGAGACAATTCCTAAGATGTGTTTAGTCATGTGATGCAGCTTTGTTCCCATAGCTAGCTGCGCTTCTGCGTATGGCAAGAAAGAACTCAATACATCCTGTCGAGTCTTTACTGGTTTTTGATCCCCAAAAAGCATCTGGTCGATTAAAGTCAACATGTACGAATCTTCATAGGCTGCCCGACCGACCATAACGCCGTCGCAGTAGCTCAGATGGAGCCGCATGTCCTCAAGCGATCGAATGCCTCCATTAATGACGATACATAGGTCCGGAAAACTCTGCTTTAGCTTATATACGCGATCGTAGTCGAGAGGCGGAATTTCTCGGTTTTGCTTTGGATTGAGCCCATTTAACCATGCTTTTCTAGCATGTACGATGAATGTATTGCATCCTGCTCTTGCGACAATTTCGACGAATTCATCGAGTTGGTCCTTACTATCGAAGTTATCGATTCCGATACGCGTTTTTACCGTTATAGGCTGGCTTATGGTGTCGGACATTGCTTTAACACAGTCACTCACAAGTCCCGGCTTGACCATGAGGCTGGCACCAAAACCACCTGCTGTTACCTTATTACTTGGGCAGCCTACATTCAGATTTATCTCTCGGTAACCCCATACTGCTCCGCACCTTGCTGCAGCAGCAAGCGTTGCCGGATCGCTACCACCGAGTTGGAGCGCAAGAGGTTGTTCAATTGGGTCATGGTCTAGAAAGCGGGCTGTATCTCCGCGAAGAATGCCACCGGTGGTGGTCATCTCGGTGTATAGGAAGGCACGTTTCGTCAAAAGCCGTAGAAAATATCTTCCGTGGCGATCAGTGCATTCCATCATAGGCGCCACGGAAAATATTTTTTCTTTATTATTCAATACTATATGGTGCATTTCAGTGGGTTAAACAGTGGACAAAACTGCGTCAATTTAGCACATTTTGTCCCGAATTTTTTAAAATTGCTAAACGAAATTATACTTTGGTAACGATAGTCTGATTTCAAGGGTAAACGTTTCCAATTATATACCGAATCACTTTAAACTTGCCGCGATTATACTATTTAAGCACGACCGTCTTTGAGCCATTTAAAAAGACGCGGTGCTCAACGTGGGCCCTAATTGCGCGTGAGAATGTTAGGGACTCAACATCTCGACCAACCGCAACAAAATCATCCACGGATTGACTGTGATCAATCCTCTCCACACCCTGCTCAATGATTGGCCCCTCATCGAGGTCAGCCGTTACATAATGTGCAGTAGCACCGATCAGCTTGACGCCTCTATCATAAGCACGGTGATAAGGTTGCGCACCTTTGAAGCTGGGTAGGAACGAGTGGTGGATATTAATACAGCGACCACCAAGCTTCTTGCACAACTCATCGGAAAGAACCTGCATGTAGCGCGCAAGTACAACAAGCTCACATTTGGCATCATCAACGACCCGCAGTAGCTTGGCCTCTGCTACATCCTTTGTATCTTTTGTCACCGGAATATGTATGAAAGGAATTTTATGCCACTCTGCTAGGGATGCCAAATCCATATGATTGGATACGATAGCAGGGATCTGAATTTTTAGATCACCCGTGCGATAACGATATAGAAGATCATTCAGACAGTGATCAAGGCGGGAAACCATAATGACTACGCGTGGCAGAATGCTATTATCAAACAAATCAACAGCCATTCCGAATTTTTTCTTAATGCCCCCAAAGCCGTGCACAAATTCATTATGCTTGTAATTTAGTGAATCTGTAGAAAAGACTGTACGCATAAAAAATTTACCCGTATGCGCATCACCGAAATATGATGATTCCAAAATAAAACAACCATTATCTCTAAGATAACTTGCGACTTCTGCAACAATGCCAATTTTATCTTTGCATGAGATTGTGAGTGTGCATCGCTTCTTAACGTTCGTCATCTTTAACCTACTTTTTTTCGAACATCTGAAATATCAATAACCTTATTGTTGAACTCTGCTATTGCATTCTCAAGGCATTTGCAAAAACACTCTGCCCAAGAGCCTACACTCAGCACATCATAAAAGGGGCATATAAACCTGAATACGTTGCCTGGTCCACCACCGTAATTTCTGGTGATTGTGAAATACGGTCCCGGAAATAGCGTGCCCGTTGTTGCCCATCTGAAACAAAGGCATAGTTCAGCGCACCACCATAGAGTCAGCATTATCGATAAGGATCACTCTGCACTTGCAACCACAAGCGCGGCTGAAAGTCAGTCTACTCCAGCATTAGTGCAACCGACAACTTGCGTGCTAATGCTCCAGCGGTTTTTCCTTTGAAATGTTTGTGCATCAGCCCAACATCTTAGAGTGCAAGAACCAAGGTTGTTCCAAAGTATTAGTCTAGAAATCGATAGCTCTTTAATATTGTTTTTGCAACAGGTGCTTGACAAAGGTTCTCGTTTTGTTCTATTTCCTATTATAGGAACAAATAAGGAACATATAAAAGTATTTTCGGAGGTATGCCATGTCTGCAAAACTTTTTCTTCAACAAGCGTTAGGTTTGATGGGCTTAATCACTGTTGTATATTTATGGTCACTTGTGGGGCTAGCATTGCAAATGTGATGTTTTCCTTAGGCGTAGTTATGAGTTCTAAGGAATCTGAGGTGGGTTACCAGGGTTTCGTTTGAACTCGGTAACTATACGACAGAATAGAAACGATGAAGTATTCCCAAATTTGAAACAAAGGCTTGAATGCTGTGTGGGGTCGACGCAAGGCATCCGGGGTTGTTTTGGGGACATTTGAGCTATCTCTAAGGAAGTGGTTTGCGGGTGGTTAAATGCTGCCCTCGTGGCACGCGAGAGCTAGATTAGACTATCATGTAATGATGATTAGGTTCCCGCCGCAGGTCTCACACCAGGAATATCTAAGGTGAGGATGAGACTTAGAGGAATATTGACAATTTGCGTGACGATGATTGTACTTGGTCTTGAGACATTAATGGATCTGCATTAAGGGCTAAATGCCTTGGCAGTGGTTATAAACAGAGTAGGCTATGTTGATTGATCCAAAGAAATTGTGTTTAGGAAATTTGCGATACATAACAATATTTGTGCTAGAAAGTTTGAGTCCTAGGCGTGTGATTGATTCAGAAAAATCAGATAGCCGTACGGTTTGATTGGTGTGTTTTTCTGGTGAGTTCAGTTTTATTTTAGCTGTAAGACGCAAAGTTTAAGAATCCGCGGTAAGATTGTTTGTGCAGAGAGCAACATTTGGCCGATGCAGTATAGGGGGCGAAAATGGGATATGTCGTGAGCGCGGCATTAGTGCTGTTTCTGTTTTGGTTCACTCTGTCGGGCATATACACGCCGTTCCTGCTAATTTCTGGGGCATTAGCTGCCATAGGTGTTGCTCTATTCTGTAGACGACTCAAGATTGTCGACAAGGAGGGCCAACCTATTTACCTATTATTCTCTGCGCTCAGGTATTGGCCCTGGCTAGTTTGGCAAATAGTTTTGTCTGCGCTAAGTGTAAGCCGAATTATAGTTTCTCCCAATCTACCTATCAGTCCAACGCTGCTGCGAGTAAAGGCTAGCCAAAAAACCGATATCGGGATTGTCACTTATGCAAATTCAATTACTCTTACACCGGGGACGATTTCGGTGGAGGTAGAGGAGGGAGAGATCCTGGTACATGCGATTACTAAAGATAGCGCAGATGGCCTTGAAGAAGGTACTATGGATCGGCGTGTTGCCCGATTTGAGGGCACTTTCTGATGTATGAAATAGCTACCCTGTCTGTTTTGCTTAGCCTCGGACTTGCTATCGCTCGTGTACTGAAAGGTCCAACTGTATTTGATCGACTTGTAGCCGGAAACTCTATTGGGACCCTATCAGTTCTTATACTAGCCCTTGTGGGGTACGTTTTTGGCCGTCCGGAGTTCCTCGATCTGGCAATTACGTATGCACTCCTCAACGTCATTGGCACGATTGCTGTTCTCAAGTTTTTCCGATACGGCGGCTTAGGTGAGGCCGATGACCCCGATGGTTCGGCTGGGTGATGGAGCAGGCATTGCATAGTCTGAGTTGGTTGTTGCTCCTAAGCGGTGGAGTGTTCTGTGTTGTAGGTTCGATAGGCCTTCTGCGAATGCCTGATGCTTATACTCGTATGCATGCAGCTAGCGTTATAGATACATTGGGACTAGGAGGCATTTTAATAGGCCTAATGTTGCAATCTGGATTGACCCTGATTACTGCAAAACTAGCCATCGTCATGATACTCGTTTTTTTTACAAGTCCGACTGCCACACACGCTATGGCTCGGGCTATGTTGCATCGCGGTATTAAACCCATCATAGCAGATAAGCAGGATAGATCATCGAATTCTTGATTAACTTTATCCTGCTGATATTCCTAGCGGCAGTAACTCTCGGCATTGTCGGACTCCGAAATCTGTTCGCAATTGTTGTGCTCAGTGGTGGCTATAGTTTTGTCATGGCAACACTGCTGATTGTAATGGACGCGGTGGATGTCGGTATGACTGAGGCGGCTGTGGGGGCAGGGGTGTCGACAGTATTGTTATTATCAGCGCTCCATCTTACCAGTACAGAAACGGGACCCTCAAAACATTCGAATCTGCTGCCGTTGGCATTGGTGATTCTGATAGGTGCTGCTCTGATTTATGGAACATGGGACCTACCCATGTATGGTGATCCTGAAACACCAGTACATAGGCATGTAGGACCATACTATCTTGAAAATTCCGTGCGACAGACCACTATCCCCAATGTTGTTACATCGGTCCTCGCGAGTTACCGAGGTTATGATACTCTCGGGGAGACGGCTGTCATTTTTACGGCCGGTATCGGGGTTATGATGTTGCTCCGAGGACGTCGAAAAAAATCTGATGCTGGCGGCGCCGGACAGGGTGATTAATTATGAAGCGTAATCTCATCCTGCGTGTTTTGGCAAAAATATTGATTCCAACTCTATTACTATTTGCGCTGTACGTTCAGATGCACGGTGACTTCGGACCTGGTGGCGGGTTCCAGGCCGGTGTAATTGCCGCTGCCGGTATCGTTCTTTACTCTTTGATTTTTGGGCTTCAAGAGACCCAAAAGGCGGTGCCTCCGCTTCTTGTTGAGATCGGAGTTCCGCTGGGAGTGCTCATATACGCTGGCGTTGGCGTGGTTACTTGGATCTTAGGCGGTAACTTTCTTGAGTATGGAGTTTTGGACTCACACGATTCAGCGCATGGGCAGCATCTTGGAGTAATGCTAGTGGAAATGGGCGTGCTGGTGACAGTGTTCTCGACGATGATTGCTATATTCTACACATTCGTAGGGCGCGGAAGGTAAAAGCAGTCATGACTGATTTACTTAACCAGCTCAATGAGAGCCTTGGCCACGTAAACCACTGGATCACCATTTTTCTTATTTTGGCCGGGCTCTATATAGTAGTCGCAAAGTCTAATATGATAAAAAAATTAGTAGGTCTTTCTATTTTCCAAACCTCGGTTTACCTCCTTTATATTTCACCCGGTAAGATTGTGGGTGGGACTGTGCCAATTATCTCCGAAGGTTACGCTGTTTATTCTAATCCGTTGCCACATGTTTTGATTCTAACAGCAATTGTCGTCGGAGTAGCGACGTTAGCACTCGGCTTGGCTATCGTTGTTCGTATCAAGGAAGCATATGGCACCATAGAAGAAGACAATATCTACGCCCAAGACTGGGATTAACACATGTTTGAACAGTATCCCGTCATTGTCGTCATGGCGCCACTGCTCGCGGCAGCACTATGCGCAGTCGTGCGCAATGAAAGGTGGTGCTGGATTTTGGCGTTATCTGTGAGCTTCACAAGTTTGGTCGGCGCATTAAGCATGTTGGGTTACATCGATGGGGAGGCGGGATTTATCTCCTACGCCCTCGGTGGGTGGATACCTCCGTACGGTATCGAATATAGGGTCGATACGCTTGCAGTTTATATTCTTATTTTGGTCTCGTTTCTTGCGACTGGTGTGCTGTTTTACGGTCGCCAGAGCGTTAGGGCTGAAATTCCAGAGAATTTGCAGGGTTGGTATTATTGCATGTATCTGTTGTGCCTATGCGGTTTAATGGGAATCGCTATTACGGGCGATGCGTTTAATGCTTTTGTGTTTATGGAAATATCATCACTATCGATGTACGTTCTAATTGCGTTAGGACGAGATAGAAAGGCTCTAGCTGCAGCCTATCAATATCTGATAATGGGCACCGTCGGCGCTACCATGTATGTCATCGGTGTGGGTCTGCTATACACAGTCACTGGCACTTTAAATTTAGTCGATATGGGCGAGCGCCTGAATCCCATTATGGATACACGTGCTGCACTTGCTGGCATGGCTTTTATTATTGTTGGTTTGTCGCTTAAGCTCGCCCTGTTTCCCATGCACCTTTGGTTACCCAATGCATATGCCTTTGCTCCTTCCGTAACCACAGCCTTTCTTTCGGCTACCGCGACAAAAGTCTCTATCTACCTGTTGCTGAGGTATCTCTATTCAGTCTTCGGCTTCGACTTTGTTGCTAACCACTCTCCGGTTCCCGCCGTGATGTTAGTATTATCTCTACTAGCTATTTTTGTTGGTTCTTTTACTGCTATTTTTCAGGAGAACGTCAAGCGCATGCTGGCCTACTCCAGCGTGGCTCAGATCGGATATATCACCCTTGGTATTGCTCTGGCCAATGGGGCTGGGTTGGTCGGTGGTTTGGTTCATGTATTCAATCATGCGCTTATGAAAGGCGCGTTATTTATGCTTGTGGGGGGGATCGCCTTTCAGATTGGGACCGTTCGTATTGAGGATATGGCCGGTATTGGTCGCAAGATGCCGTTAACAATGCTTGGTTTTGTAACCGGCGCGCTTTGTATGCTTGGCGTTCCTGGGACAGTTGGCTTTGTCGGTAAATGGTATCTCGCTGTTGGTGCAATTCAGAACGGCTGGTGGTGGCTTGTCGCTCTGATAATGATTAGCTCTCTTCTAGTCTTGGTCTACATGGGTAGGGTTGTAGAAATCGCCTATTTCCGTGAAAGACCTAGGGGCGCGGTTGAATTATCTGAGCCGCCTAAGGCTATGATTGTGACATCATGGGTTTTTATACTCGCTTGCATTTATTTTGGCATTGATACCTCCTTCACCTTGGATACAGCTGAGAGTGCAGTAGAAATATTATTGGCACCTAAGCCATGAGTCCGGGTCTTCTAATCGTCTTAGCGCTGTTGCTGCCCACTATTGCGATTTTGTTTATTGTTTTAAGTAAACGCCGACCAAATCTGCGCGAGGCATTCACCCTTTTGTTTGCTTCTGTTTTGTTTGTGGTGGTCTGTACGATGGTCCCTAGAGTGATTGATGGAGATCGACCATCGATTGTGCTGGGTGAAGTGATGTCGGGGCTGATCATTGCATTTGAGGTAGAGCCGCTTGGGATGCTGTTTGCACTGATAGCATCGTCTCTTTGGATAGTTAGTACGGTATATTCCATCGGGTACATGCGGGGTAATAGTGAGCCAAGGCAGACGCCGTTCTATGTGTGTTTTGCTATGTCAATTGGCAGCACGATGGGAATCGCCTTTGCCGGCAATCTGTTTACCCTTTTTTTGTTCTACGAAGTCCTGACCTTATCCACATACCCGTTGGTCGCCCATAAAGGTAATGATGAGGCCAGAGCTGGTGGGCGCACATATCTTGGTGTCTTGCTATTTACCTCCGTAGTGTTCTTGTTGCCCGCGCTAGTGGTCACCTACTCCATAACCGGCACATTGGAGTTTCAACCCGGCGGTATCATTGATGCTGACAACGGGCCAGTTCTAATAGGAATGCTGTCGGTCCTATTCATCTATGGTATTGGTAAAGCGGCTATAATGCCCGCACATAAATGGTTGCCAGCGGCTATGGTCGCCCCTGCTCCGGTAAGTGCTTTGCTGCACGCTGTAGCTGTTGTCAAAGCTGGAGTGTTCTCAGTAGTCAAGGTCATAGTCTACATTTTTGGCATTGATGTTTTTGGTATCTTTAGCTCGACTGACTGGGTTAGTTATGTTGCAGGTTTTACGGTTCTAGCGGCTTCCATCATCGCCCTTGGACAGGATAATCTCAAACGCCGGCTCGCATATTCAACAGTTAGCCAATTAGCTTATGTAGTACTGGCAGCAGCTATGGCGACACCACTAGCAATAATGGGTGCTGCACTGCATATAGTTTCGCATGCATTCGGAAAAATCACCTTATTCTTTGCTGCGGGTTCCATATATACGGCTGCGCATAAAACCGAGATCTGCCAACTTAACGGTATAGGATGGCGCATGCCAATCACCATGAGCGCTTTTGCTATTGGTGCATTTAGTATGATAGGTCTGCCGCCGACGGTCGGCTTCCTTGGCAAGTGGTATATCTTATCCGCGGCAATAACCGCTAACGACTACCTTGTACTATTTGTGATTTTTAGCAGTACACTTCTGAATACAGCTTACTTTGTGCCTATTGTTTACAGTGCTTTTATGAGGGCAGAAGACGTGATCCCTGAACACGATCATGGTGAGGCGCCTTGGCCAGTGGTTCTGGCACTTAGCTTTACCGCTTCAGCATCACTCGTGCTGTTTTTTTTCCCCGACGTACCGTTGACTCTAGCTAAACAATTGGCTTGGGGCTGAACGTGCAGGAAAATTCTCATTGGTTGGATTATCCTAAGACTCCCCGCAATCTTTGGATTCTGCTAATTGCTGTTTTGTTTGCATTGATCGCTGCCGAGGGGTTCATAAGTGACCATCATCAAGGAATAATAGCTTCCTATGGCTTCTACATATGGTTTGGTTTCTTAATTGGCCTTGGCAGTATTGTGTTGTCCAAGGTCTTTAAATCTATCTTAAAACGGAAGGACACTTACTACGATGATTAGTGTCCTTCTCCATCCTGGTCTAGTGATGATATTGCTTGGCCTCTCACTAATTTGGGTTCAAGGTTCGCTGCGCAGTGTTGCGTTGTTGGCAGGACCTGCCATAGCTCTGTGGTTTGTTTGGCTGGTACCTGATTCCATCGTTCTATCCCTGCCATTTATGGAATGGCAACTGGAACCTTTTGAGGGGGATAAACTAAGCCGCCTCTTTGCCACAGTATTCTCTGTAATGGCGTTTGCCGGAAATCTCTATGCGTTGCGCCAGAAAGAGACACTCGAATTGGTGGCTGCTAATGTCTACATCGGATTTGCTTTGGGCGTGGTGTTTGCCGGCGATCTCATTACTGTCTTTATTTTCTGGGAATTGATGGCATTAGCGTCTACCGCTGTGATTTTTTCTGCTTGCACTGAGGGTGCGCGTAAGGCGGGTATGAGGTACCTGCTGGTTCATGTGCTTGGCGGTGTTGTTTTGATGGCTGGTATTGCCGGGGAGGTTGCCCAGACTGGATCTGTAGATTTTGTGCTGATGGTGCCGGATACATTGCCGCGCATGTTGATCTTGGCCGGGTTGATTCTCAATACTGGGGCTCCACCGTTTTCTTCTTGGGTGCCGGACAGTTATCCGGAGGCCTCATTCTCCGGTATGGTGTTTTTATCGGCTTTTACTACTAAAACCGCTGTTTACGCACTGGCGCGGGGCTTTGCTGGTACCGAAGTTCTAATGTTTATTGGTATCTACATGATTTTCTACGGAATCATTTATGGATTATGCGAGAATAACGTTCGTAAGATGTTGAGTTATTCCATCGTTAACCAAGTTGGATTCATGGTGACGGGCATCGGTATTGGCACGCAGCTTGCTATTAATGGTGCTGTTGCCCACGCATTTGCCCATATTATTTATAAGGCTCTGTTAATTATGGCGGTCGGGTCTGTTCTATACGTGACCGGTAAACGACGGTTTACAGAATACGGTGGCCTATTCCGGACAATGCCACTCACAGCAATCTGCTGTATCATCGGTGGACTATCCATTTCCGCTTTTCCCCTTACCTCGGGCTTTGTTGCAAAAGCTATGATGTCGGAAGCAGCGTACAGCCAGGGGCTGATGATTGTCTGGTATATGCTCGCCGCAGGGACGGTAGGTGTGTTTCTCGATGTGGGTATTAAGCTCCAGTACTTCGTGTTCTTCGGTGCTGACTCGAAACAACGTCCACCTGAGCCACCCGTAAACATGCGGCTTGGCATGATTTTTTTTGCGGTCTTGTGTGTGGCTATTGGCGTGTTCCCGCAGCAGTTTTATGATTTTTTGCCTTATGCACAGGATTACCAGCCGTACACACCGGATCACGTTGTTACACAGTTCCAGCTATTGCTGTTCTCGGGTGCAGCCTTCTTCATTTTTCTCAAGTATTATGGCTGGAAATTGATCGAGACTATTACTATAGATTTAGACTGGTTGTGGCGTAGACCAGGTAAGTACTTATTGGTGATTCTAGTTGGGAATACTAGTTATGTGCGCGACAGGGGATTTAGGATCTTCTTGGCAGGGGCTGAGGCCACAATTATGGCATTACGCAGTCTCCATGGTCCTGAAGGCGCGATGGCGAGGGCCATGCCTACCGGTCGTGGGGTGTTCTGGGCCGTGGTTATGCTGGCAGCCTATCTAATATTCTATTATGTAATCATTTGAGTAGGGCAAGGCATTCCTCCTTCAGCTTGTCGTGGTTACCTGACAACGTTACTCCTATAGGTATGATGCTAAAGCTTGTAACGGTTTTTTTATTTATAATGTTGGCTGTACCAGCAATGGCAGACGGGCAGTTAATTCCCCATGAACCATTTGATCCTGCTAAGGCGCAGTCTTTGCCAGTGACTCCGGCGATTATCGAAGGACCAGGTTTGTCACATAAATTCTTAGTGGAACTCGCTGATAGTGAGGAAGAGCGCCGTATCGGCCTGATGCACCGGGCAGAGTTGCCACCGGACCGCGGTATGCTATTCAGATTTCCTTTGCGACGCCCTATAAACATGTGGATGCGTAACACATTTGTATCGTTGGATATGCTGTTCCTTAACAGCCGTGGCGAGATAATACGTATTGAAGAAGATACTGTGCCCCATTCGGAGATCTTGATACCTTCTGTGCGCGATGCTAGGGCGGTTCTTGAACTGCCGGCCGGCACTACCCATCGGCTAGCACTTAAGGAAGGTAACTATGTACGTCACCACATATTCGGGACGCTTCAACAATAGGAAGCGCCCCAAAGAAAATTATAGCAGCGACTACAAAACCCCATATGCAAGCATGGCGTCGGCTACTTTAGTGAAGCCTGCGATATTGGCACCCTTTACGTAATTGACATGTTTATCGCTTTCTTGTCCATACTCCGCACAATTGTCATGAATGCTTTGCATGATGTCGCGCAATAGTTCCTGCAATTCCTCTTCTTTCCAGGAGATACGCGCCGAGTTTTGACTCATTTCGAGTCCAGAGACGGCCACGCCACCGGCATTAGCAGCTTTACTAGGAGCGTACATTATCTTGGCTTCTTTAAACACCTCGATGCCATCGAGTACGGTTGGCATATTAGCGCCTTCGGAAATCCCTACGCAGCCGTTCTTGACCAATACTTTTGCATCCTCTTCGCTGATTTCGTTTTGGGTTGCACAAGGGAAGGCTAGATCACAGTTCACAGCCCAAGGACGGATGCCTTCATGAAACTCGCAGCCGAATTCCTTAGCGTATTCTGCTATGCGTCCACGTCTGACGGTCTTTAAGTCTTTAACGTACTCCAGTTTCTCAGCATCGATACCGTCTTTATCATAAATGAACCCAGAGCTATCAGACAGCGTAACTGCCTTACCACCTAGCTGGTTAATTTTTTCAACGGCATGAGTTGCCACGTTTCCGGAACCTGAGACTAAGCAGGTCTTACCCTCAAATGAGTCATTTCGGACCTTAAGCATGTCCTCCATAAAGTAAACGGTTCCATAGCCGGTGGCTTCGGTCCTAATTAAGCTCCCGCCATATTCCATGCCCTTGCCGGTTAAGACGCCTACGAACTTATTCTCTAGTCGTTTGTATTGTCCAAACATGTACCCTATTTCGCGTCCGCCAACTCCAATATCGCCCGCCGGTACATCTGTGTCCTCACCGATATGACGGTGCAACTCAGTCATGAACGATTGACAGAACCGCATCACCTCGCTGTCTGATTTTCCTCGAGGATTAAAATCTGAGCCACCTTTCCCACCCCCTATCGGAAGTCCAGTCAGGCTGTTCTTAAAAGTTTGTTCGAAGGCTAGGAATTTGAGCACGCTCAGGGTGACTGATGGGTGAAACCGAATACCACCTTTATATGGACCTATAGCGTTATTGTTCTGGACTCGATACCCCCGATTGACGCGGATATTATGTTTGTCATCCTCCCAGCAAACTCGAAATATAATGATGCGGTCAGGTTCAGCTATGCGTCGCATCACTTCCCAGTCCTGATATTTTGGTTTGTCCTGAATGTAAGGTAGGACGTCTGCAGCAACTTCTTGCACCGCTTGATGAAATTCCTCTTCTCCGGGATTGCGCTTCCTCACTCCATTCATAAAGGTTGCGAGATCTGTTATTTTTTGTGTGCTCATTGTTTCCCCTTCCTAATTTTCGTGTTCTATATAAAAGCCAACCAAAGTGGTGCATCGAGATCGGAAGACTGCAGCTATTCGTAGTATCCCAACAGGCGCGTCCGAGAGCGTTAGGATCACTATAAGTCTACAACTCTGCTATATAGTCCCTACTAATTGCGCACTGTTTTTTTTCATTAGCAAGTGCATAATGTGCTACTATAGCATTATGAATATTAACGGATAAACTGATTTTAGATTAAATGAAGAGAGGCAACATCTTAGCATCGTAATTGATAGATGACGTCTTTCGAGCCGTAGATCTGTTTGTTGACGAAGCTAGGCAATAAGGCGCCGAATACAGATAGGATTCTCCAAACTGAGAGAACATACAAATCATGAAACCCCAAAATCATCTTCTAGCCCCTGAAAAGGGGAAAAAGCGCAGAGTTTTTTCATCTAACACGTCACGGCGCAATATCCTTAAAATGACAGGAGTTGCGGGTGGGGGGTTGGCACTTGCATTCTCGTTTAGCCGTGGTGGTTTTCTTTCCGAGGCGACTGCCAGTGACGAGACATTTGAGCCTAATGCATATTTGCGCATCGCAACTGACGGTAGAATTCGCATTTATGCGAAGAATCCAGAAGTCGGCCAGGGCGTTAAAACGTCTCTGCCTATGATAATAGCGGAGGAACTGGATGCTGCCTGGAGCGATGTGGATGTCGAATTTGCGCCGGTGAATGCTGAGGAGTTTGGTGTCCAAGTTGCTGGAGGTTCTCAATCGATTCCGAGGAACTGGGATGTACTTCGGAGGACGGGGGCTGCTGCCCGTTCTATGTTGGTCACTGCGGCTGCGCATCGCTGGAGTGTTTCTGAAGAAGAATGTGTAACCGCCGATAGCATTGTTACTCATGAACCGACTGGGCGGAGCTTGAGTTACGGTGAATTGTCGACCGATGCAGCACGGAAATCTGTTCCAGATCCTGAAGCGTTAACCCTTAAATCAAGAGAGGAGTACCGGATTCTGGGCCGTCGTGTTGGTGACGTGGACATCGCTAAGATTGTTAGTGGTCAAGCTCTGTACAGCAGCGATCATGTGGTCCCAGGAATGTTGTATGCTGCTTACCAGAAGTGCCCTGCTCGCGGCGGTTCTGTTGTCTCAGCTAATTTACAGCACATAAAATCTCTCAAGGGCGTGAAGGATGCTTTCGTGCTTGAGGGTTCCGATGACATGCAGGACGTGTCACCGGGGATTGCTATCGTTGCAGATTCTACGTGGGCGGCATTCCGTGCTAAGTCGGCGCTGATTGTAGAGTGGGATGAAACCCTGGCTCCTAAGGACTCCTGGAGCAGTATTGTCTCCAAAGCACGTGAGTTGTCTAACCGCGAAGGCAAAGATGTCATACTGAAAAAAGGGGATGTCAATAAAGCTTTGGATACGGCGGCCACTGTTGTTCGTGGCTCTTACGGTTATCCGTTTATATCGCACGCGACTATGGAGCCACAGAACGCTATAGCATGGCATCGTGGTGATGAAATTGAAGTATGGACTGCTTCTCAGACACCCCAGCGTGCGCAGACCTCAGTGGCAAAAATTTTTGGTATTCCAGAAGAGCGCGTGGTTATACATCAGATGAGAGGTGGCGGTGGGTTTGGTCGGCGATTGTACAATGATGCCGCTTGTGAGGCCGTTGCTATATCGGAACGAACTGGAGCCCCGGTAAAGCTGCAATGGACGCGCGAGGATGATATGCGCAACGATCGCTATCGCCCCGGTGGTTTTCACCATATGGCAGGCGCAGTAGATAATTCCGGCCGCCTAATCGCCATCAGCGATCATCTTGTTACATTTACGGAAGATGGAAGAAATCCCTTACGACTGGGCGATATAGGGCCAACAGAGTTTCCAGCACCCTTGATCGATAATGTTAGCTTCACCAGATCGATGCTGCCATGGTCCATACCCACGGGAGCGTTGCGTGCACCAAGGTCGAACGTTCATGCTTTCGTATTTCAGTCATTCCTCCATGAACTATCAGTGGCCGCAGGACGGGACCATCTTGAATTTCTCCTAGAAATTCTTGGAGAACCGCGTTGGTTAGAGGACGGAAATACGCGTAGACTGAACACTGCCCGTGCAGCTAACGTAATCACGCTGGCAGCTAAAAAGGCTGGCTGGGGAGCTGATTTACCAAAAGGTCGAGGCTTGGGACTTGGCTTTTATTTTAGCCATGCGGGACATGTTGCAGAAGCGGCTGAAGTAAGCATGGATTCGGATAATAACCTTACGGTTCATAAGATTACGGTTGCTGCAGACGTTGGGCCTATTGTCAACCTGAGCGGGGCTGAAAACCAATGCCAGGGTGCAGCTATTGATGGTATTAGTGCAATGCTCGGCCAACAGCTAACCATAGAGAAAGGTCGTGTAGAAGAGGGTAATTTCGACAGGTACCCGTTGATCGGTATGGCGGCTGCTCCAGAGGTGCAGGTTCATTTCATTGAGTCCGATTACGCACCAACGGGTCTTGGTGAGCCGGCTTTGCCGCCTGTTATTCCAGCTGTTGCCAACGCTATATTTGATGCATCGGGTATACGAGTGAGGTCGCTTCCTATCAACCTTGATGGTGTTTCTGTATAGGTAGCCCTGGCACGAGTGATGGTGTTGTTGAGGGGTTCTCGGTGATACACCGCGTAATGTTTTTCTCAAGTGCCTATAACTTCGATCAGTTCACCGACCGCACCTCTCAGAGTAAAGCCATCTGGCCTGATATTATCCGGGGACGGTAGAGCACCTTCGCCCACGACTCTGATTCCAGCTTCATCGCACATACGACGGCATTTTTCGATATCGTTAACCCGTATTGTCAGCATAGCAAGCCCGGTCCGGTCCAGGGAGGTGGGATACATGGTACCTTTTGAGGCTTTAACTTCCCACACCTCGATGCTTACACCGCTGCCTACGTTACCCCACAAAAAGTAGGAATTTGCAGGTGCTCCAATAAGTTCATTACAATTACGTTGATAGCACTCCATTTGTGAAGTCCGTTTTAGCCCTAAGGCTTTCTCATAAAAATCTGTCACAGGTTCTTGATTCAGACTCACAATTGCCGCGTTAGCAAATCCGCTGTGCAGACCGGGGTAGCTAGGTTCTGGCCGGTCGTTGTTTATCTGGGCGGTGATGAACATCTGTTCTCCGCCCGGCCCAAAGGGAGCATAGCTCATTACGTCTACGTTTCGTCCCCAGGTTGTATTGCGAAACCAATAGTACCGTGGAGGAGAAATCATTTTTGTCCCGGCGGTGGCTAGAGCATGATAAGACTCAGCAGGGTCCCGAGTACTGCCTTCCATAACCAATAGACCGGGGTCGTTCGGGCCTGAGTCTGGTCTTGGACGGATGGGTTGCGCGCCAGAGGGTGCCTCAAGTATTCTCACTGAAGCACTTCGGGATGACTCCGGCATTTGTAAAAGTATCTGGCGTCGGCCCGCTTTACCAATTCCTGGCGCCGAGGTGAGCTTTCCTGGCAGAGTTCTATCGTCCACTAGGGTCATCCCGATAACGTCGCGATAGAAACTGATGCTTGCCTCCACGTCATGTGAAACTGTAGTAAACACAACAATTCTTGCCTCAAGCGGATTTGACAATTCTTTTGGCCACAAAATTTGCCCTGTTTGTTCTGATAGCTGATTATTATCCGCTTGAGCATTTGCAACCTGGGGTGATGCAGCGCCCATCAATGCGGGTGCCACAGCAGCCCCAGCTTTGAGTGCGTCACGGCGTCGGAGTTTCGGCATAATGTATCCTCTCCCAATGGATTCAGTATTTGGCAAATTCTATTTTATGCTTAATTATGTCGGAAATGAACCGCCCTGTGTCCATGTATATTGAGTGCTGGCTGAAATCGTTTTAATTGGTTAGTGTACTACCACTATGGCATTTGTTCTCCGTAATATTGCCCGTCATGCCGTGAAGAAGATAGCCACGGATCCTGAGGTAAGGAAGAAAGCTGCTAAAGCTGCAAAGGCTGTGGCTAAAGAGGTGGGAGAGATCGCCCGCGAGAAGAACAAAGCCTATGCGTTTGGCTGGGTAATAGGCCGGGCTTTGCACAAGTTAGAGGGTAAATAGCCGGGGCTTGGTGCGGGTGCCCATAGATATTCTGACTATATTTTGGAATGTTCTAGCTGCCGGCACGAAAGCAAAGTAACCGTTGGTTATATTCAGGGAATATCGATTAGCCGGGCCACTTTTTGCAGGTTTATCTTTTCAAGGCTAATGTTAGTCCATCCCCGATGGTGAGCATGCTAAGGCTTACACGCTGATCTCCGTGAAGTTTTTGGTTGAAGGCACGGATGGCATTGGTCAAGTCGTCATCAGCACTGTCGTTAGCTACTTTTCCTTGCCATAGTACGTTGTCTATAGCGATTATCCCGCCGGGTCTTAGAAGGGCCAACGTAAGTTCGTAATAGTTTTCATAGTTACCCTTGTCCGCGTCTATAAACGCAAAGTCAAAGGTTTGTTGGTGTCCCTCTTCCAATAGTGTGGCGAGACTATCTTTTGCCGGACCAAGAATAAGTTCAATCTTGGCGCTAACCCCAGCTGCTTCCCAATATTTCTTGGCGATGGCTGTAAATTCTTCGCTGATATCGAGGGCTACTAGCTTGCCGTCTACCGGTAAGGATTTAGCAACAACGGTGGAGCTGTAGCCGGTAAAAACTCCTATTTCTAGTGTTTTTTTGGCTCCGATTAGTTCGACTAGCAGTGCCATGAATTGACCTTGCTCGGGCGAAATTTGCATCATAGCCATGGGGTGGTCGGAAGTTTCCTCTCTGAGTTTGGCGAGATCCTTATCTTCGCGGCCTCCGACCCTCAAAAGATAATTGGAGACGGCATCTGATAGACCAAGAGTTGTGCTCGACATTTATAATCACCGTTTTTTTTGTAGGGGTGCTGAAGCGGTGGTTTCAATATTAGTCCTGCTTCGGTTACCAGGTAAGCTCAGCCGTACATCACACATTGCAAATGTCACCTCCGAGTTAATCTCATGTCAGGGTCAGGTCAACACCCGCCTCACGTACTGAAATATGTTGGAATTTCTTGTCTAAGGCATTCTGTTTGAGATTTCCTATCTACTAGCCCTGTGGTCTTTAGCCAAATAGGCAAGAGAATTATAACTCTGTAATTTTCTCCTTGGTAGTCTTCGATGGCTCTGCAAAAGGTAATCAGCCCATTGGAGGCCAGATTAGTAGGGCTGGTTACTGGAAGGCTGACTTGATGGTAATAGCAATATAGTGACTGATGGCTGGATAATAATGCCAGCGGACTTGCCTAATCGCTCTCCGCAATCTAGATAGTCTCTAACGGGGCGTAGCGCAGCCTGGTAGCGCACCTGCTTTGGGAGCAGGGGGTCGGAGGTTCGAATCCTCTCGCCCCGACCATTTTTTGTGCTTATGATTCGGGCAGCACCAACTAAGTATTTGAGGTCATCTTACCATGGCGACGCCGGTACACATTTATAAACCGAGTAAAACCGCAATGCAGTCCGGTCGCGCAAACACGAAACGATGGGTCCTGGAGTTTGAGCCAGCGGACCCTCAACAGACGGATGCTCTTATGGGCTGGGCCGGTTCACCTGATACAAATCGTCAGCTTAAGTTGTTTTTTTCCAGCAAAGAGGATGCGATTGCTTTTGCCAAACGTAAACGGTTTACGTACGTTCTTAAGGAGTACAAGGAACGGAATATTCGGCCCAAGGCTTATGCCGACAATTTTGCTTTTAGAAAAGTGACCTAACAGTGTTGTTCCGGCTCACCAATTTAACAGCGCGCCCTTAGCTCAGCTGGATAGAGCAACGGCCTTCTAAGCCGTAGGTCCCGGGTTCGAATCCTGGAGGGCGCGCCATTCTTCCGCTGAGAATTGCTATATTATCTAGGAATATGACCGGCTGCTGGTTATGTTCATATGTGGTTGTTTACGAGGGATGATAGATCCTTTATCCCGAACGGTCCGTAATGGTGTAACTGTTTTGATTCAACTACCGTCAACGATATCCAAATATGCTAAATTCTTGGTATTTATGTGTCCACGCAATAGGATTGTAGTCCATGGCTGAGAACAGTATCGGAACACAACCTATTCCGGACAGAAAAGAGGACAGGGGAATAACCAGTTCTTTTGGCCTGTGGGCTGGGATTATATTCTGTGTAGTTTACACGCTGGTAATCTGGGCACTCGAACCATTCGTGCCTAAGGTAAATTTTGCGCCGGACACCGGGTTTGCACATTATTTATGGAAACTCCCTGATCCTAACTTTCTAACTCGGTTGTCTGCTTGGACGGGTTATACGCTTCATCAAGCTCTAATCTGGGGATGCATTTATTACGGGCAATCGCGCAAGCTTAAGTACACTGGTGGACTTCATCCTGTGAACATCGTTGCTCTTGGCGGTAACGCAGTCTTTGTTTTTCTTCATCTACTGCAAACCCATATTTGGTATGATGGTTTGGCACAGGATGTGCACATTATGACGGCTCAGGGGTCCGTTATTATCTTACTGGTAGCGGTGCTGATGATGGAAAATCAACGCCGTGGATTATTTTTTGGAAAGAAACTAGGCTTGATTTATGAGCCGGGACGTGCGTTGCGGAAATACCACGGCTATTTCTTTTCATGGGCTGTGATTTGGACATTTTGGTATCATCCCATGGAAACAACATCCGGACATTTAATGGGTACGCTTTACACTTGCTTACTAATGCTACAGGGATCGCTATTTTTCACCCGGGCCCATGTTAATAAATGGTGGACTATTTCCCTGGAAACCATCGTTTTAGTGCATGGCACTATGGTAGCGGTGATGGCGACTAGTAGTGGTGATATGTGGCCACAATTCTTTTTTGGTTTCTTCGGTGTCTTCATTGTGACGCAAATGCATGGGCTTGGTCTCAGGAAATGGTTGCGATGGACATTCATCGCTGCCTATCTAGTTAGCGTATTTATCGTTTTCAGCACACGTGATCTTGTAGAGTTAAATCAGCTAGTTGCAGTGCCAGCCGTGGAATATAGCTTGGTGTTTGTGCTCGCTCTTTTCATATGGTGTGTGCTCTGGGTAGTCGGTCGCATCACCGGACGGGCTACTCAGGAGTCCTGATAAAATTTCAGGAAATAGGAATTAGCAGTGCTTAATCCCCTTTCATCCGGGCGAATTGATTAGCCCATAGTTTGGGTTGCACCGAAAAGAAATTAAAGATTTCGAATGTTTTGCCATTAGCGTCTGGATGTGTCAGCGCCGCTATAGAGACTCTAGCCACATCGGATCTCAAGATAAATCCATTTGGTCCTGCGTCACCTTGCAGTAAAAGAATGCCTCTTGTTTTGTCCTCTGAGACCAAAGTGTCATTAAGACCATAGGGTCTCACTACGGTATAATTTAGGCCGCTATCGCGAAGATATTCCTCGGACTCGTACTTTCTCTTTAGGATGTCATTAAACATCTGATTAAGACGATGCTCTTCGTGAGTCACACCGGCTGACGAAATGATAACTAAGTGTTTTATCCCAGAGGCCTTGGCTGCATCCACTAGGTTTACGTTCCCTTGATAATCAACTTCTTGCGGTGCTCGAATGTCCGTGATGGTTGAAATGACATGTGTCACGCCCTCAAAGGCAGTTGTTAGAGTGCTAGGAACCGTGACATCTGCGTACACCCAATTATATTCTGAATTTATCTCTGATTTGGCTCTAGCCAAGTTGCGGGTGGTGGGGCGGACGGAAACGCCCATGGCTGTTAGTTGTTCGGTAAGATGGCGTCCGCTCTTTCCCGAGCCTCCGACCACTAGGACAACATCGTTCTGATCAAATGTTGGCATGTATTCCTGTCCTGAAACTGGCATTACGAAGGAAAAGTATCCAGCGACAATACAAGAACCGGCTGCAATAAAGGTCTTAAGTTTCATTCATTGGCTCCATTATCTCCCTGGTAATTCGTGCGGATAGGTCAGCACTTATTGTAGTCATGTACGCATCTTATTTATCTTTAAGATCTTTTTTGGCACTTTGCAAAAATGAAGCGGGTCCAAGTCTTGGACCCGCTTCGCCATTTGATAACAATACGAAGATCTAAAATCTGTAGGTTGCCCTCACACCTAACTGCTGCTTGTTGGGCAGGCGTGCTTGAAGAGAGTCAGGCAAAACGAAGGTGAATGGTGGTGGAAAAAAGGCTAACGAAATGCCCTGGAAATCAGGAGTGGCAAAGGCAGTTCTGATCGTGTCATCGTCAAGCAGGTTATCGGCGAAGGCTATGATATCCCAGTTCTCAGCAGAGATGCCGACACGCAGATCTACTAGCCAGTAGCCAGGTAGAATCAAGCGGTTATCGGCGGTGTCGAAGCGGTTATCACTATATTGTATGTCCGTTCCGATCAACCACTCTAGGTCACTGGAGATGGGTACCCGATATGATGCACTAGCTACCAGGGAGTGCTTGGACACATCTTCTAATTCCTTGCCGGAGCGGTCCAGTTCACAGGTGAAACTCCCTGCAACATTGACTGGATTACAATTTCCAACAGCGGCGATGGGCTGAGCACCACCTGATGTCACGACAAAGTTTTTGTACTCGGAATCTATGAAAGAATAGCCGAGGCTTAAGTTTAATCCATCGACCGGCACCCATGCGAGATCCACCTCTAAACCTTTGATCTCCGCATCCGATGCGTTGACGGTTTTCGTTCCGAGAAGCCCGTTAGAGCGAAGGACTTGGGAACTTGTCTGCTTATTTTTGAAGTCCTCGTAATAGAAGGCGGTATTGGCTACAAACCGGCCATCGTTCCAGGATGTTTTAGCTCCAATCTCGTAGACCCACATGTTTTCTTGGTCAAAGGCGAACAGCTCGGGATCAAACCCTGCGGCGCCAGCACCAACTGTACTGATACCACTTGGTTTTGCGCCTTTGGCCACGGATGCATATAGCATCATGTCATCATTTGCGGTGTATTCGAGCGTAAACCTTGGCGTAAAGTAACTGTCGCTATCGGTCGCATCTATATTTGGTGTCGCTCCCGGCATTACATTGGGAGGACCGAATAGACCTAGAGCGTCGATGATCCGTGGGCCGGATGGACCAGATACAAACAAGCTTTCATCCACGTAGCGTGCTTCCACCGAAAAAGCGAAATTATCAGACACGGAATATTCTAACGAGCCGAATACGGAGGTGTGTTCTGTATTACGAATCCAAATATTTGGATCAATGGCCGAGGCCGGTGTAAAAAATGCTGCTACAAAGGGACCACAAGGGAGAATGGGTAGAAACGGTAGGAGCTGATTGTTCAAACACGACATGCTTCGACTTTCTTGGGTAATTTCCTCATCCCAATAAATCGCACCGATCATCCACCGGAAATCACTGTCATCGTTGGAGGCTAACTGGAATTCCTGACTGGCGAGATTGGTGCCAGTCTTAATATTAAACTCAGTCATAGTGGTTAAGGCGGAGAGGCTGCCAACTCGACGGTTTTCTAGGAATTGAAAGGTATTAGCATCAGCCAAATGAGAGCGACTGGTGAACGAACCCCAATCGAAGTCAACTTCCAGAGTTGCGGATACCCGGAATATTTCCCGGTTAGAGCCAGGGTAATCCGTACCAGTCCGGGGGTTCTCCGAGCTCCTGATGATAACATCACTAGCGGCCGGGGTCTCACCCACATACGCACCAATAAATTGGACTGCTGGACTTATGACCGTTCCGAAGGAGGAGGGTGGCAGAGGAAGGTTAGTATTGGCATCAATGGTTGCGTAAGATGGGATATCAGATGAGTCGTCCGTGTATTCTGCCCTCACGTTAAGGGAAACATCTTCTGTTAGGTTGAATATGGTCGTACCAGAGAAACCAACACCTTCTGTACCTCCCGTATCGCCGCCGGTAATGGAGTTATTGTAAAAACCATCGTGAGTCCAATAGGCCGCGTTCAAGCCGAGTAGGAGTTTGTCCTCTGTTATAGGTCCATAGATACCGCCAGAAAGTTGCAAGTTTCCATAGTCGCCTATTTCAGTTGTTAGTTTGTTTTCCCACTCATTGGTGGGTTTCTTAGTAACATAGTTGATAGCACCAGCGAAGGCAGAGCGACCATACAGGGCGCTCTGTGGGCCTTTGACGATCTCGACACGTTCGATGTCGAAAAGGCGGGGGTTTATTAGGAGAGATCCGCCGGCGGATTGCACAGACTCACTAGATACGTCGATGCCATCCTGGAGGATAGCTACATTGGGGCGTCCGCGCGAGGGTGACAGTCCACGAATGGTGATGCGTATGTCTTGAGGAAACGCTATTTCCTCAAGAGTGACACCAGCGGTTAGCCGAGCTACATCCTCTAGGGTGTTAAGACCCTTGCGGTCTAGCACAGCTTCGGTAAAGGTCGTAATCACGAGAGGAACGTCTTGCAGATTCTCCGTCCGTTTTCGAGTAGTGACAACAATCTCTTCCAAAGCAAGAGATTGTGCTACGGCTTCTATCGCGAAGCTCGATGCAGTAATTGTAAGGACACCGGTCAATACTAAGTGTCGCAAACGAAGTGCCACTGACATAATCTTTCCCCCCAAAGTTCATTTTCGAACTTTTATTTGTACTTGTCCTGTACAATGCACCTAATTGTTGAGCTTGGAAACCAAGAAATAACAAAAAAGATGAGATTCTTGGTTGGTAATTCTGTCGGTCCGGCAGGTGGTCTCGTGGACCGATAAAGAGTGAATATTCTTGATGTTACGTAACAGTACCACTCAACTTTATAAGCGAAACTAGGGAAAACCTTGGAAATTCTTGAAATTTGGTCCTGGGTATTCCTGGCGCTTTACGTCATTGTAATGCTCATTCTTGGCCACATAGGCATGCGGCGGGTCAAGGGCGCCGACGATTTTGCTACAGCTCGCAGTGGTTATGGCCCTGTTGTCTTGGCCCTGGCATTTACTTCTACAGTGGCTAGTGGTGCTACATTTCTCGGTATTCCTGGCCTGGCCTATTCCTATGGTCTCCCTGTTTTATGGTATATAGCGGGCTATCCAGTAGCTGTCTACTTGGGGGTATGGCTATGTCATAAGCTGGTGGGACGAAGCGGCATGCGGCTTGGTAGCCGCTCAATTCCGGAATATCTTGGTGATCGCTATCAGTCAGCGGGCCTGAGAATCGTCACGGCCGTCTTTACTCTGATACTCCTTGTATATCTAGCCGGTCAGATGGTGGCTGGCATTGTTATGTTTGAGATGATGCTGGGTTTGAGCAGTTCTTGGGCATTGGGTATCACGACTATTGTGCTGTTGATCTACCTTGTGCTGGGAGGTGCCCATGCGGATCTTTTGACCGACAGTATGCAGGGTTTTCTGATGCTCCTTTTAGCGTTGGGAATCACGTTTCTTTTCCTTTTTGGGGTAGGTACTGACGGGGGTCTGGGGGAGGTAATCAAAAGCTTACGTAATCAGGATATCGAGATGGTGGGTGCTCTTCATGGGGGCAATTCAATATTCGGGTCGCCGTGGGCAGTTATTGCTATCTTTGTAGCCCACGTGCCTCTCGGGCTGATGCCACATGTTGCTAACAAGCTTTGGGCGATCAAGGATGAACAAAGCCGTAACCGCTTCATTCTACTAGCCCTTATTTTTGGTATAGCATTACCAGCTATTGGGTTGGGGGGATTGTTAGCCCGTGCCGTGCTTGGCGACGTGTTGATTGGACAAGATGGGGCTGCCAATGCAGCACTTCCAGCATTATTCATCGCGTTGATGCCGGCTTGGCTTGCTGCGCTCTTGGGGATTGCCATACTAGCTGCCGTCATGTCGACCGCCGATGGTCTCGTGATTGCGACTTCGCAGGTGTTTGCTAACGATCTATACCGTCGGACCTACGCTCCTCTATGGCATAGTGATTTGGACGAACAAGCTGTAGACCGCAATGCTTTAGTGATTAGTCGCTGGACGACTCTTGTTGCCATGTTTTTTGCGGCAACAATTGCTTGGATCTCGTTGGATCGCAATATCGCTTTGCTTACCTGGATTGCTATCGGTGGGATGACGGCGGCTTTGGCTGGACCTATGATTCTTGGCGCGGTTTGGAAAGGTGTCACACGACAGGGAGCAATATGGGGTTTTATTTGCGGAGCTGGAACATTCATTATTGCTCATACCGGAGTTGTCTCGGGAGATTGGTTTACTGGTACCTTTTTGTCGGGGCCCGGCGAATGGTTTGCTAATCAAGCACCCAATCCTTTTGCTTGTGCCACTATCGCAGATATTGTTTCAGTTTCTGTAACCTTCATTATTTCGAAAGTTAGCCAGGCTTTACCAGAGGAACATGTCAGTAGGATCTTTGAAACATCTGGTTAATTGAATCTTCTAGAGAAGAGAGCGGAAAAAGGTGCAGGCCGCACGGTCGTGCCAAGGAGTACTGCAGCGTGCTCCGTGAAAGCCTACGTGCCCACCGCCTGAGGTGATCAGAACTGAGACTGTTCCATCTTTGCTCCATTCACGGTCCAGGTGCATCTGGTATGGGATCCAAGGATCATTGCGGGCGTGGATTATTAGCGTTGGCACACTTATTTTGTCTAAGAAATGTTCCGCCGAACAGCTATCGTAATAATTTTCAGCACTTGCAAATCCATTATTGGGTGCAACGATGCGATCATCGAATTCATAGATTGTATGAGTTTTTTTTAGTAATGGGCGAAGACTACTTCCATTACGCGCGTTCAGTGCGGTCCGTTTCATTTGGGTCAGTAGGTGATTGTGATATGCCATGTTTCGCGGTGCCATTATGCGTTGTTGGGAATCTCTAAGTCGTATCGGTGCAGAAACTGCTACCGCACCCCTGAGTACATCGTGGTTAAGACCTTCACCAAGATACTTGAGCAGCATATTGCCCCCCAGGGACATTGCGAAAACAAAGACGTTCTCTGGTTTTACGATAGAATTCACTGCGGTGAAAGTATCGGCAAGGTCTTGGCTTTGGCCAGCGTGGTAATGCTGGCCGCAGGTCCTTCTGGAGGGACCCGCTCCTCTCAGGTTTAGCCGCATTACTTGGAACCCAGCTGCAAGAAGGTAGTGAGCAGAGTTTATGATGCTCGGGCTCATTTCACTACCCACAAGTCCGTGCACGATAATGACTAATGGGTTGCCGGGATCATCTGCTGGCTGGCGGTTTAGTACGGCGAGTAATCGATCCCCTGATCCATCATTTAACGGGATTTCAATGCGCCGGCCAGGATACCGCGAAAAACTCGGCATAGGATGGTAGAATGTGTTGTGAAGGGTCTGAAGATCCCCACCGATCCAGGGAAAGCGTTCACGGAAGGTCGGAAAGGTGATAGGGAGCTTGCGTCCGCGTGTTAGCATGACGAGCCTAAGGTAGTTAGGTTAATGTGTGTCTCAACCAGCTCTTATCGGAGCCCGCATTCTAACCTAAATATGGTTTGTAAACGAAAGAAAATCTGTGATGAAATTCTGGTTTATCAAACAGATGGCAACATACAAGTCCTATCATAGGGACGGTCGAAACCGAGCGATACATCATATCGGTGTGCCCAGTATAGTGTTTTCGCTGATGGTGGCATTGTCGTATATACCTATCACCGTCGTGGCTGACTTCCACATCACTGGTGCAACTTTACTCTTGTTCTTGCTACTTCTTTTCTACTGGTTGAGCGCTCCGACGTTGGGGTGCATAACAGCCATTTTTTACATCCCTTTTCTATGGGGTGCCGATCATGTTGCGAGGGTCGATCCATCGGTTGGTTGGCCGGTTTTTCTAGGAGCCTTTGTTGGTGGATGGGTTGTTCAGTTCATTGGTCATATTATTGAAGGGCGGCGCCCCGCTTTTATTGATAACTTTGTTCAGATAGTGATAGCGCCTGGTTTTCTCATTGCTGAAATAATGTTTTGTTTGGGTTTGGAGCGGGAACTTGAGGATTCCATAGATGGCCACTGCAGAGATCATATTTCTAAGAATTTGGAGCTACCCTAGGCCTCAATTAGAGCATTAGGCGGGCTTATATTACTTCGCCGGGACTAAAACGGGGCCTTATTATACCGTGTGCAATTCCTAACAAGCTAGCGGAGTTGCTAAGCCGCAAAAGGGCCACAGAATTGATACGTTCTTAGTTGCTCTTTGGATTACTTCGTGACTTGCAAAAAATTATTCTGCAACTGATTCTAACGCTGGGAGGCAAATACCTTGTGCTGGGCCATGAGTGCTGCAGGTGTAACCAATAGGGTCAAAACAGTGGCGAAAATTAGCCCAAATACGATAGCCATTGCTAAGTATTGCCAAAACCCCAGTGCCGGTGACCCAAACTCTAAGTTTCGATTAAAGAAGTCTACACCGATTTGCATGGCCATAGGGACTAAACCTAGCACTGTCGTGGCTGTGGTTAGAAAGACTGGTCGCAGACGTTCCGCTCCAGTTTTCAGAATAGCTTCACGAATGGTTGCTGAGGAAACTTTGAAACGATTAAAGGTGTCAATCAACACGATGTTATTGTTAACGACTATGCCAGCTAACGCGATGATTCCAATACCAGTCATCGTGATTATAAATGGTGTGCCTGTGATGATCAGCCCAAGGAAGACCCCAATGGTTGATAAGATTACTGAGCTCAAGATCAACATCACCGAGTAAAAGCTATTAAACTGTGCAAGTAAGATCATTGCCATCAAAAACATGGATAGGGAAAAGGCCACTATTAGGAAGGTAACATTCTCTTGCTGGTCCATGTCCTCACCTTTGAAGACAATTGACACGCGCGGGTCGATATCCTGTGTTGCGAGGTAGTCTTTGATTTCTTGAACTTTTTTGGGTGGTAATACCCC
>Ga0315336_1001781_pt1 | contig 37998 bp, 33 predicted proteins | sample ASW5metaG_FD_204512 | JGI IMG/M metagenome (GOLD analysis project Ga0315336, IMG submission 204512) | Ammonia-oxidizing marine archaeal communities from Monterey Bay, California, United States - ASW #5 | ecosystem: Environmental > Aquatic > Marine > Intertidal zone | place: USA: California... | reverse complement strand
TCGATCGCCGCCACCGCCTGGTCGAGCGTGCCGACGGGCGGCGCCAAGAGATCGAGCATGGGAAAGCTGATCCAGCGGCCCGGCGCGTCGCCAGGCCGCTCCAATTCGACGGCAAGATCAATCACCGTGCCAAAGGCGTGCGCTTCACCAGCGTCGGGAAATCTTCCGAGAAAGACACCATCGGTGACGGCAACCGTCGGCGGTAGCCTGCGCGTCCAGGCCCAGACATTGACCCTGGCGCCCAGCCGGTATGGCCAGAGCAGGATGCGGCTTGCCAGCGACACGCGGCCGTCCGCCGTCTTCTGGAAAACTTTTGGACCGGCACCGGCATAGCTGAAAGCCACGATGGCCAGCGCAAGCGCCGGCCACAAAAGGATAAGCGCGAGCGCCGAGAGGAAAGCGCCGACGGATGCGCCCGCTAGCGCCAGAACCGCGCCCAGCGCGTAGTAGAGCGAGAGCCGCCGCGACTTGGCATCGGCTGTGAGGCGAAAACCGGCGAAGGGCAACTCGCCCATTGCCGGAAACAGCCATAACGCGAAGAAGCCGAGCAGGGCGCCGGTCGGGATATCGACGGCTTGGTGCTGCCAGGTCGTCAGCACCGACGCGCCGATCAGGAAGCACCAGGAGTGCCAGAGCGTGAGCAGGGGGCCGGAAAGGCGCTGGCGCCAATGATCCCAGATGATCACCAGCAATGCGATATGCAGGGACGGCGCCTGGTTGAACGGCTTATCAAAGCCACCGAGCACGGCAAACATGAAGCCCGGCAGGCCGGTCGTCGCCGGCCGCGCGAAGGTGGCGGTCAGGGGAAACAGGATGAAGCAGGAGACGGCGACGACCTGCGCGGCGAGGTAGCGGCCGGCCAGCCGGTTCACACGTTGCGTGCTGTCATTGAGCAGCAGCGACAGGGCGTAGAACAGGTTGATCGACCAGTAGGGCACGATCGTCCAGGCGAGGAACGGAACGTGGTGCTCCCACGAGAAGACGATGCTGCCGACATATCGGCGTGTCGACGCCAGCCAGTTGGCGAAGCCGTAGGTCGAATAGAAGAATGGCGCGAGGAACGCGAGCCATAGCGCCGCCCGAAGGGCGACACGTCCATAGGGCTCGGCGGCTGCGCTCGCTGGAAGTGGCGGAGGTTCGGCGCTGGCGGGCATGCGTGGACGGTTCCTAAACCCGCCTTGCCAGCGAGACGGTGAAGATGCCCCATTGGTCGATGCGCTGGTCGAGCTTCTCGAATCCGGCGGCCTCGACGAGCTGATCCATCTCGGCTTGCGTGCGCCGTCGCATCACCCAGGCCTGGCCGCCGCGATGCGAGGTCAGGCTGCGCGCGATCATTTCGAGCTGCGGATGCCAGGGCTGGTTGGTGTAGATCAGCAGGCTGCCGGGCTGCATGGCGCGGGCCAGGCCGCTGAGCGAGCGGGCTATCAACGCATTGTCCGAGAAGAGCTCGTAAAGGCCAGAGACGATGGCAAGATCGGGAGCCGGGTCCAGCGCGGCGAGCCCGTCGCCGTCGAAGGCATCGGCGCGGCGGAACGAGACGCTCGCCGGCAATCGCCGATCGGCGATCAGCTGACGGCCGAGCTCGACATTGAGATCGGAATAGTCCTGCAGCCTCACGCTGGCCGGCTGCTCGGGACACTTGGCGATAGCGTCGAGCACGTAGCGGCCGTGGCCGGCGGCGATGTCGAGGATGTGGCCTGCGCGTCCGGCCGCTTTCAGCGTTGCCAGCGCCTGGCCGATCAGTTCCTCGATGTTGAGCTTGCGCTGGCGAATGCCGCGCCAGCCGATGGCGTCCAGAAAGGTCCGGTCGACCATGCGGCCGACAGGTCCGAGGCCACGTGGCTCGTTCTCATAGACATAGTCCAGCGTCGAGCCGGAATCGAAGCCGGTGCCGACGCCGATCTTCATGCCGCGCGAGAAGAAGCTGCCGCTTCGGATGAACGAGCGGCTTATGGCCCAATAGAGGCCCCTGGGCGACAGGAGATCGAGCGGCGAGGCAAGCCTGTCGGCCTCGTCGCGCGTGTGACCGCCGATGTCCGACTGCTTCAGGTCGACAGCTTCGGCCGGCGACGCGAATTGTCCCTCGATGAACGGCCGGATCAGGTCGAGCGCCTTGGCGCGATCGCGCTCACCCAGCGTGTCGTGCAAGAAGCCCGGCAGCACATGCCGTTCCTTCACACGGCTCCCGAGGTTGACGAAGAACTCGTGCTGGGGGCCGTGCCGCACCACCCAATCGCTGGCGGACAGCAGAAGCTGCGTCGGCACGGTGATGGCGCGAGCGTCGGAGACGATGCGCGCCGCATGCTGGTAGAGCTCGACCAGTATGTTGGAAGCGATCGGACGCGTGATCAGCGGATCGTTCTCGAACGAGGCGATGCGCACGGGGTCATGGGTCAGCAGGCTCGCCTTGACGTAGGAATTGACGAAGAAGCGTCCCTTGATCTTTTGCCACAGCGCAATGCCTTCCTTGGCGAAGGGGACATAGAGCTTGACCGAGAAAGCCGGCGAGGCGAGCACCATGGCGCGCAGTTTCGGCGCATAGTCATGCACCCAGGCGGCGGCGAGCACGGCGCCGAAGGATTGCGCGATGAGCGCGATGTCCTGGGCGCCAAAACCGTCCTTGGCGGAGATCTCACGCATGAAACAGTCGATATCGCGCACCAGTGCCGCGAAGGACGGCGCGTAGCCGCGCTCGCCGGCGGAGCGGCCGTTGCCGCGCGCATCCCAGGCATAGAAGGCGTAATCGGGCATGCTGAGTTCGTCGACCAGATGCGCCATGCGGCCGCCATGCTCATGGCCGCGATGGAAGAGCACGATCGCGCCCTTGGCCTCCTCGGAAACCGCTGGCCAGAAACGGTAGAAAATCTCCGTGCCGTCATAGCTGCGGAAGCTGCGCTCCTGCGCCTGCCGCGCAGAGCTTTCCGCCGACGCTGCTGCGATCTGTTCGTGAAGCATGCTGTTTTTCTCGGACGGCATGGCGAGCCTTACTGCTTAGCCGGAGTTGCCTGTAAGACCGGCACGTATCCGGTTTATGGCGGTCAGCAGCGAAAGCGTAGCCATGGCCGGAAACACAAACGGTGCGAGCGCCCCTGGCCAGTGGCCGACGGCGCACAGAGCCGCGATCACGCCGAGCCCCAGCGCCCTGTCGCTCTTGCCGAACGGGCCCGCATAGCTGCGACCGATGCCTGCGGGAATGCCGAGAACGCCGGCGAATTCTGCGAGCATGGCTGCCATGGCAAAGGCGACGACACCCCATTGGCTGAATTGCGCAAAGGCGGCGAAGGGCAGGATCAACGCCGAATCGGAAACGACATCGCAGATTTCGTTCAGATACATGCCCAGGGTAGAGGCCTGGCCATGCTCCCGCGCCAGCATGCCGTCCATCGCGTTGAGCGCCATGCGCACGAACAGCACCAGGGGAATGAGCAGCAGAAGCAGGCGCGAGCCGGGCGCCGCCGCGATCGCCGCGCCGGCTGCGATCGAGAGGACGGCCGCCAGTAAGGTGATGAAATTGGCCGTCACGCCCATTGCCGCCAGACGGGCGACAAGCGGCCGCAGTCTGTCCTGGAAGGCCGGCTTCAGCGCATAGAGCGTCGGCATTGCGTGATCCCCCGATCCACGGTGCGAGCTTTACCACGAGCGAGCCGAGCGGCGCTAGCGTAAGGGAGGAAACACAGTGGATTTCAGACGGTTGAAGCCTTGCTGTGAATGCATCGCCTGAAACCGCAGGCTCAGCCTCCGTTCACCGATTGGCGAATTCACCAGGCGCTAACCATGGATGCATCGCATTCCTGATATCTCGGTTTGCGGGCTTTTGGGACAAAGCCCCCCACTTGAATAGTAAGCACGCTTATTATATGTATCGCTCATGGTTTCAGATGGTATCGACAGATTGGGATTCTTGATCCACGACGTGCAGCGCCTGATGCGCAAGCGTTTCGAGGCGCGTGCCAGTGGGTTGGGGCTTTCCTCCGCGCAATGGCGGCTGCTCGTCCGCGTTGCCAAGGAGGCGGGCGTCGCGCAGGCGCGGCTCGCCGAGCTCCTCGAGATCGAGCCGATAAGCGTTTCACGCCTGGTCGACCGTATGGAGGAGGGCGGCTGGATCCAACGCCGCCAGGACGCGACGGACCGGCGCGTTCGGATGATCTTTCCGACCGACAAGGCAAATGCAGCCTATGCCGACGTCAAGAGCCTGGCCGGCGAAGTCTATGAGGAATCGCTGGCCGGCGTGTCGGCGGAGGAACGCCGCGTTCTGGTCCGCGTTCTCGACATCATCGTGCAGAATTTGACCGACGGCGAGACGTCGTCTCTGGAAAAGATCAAGAATTCGGAAGGGCGGGCAGCATGAACGCGGCAGCCAAGATAGAAGACGACAAAGTCACCAAGCTGAATGCGCCGGCGCAGCCGGTCGTTAATGCGCCGGCGCAGCCGGTCGCGGAAGCCCCGGGCAAACCGGCCGCCGCTACGGTTGCGGCTGCGCCCGAGCCGCAGCCGGCACGCGCCGCGCCGAAGAAAAAGCGCCGCCTCGGCCGCTTCCTGCTGATGGTCGCCCTGCCGCTGGCGCTGCTTGCCGGCGGCTCATATGTCTGGGTCACGGGCGGCCGCTATCAGGAAACCGAGAACGCCAATCTGCAGCAGGCCAGGATTTCGGTCGCCTCCGATTCGGCCGGCCGTATCGTCCAGGTCGGCATCGTCGACAACCAGCTGGTCAAGAAGGGCGACCTTCTCTTCGTCATCGATCCCGAGCCTTACAAGATCGCGCTCGCTCAGGCCGATGCGGCGGTGGCCGGCGCGCGGCTGAATGTCGAGCAACTGCGGGCGGCCTACAGCCAGGCGACGGCACAGGAAAAGTCGGCCAGCAGCGAGGTCGAATATGCGCAGTCGCAATATGACCGCGCCGCCGATCTCGCCCAGAAGGGCATCAACGCCAAGTCATCGCTCGACCAGGCCCGCAACGACCTCGACAAGGCCAAGCAGCAGCTGGCCGTCGCGCAGCAGGGCATCATCAGTGCCAAGGCGGCGCTCGGCGGCAATCCGGACATCGAGACCGACAAGCACCCGACCGTGATGGCGGCTTTGGCGGCGCGCGACAAGGCTGCCTACAACCTCGCCCAGACCACGGTGAAAGCGCCGGCTGACGGCGTCATCTACCAGGCCGCCTCCTTCAAGGTCGGCCAGTATGTAGCCGTCGGCACGCCGCTGTTCGCGCTGGTCGAGAACGAGGACACCTGGATCGACGCCAATTTCAAGGAAACCCAGCTCACGCACATGAAGCCGGGCCAGAAGGCGGAGATCGTGGTCGACACCTATCCGGGCCGCACCTTCGAGGCGACCGTCAAGGCGATCGGCGCCGGCACGGGCGCGGAGTTCTCGCTGCTGCCCGCGCAAAACGCCACCGGCAATTGGGTCAAGGTCACGCAGCGCATCCCGGTGCGCCTGGAACTGACCGATCCCGACGCCAAAATGGCGTTGCGCACGGGCATGAGCGCCACCGTCACTGTCGACACCGGCGTGGCGCGCGGCCTGCCGTCGATCTTCGGTCACGCCACGGCGGGAGAGCAAGCGCAGTAGCGCCAGCGATGCCCGCCGCTATCCGGCGGACGTTCAGGGGATTGGTCAGATGGGAGTGGCAAGGATCAGCAAGACGAGCCGCATGGCGGCTGGTTCGAAAGCTGAGGCCTGGGCACGGCCCCGTCGGTCCTCAGGTTTCCGGGCGGCAGGCATCCGCTCCAACAGAGACTTTCGGTCGATGTAACCCCCACATCGATAGTCGCGTCCCACCGCGATGATGGTCTCACAACGGAAGGCTTTGCCGCCCGGAAACCTGGAGCCGGATGAAATCTGAATACGGCTCCAAATCAAAGAGATAGAGCATGATGTCGCCCGAAGACCGTTCCACGCTTTTCTGCATCGGGTTCTAAGTATACACGGTTTTGTTACTGCTGGAAGTTCAGCCTCATGAGCACGCCCGAAACCTTCAAGGAAGTGCCGCATCGCGGGCTGATAACGGTCGCGCTGATGCTGGCGACGATCATGCAGGCGCTCGACACCACGATCGCCAATGTCGCGCTGCCGACGATGACCGGCGACCTTGGTGCGTCGCCCGATAACATCAATTGGGTGCTGACCTCCTATATCGTGGCGGCTGCGATCATGACGCCTGTCACCGGCTGGCTCGCCGACCGGCTGGGTCGCAAGGAGCTGTTCCTCTTCGCCGTCGTCGGTTTCACGATCTTTTCCATGCTGTGCGGCCTCGCCTGGAGCCTTGAGACGATGGTGCTGTTCCGCTTGCTGCAGGGCGTGTTCGGCGCGGCGATCGTGCCGCTGTCGCAGACCTTCCTTCTCGACATCAACCCGAAGGAACGCCACGGCCAGGCAATGGCGATCTGGGGCGCCGGTATCATGCTAGGGCCGATCCTCGGGCCGACGCTCGGCGGCTGGCTGACCGAAAACTTCAACTGGCGATGGGTGTTCTTCATCAATCTGCCGGTCGGCATTCTGGCCTTCCTCGGCATGGCCGTCTATCTGCCGGTCGTTGCCAAGCGCATACGCGGTTTCGACTTCTTCGGCTTCGCCATGCTGTCGCTCGGCGTCGGCGCGCTGCAGCTTCTGCTCGACCGCGGCGGCGAGGTCGACTGGTTCAACTCGGCCGAGATCTGGATCGAACTCGCTTTGTCGCTGACCGGATTCTGGGTGTTCGTCATCCACACGGTGACCTCCGAACATCCCTTCATCGATCCGAAAATCTTCCTCGACCGAAATTTCGTGACCGGGCTGGGCTTCATTTTCATCATGGGCGTGCTGATCCTGGCCTCGATGTCGCTGTTGCCGCCGATGCTGGCCAACATCTTCGGTTATCCGACCGTCACCATTGGCGTCGTGCTTGGACCACGCGGCATCGGAACGATGATTTCGATGCTGGTCGTCGGCCGCATCATGCACCGGATCGATGCGCGGATCCTCGTCGCCATCGGCTTCCTGCTCACCGCGCAGTCGCTCTACACGATGGCGAGCTTCACGCCCCAGATGGACAACTGGCTGATCATCACCTCGGGTATCGTCCAGGGGCTCGGCATGGGCATGGTGTTCGTGCCGCTGTCGGCGGTCGCCTTTGCCACGCTCGACGCGCGTTACCGCACCGACGCCACCTCGCTGTTCAGCCTGGTGCGCAATTTGGGCTCCTCGATCGGCGTCTCGGTGGTGGCGGCGCTGATGGTGCGCAACACCCAGATCAATCACACCGAACTGTCGGCCTTCATCAACCCGTACAACCCGAACCTTTGGGCCGCGTCTCCGGCGGCGGCCGCCGGCGATCCCGCGGCGCTTTCGCAGGTCGACCGCGCCGTGAATGCCCAGGCGATGATGATTTCCTACATCAACGACTTCAAAATCCTGATGGTGATGACGTTGGCCGCAATCCCGTTCGTCATCCTGCTCCGCAAGCCGAAAGCGGCGCCGGCGGGTGGGGCTCCGGCTGCGCATATGGACTAGGATTGGCGCAGCAATTGGTGATGGCCGGGGGTCCAGGAGCCTGGCGGCGACAAGGGCGCCTGCGATCTACCGATAGAGACCAGGGTATTTGGCCTTTTCGATTTGACAATTTCCCGCCCTCTGGACCGCCATCGCGAAAGCTCGTTCATAGACGTGGACGGCCTTTTGGACCTTTTGTGGATTGGGGGTTAGGTGTTTATCCAGCCCGTCGTACAAAAGGACGGGGACAGTAATGACGGCTTTGCCATCTTCAGTCGGCTTCAACCGACACCTTTTCATCACGCCATTCATATCGCCCGCCATCGTCGCGGCCTTATGCAGCCAGCCGTCGTTACCTTCCCAGGACCAGCGCCCAGTAACGCAGCGCCGGATCGCGTCCGTCGCGCACATAGGCGAGACCGAAGCGGCTGAAATCCGGATCGAGCATGTTGCGGCGGTGTCCGTCCGAATGCATCCAGATGTCGAACAGCTTCGCAAGGTCGAAACGGCCCTCGGCGATGTTTTCGGCCGCGGCGCCGCGCACGCCATTGTCCTTCATGCGTGAGGCGAAATCCTTGCCCCAGCCGGTCGTGTGGCTCATGCGTTCGCGCGAGGCCATATAGCCGGCCTGCTGCAGCGCCGCCTGTTCGAGCTGCGCGTCGGGCACCAGGGCTGGCAGCCCGGCCGCGGTTCGAAAACCGGCCAGCGTCGCCGTGGCGGACGAGGAGACGCCGGCGCCTTCGCCCGTCGGCCACGTGACGTGCTGCAGGCCGCGATGCCGGCAAGCGCCGCGAGGCCGGCTGCCTTGAGCAGCGTGCGGCGATTGAGGTCGGGGAGAGTTGTGGCCGGGATGTTCATCCGGCCTCTGATACCCGCGATCATGGCTTTTGCCGGGCAGGCGATGAAAATCGCGTGAAGCGGCGACTTTTCCCGGAAGACCGGTTATCATCCGGGCGTTCTTGAAAGTGGCAGCCACGGGCGGCCACCCAAGCGGTGACCGCCCCCGATATAAAACGGAGGACGGTTATGGCCGGTTTTCATGTCATGGCGGATGCGTACGGGGCTCATGTGCAGCCCACGGTGCGACCCGTATCCACTTCTGACCTTTGGGATGCGCTGAAGCTCGGCGCCGAGGATTTCTGGGCCAAGCCGTCGCACTATGTTTTCCTGTGCCTGGTTTACCCGATCGTCGGCCTGATCCTGACGCAATGGAGCTCGGGTTCGAACGCCATCCAGCTCGTCTATCCGTTGATGACCGGTTTCGCGCTGATCGGTCCGTTCGCGGCCATCGGCCTCTACGAGATCAGCCGCCGGCGCGAGCTTGGCATGAACACCCACTGGCGGCATGCGCTCGACGTCCGCCATTCGCCGGCGCTGCCGTCGATCGCGGTCATCGGCATCCTGCTCTTCGCTCTGTTCCTTTTGTGGCTGTTTACCGCGCAGTCTCTCTACATCAGCCTGTTCGGCGCGGAGCCGCCCGCCTCGGTCGGCGCTTTCGTGCGCGACGTGCTGACGACCGGAAAGGGCTGGACGCTGATCCTCGTCGGCAACGCGCTGGGCCTCGTTTTCGCAATTGTCGTCCTTGCCACCACTGTCGTTGCCTTCCCGCTGCTGCTCGACCGCGATGTCGGCGCCGTTTCCGCGATCGAAACCTCGGCGCGCGCGGTGATGGTCAACCCGCTTCAGATGGCGCTTTGGGGCCTGACAGTCGCGTTGCTGTTGGTGGTCGGTTCAATCCCGCTCTTTGCCGGACTTGCCATCGTCATGCCGATTCTTGGACATGCGACATGGCACCTCTATCGCAAGGTGGTAGAACCGGAGCAGATCCGGCCCGTGCGCCGTCCGATGTAGGAGACGGCCGCATTCTTGGATTGAAGTTAGCGTTGCGCCTCGGTCGCCATCTTGAGCGCCAGGGCTGTCAGCACAGTGCCCATCATCCAGCGCTGGACGACCAGCCAGAACGGACGTCCGGCGAGGAAGGCGGCGATCGAACCGGCGGTCACCGCGATGATCGCGTTGACGGTTAGGCTGATCGAAATCTGCGTCACGCCGAGCACCAGAAGCTGCGACAGCACATGGCCCTTGGCCGGATTGATGAACTGCGGCAAGAGCGACAGATAGAGCACCGCCACCTTCGGGTTGAGCAGGTTGGTCATCAGCCCCATGACGAAGAGCTTGCGTGGCCTGTCCCTCGGCAGCTCGCGGACCTGGAAGGGCGAGCGTCCGCCGGGCCGGAGCGCCTGCCAGGCCAGCCACAGCAGATAGAGCGCGCCGGCGAAGCGCAGCGCGTCATAGGCATAAGGCACGGCGAAGATGAGCGCGGTGATGCCGAAGGCCGCCGACACGACATAGAACAGGAAGCCGAGCGCCACGCCGCCGAGCGAGATCAGCCCGGCCTTCGGCCCTTGCGACAGCGAGCGCGAGATCAGGTAGATCATGTTCGGCCCGGGCGTCAGCACCATGCCGAGGCAGATCAGCGCGAAAGTCAGGTGGTTGGCGGCGTCGGGCATGGGGGTCTCCGCGAAAGAGGCCAAGAGTTGCGCCGCCGCGCGAAAGCACGCAAGGGCTTGACGAAGCCGCCCTTTACGCCAGTGCGCCTCAGCCGACCACCCGCAGGTTCGACAACTCGTTGGCGATTTCCTTGAAGTTGTCGGAAAGCGTCGCTCCGGTCGCGTTCCAGAACAGCTTGGCCGGCTTGCTGGGGTCCGTCGGGTCCTTGCGGAAACGGGAGTCGGAAGAGCAGGTCTTGAGCGCGGCCATCGCCTTCTGGTCGCTCGAGCTGGTCGAGGACATGTCGAGGGCCACCGTCATCACCATGATATTGCCGGCCTTGGCGTTGTCGCACAGCTTCGCCATTTGCTCGTTCATCGCCGCGGTATAGTTGCTCGACGAATAGTTGAACTGGCCGATCGCGCTCGATGTGCCGCCGAACAGGCGGGTGACCGAAGTGCCGTTATAGCCGACGCCGGTATAGCCGTGGGCGGCATAGGTCGACTTGTTGCCTGCCGGATCCGGATTGACCGTCGAATAGGTGTTCTCGCCGTCGGTGAGCACGATGACGACCTTGTCGTTGCCGCGCTCGGTTTCCGGACGGCCCTCGGTGAAGGGCGCGGTGCTGGACACCGTCCGCCAGCCCCAGGCCATGCCTTCGGGCACGTTGGTGTTGCCGTTGGGCTGCATCAGGTCGATCGCTGCCTTGATGGCCGCTAGCCCGTCCGTCTGAGTGACATCGGTGAGCGGCGTGATCGGCGTGGTGGTGCAGCTGTAATTGGGCCCGGCGCCCGAGCTGAGCTGAGGAGCATCGATCGGCCGGGGCTGGAAATACTTGGCCATGTTCGACTGCCTGGTCTTGCCGGTGGTGCTCGACGGATTGTCGTTCCACCAGCTGTTGGCGGCGCCGTAGGTCACCGGGTTCGCCTCGTTCGGGTTTTGCGTGATCTTCCAGTGATTGCCGGGCTCGTCGGGGGCGAACATCGGCACGAACATGGTCGCCGGATCGCCGACGCCGATGCCGGTATTGTTCGGGCCGCCCGAGGCAGGGGTGTCGTCGACATTGTAGGGATAGGGGCGGACCTCGACGCAACCCTGCCAACTGGCGAACGGGCCGTAGGTATCGTTGTAGTCGTATTCGGTATGGCTGCTCTTGCAGGTATGGTTGGACCGATACGCGTCGCAGACGGTGCGCGCGCTGCCGGCGATGCGCTCGTGGCTCGTCACCACCTTCATGTCTTGATACAGCTCGAAGCGGCTCAGCACCTCGCCTTCCTCGGTGCCCCAGCCGGTGCCCTTCTTGTACCAGATGCCGTTGATCTTCTGGGCGTATTTGTCGGGAGTATTCAGCGTCGACCAGTCGAAGTTTTCATTGGCGATCGGCGACAACCCGTAGACGTCCATCCAGGGGGCGTTGTCGTTGTCCGGTCCGACATTGACGGAGGCCGCGAACGGCACGAGGCTGAACTGGACCGGCTTGTCGATCTGCTTGATCTGCGCCGCCTGTTGCGCAAGCGTGTCGACAAGCTGCTTTGCAGCCTGTTTGAGCAGGTCGATGCGCTTCTGCCCCGAACCGGTGCCGGGCGTTGCCATGGAGCCCGAATTATCGAGCACCATCGCCACTTCCAGCGTGTTCTTCAGCCGCACCTGGGAGTCCATGTCCAGCTTGATCGTTTTCTTGGCGTCAACCTCGGATGCGCCGACGAGCAGCGAGGACGATGGATAGAAATAGGGATGGTAGCTCAGCGTGGCGTTCATGGTGAGCAAGCCGCCGCCGGCCTGGTTGGTCGGCAGCGTGATGTTGAGCGTCACGTCGGCAGGGTCGATATTGTTGAGGTTGGCGTTGAAGAAATCGACCGCGTAGGCTCTGATCTGATCGTCCCTGGCGCCCTCGGCAAGCCGTCGTGCGGCCGCGAAATTGGCGGCGTCGAGCGCGTTCAGCACCATGTGCTTCTGGCGGTTGAGCTCGCTGAAGTCGACCGCCAGCGCCACCGCACCCATCAGCGGCACCATGGCGATTGCGGTCATGAGGGCATAGTTGCCGCGGCGGTCATGGTAGAACTGATGCCAGAATTTGCGCATGGTAGTGAGACGGCCTCGCCAATCGATTCCTGGTCGCGCCGCACTTCCACGAAGCGCTGACGGGTGGTGTCGGCAAGCCGATCGAGCGTCCAGTTGCGGTTTCACTGAATTGCCTGCGGCATAGTAGGATGGAAGACGCTCTTGCGGCGGCGCCGTGCTCAACTGACGATGCGCAGGTTCGACAATTCGTTGCCGATCGCCTTGAAATCGTCCGACAGGGTGGCGCCGGTCGAATTCCAGAACAGCTTCGCGGGCTTGCTCGGGTTGGTGGGGTCCTTGCGGAAACGCGAGTCGGATGCACAGGCCGTAAGCGCCGAGATGGCCTTCTTCTCGGCAGTTTTCTGATTGCTGAGATCAAGCGAAACCGTCATGACGATGATGTTGTTGGCCTTGGCGTTGGCGCACAGCGTTTGCATCTGCTCGTCCAGAGCGGCGGTATAGTTGGCGTCGGTATAGGTGCTTTTGCCGATGGCTGAACTGGTGTTCATGAACATGCGAGTCACCGAGCCCGAACCGGGATATGTCAGGCCCGTGTATCCGTAGGCAGCATAGGTCGATCTGTTCTTGGCGTAACTGCCATCGTTGACGGAACTATAGGTATTAGCGCCATCCGTGAGCACAATGACAACCTTGTCATTCCCCTTTTCATTGTTGTCCCGTCCCTCGGTGAAAGGCTCGTTGCTGGAAAGCGTCCTCCAGCCCCATGCTAGTCCCTCTGGCACATTGGTATTGCCGGTAGGGGCCATCGCATCAATGGCATTGAGGATTGTCTGCTTACCGCTAGTCGTCGTTACGTCCTGCAACGGCGTGATTGGGCTGGTCGTGCAACCGGCATTGGGTCCATCGTCTGCGGGCACAGTCGCAGCGTTGTATGGCTTGATGAGAAAGTACTTTCGCATGTCTGATTGACGTTTGCCGACCGTCAGGCTGTCGCTCGAATCTATCCACCAATTATTGCTGTAGCCCCAGGAACTCGTGCTGGTCCGCGTGCCGTCGGTCCAGAGGTTACCAGCTTCGTCCGGCGCGAACATGGGAACGAAAAGCGTAGCGGGGGTGCCGGTGGTTGGTGTCGTGTCGTCCACATTATAGGGATAGGGCCTCGCCTCGACACAGCCTCCCCAAGCCTCATAAGGAGCGTTGGTATAGGTGTAGGTTTGGCAGGTGCCGTTGTTGTTTTTCCTGGTGCAGTTTCGGGTGGTGGACAGAATATCGTTATACAGGCTGAAACGGGTTGCTTTTGCGTTTTGGCTCACCCCCCAGCCAGTGCCGCGCTTGTAATAAGTGCTACCGACTTTCTCGATATACTTGTTTGGATCGTAACCTGCGGCATTTTTGAACATCTGCGACCAGTCGAAATTCTCGTGATGGATAGGCGAAATGCCATCCTGATCCATCCAGGTCTTATCCTTATTGGTCGACCCCACATTGACCGAGGCGGAGAATGGGACAAGTGAGAATTGTACAGGTTTATTGACCTGCCGCATCAGATCGGCTTGTCCGGCGAGCATGGTCACCAGTTCGGTGGCGGCGGCTTTGAGGAGTTCGATCCGCTGCTGGCCCGTGCCCGAACCGTTCAGACTCATGGAGCCGGAGTTGTCGAGCACCAGCGCCACCTCCAGCGTGTTCTTGAGGCGGATTTCGGACCGCGCCGAGAAGTTGACGGTGGTCTGACCCGGAGCGCCATCGCCCAGCAACATCACTGCGACCGGTAGGAAATAGGGTCGGTACTGCAACGCCGCCTCGAGAACCAGCGTGCCGCCGCCGGCGTTGTTGTTCGGCAAGGTCACCGTAAGCGCAGTGTTCGCGGGAAGGACGTGCCTAAGATTGGCTTCGAAGAACGTCCTGGCGTAGGCCTTCGCTTCGGCGTCACTCGCGCCGGCAACGATTTGCTGCGCCGTGGCTATGCCGGCCGCGTCGAGAGCATTCAGCGTTTCCTGCTTCTCCCGGACGAGTTCCGTATAATCCACCGCCAGCGCCACGCCGCCCATCAGCGGTATCATCGTGATAACCGTCATCAGGGCATAGTTACCCCGTCTGTCCTGGAAAAAATCGCGAATCATCCTATCTACCCCCGCCAAGGATCGGTGCCTGGATGCGACCATGGTCTTAGTGTGTCGTGGAACCATAGTCGTAATCGTTAAATTTCAGCTTGCGCGAAACCATCAACAGCGCACCGCCTTCTTCACGGCGCATTAACCCTGTGCTTTCGGGGCAAACCGGATCGAGCTCCGATCTGCGCTGCTCGGGAAAGCCCGTGACAGCATCAAGCGCTTCGGTTATGCGAGACCGGCCGTGGCGGGCGCCTGTTGCGGCCTGCCAGGAATCGGAATCAGGGACACGGCATGGCGGATTCGCCCGACATCATCACTTCGCTCGACAGTCTTGTAGGGCGCTACGCGGCAATACTGTGTGACGTATGGGGCGTCGTCCACAATGGCGAATGGCATTTTCCGGCGGCTGCTGCCGCGCTTGCCCGGGCGCGCGCGTCCAACGTGCCGGTCGTGTTGATCACCAATTCGCCGCGCCGCAGCGCCGACGTCCTTGCCCAGATGAAGGTCATCGGCGTTCCCGAGGATGCCTGTGACCGGGTCGTTACTTCAGGCGACGTGACCCGCGACCTGATCGCCGATGGCCCGAGGAGGATCTTCCATATCGGCCCCGAGCGCGATTTCACGCTCTATGAAGGGCTCGACGTCGACCTGGTCGAGGAATTCGAGGCTTCGGGTGTCGTCTGCACCGGTCTCTATGACGATGAGATCGACAAGCCCGCCGACTATGCTGAATTGCTCCAGCGGCTGCGCGCGCGCAACCTGCCGTTCATTTGCGCCAATCCGGACATCCTGGTGGAGCGCGGCGAGCGCACGATCTGGTGCGCCGGCGCGCTCGCGCGCGATTACGCGCAACTGGGCGGCCGAACGCTGATTGCCGGCAAACCCTTCGCGCCGATCTACCATGTCGCCATGAAGGAGGTCGCTGCATTGCTCGGCCGCACCGTCGAGCGAAGCGAAATTCTGGCCATCGGCGACGGGATCATGACCGACATCAAGGGCGCGGCCGACAACGGCTTTGACGTGCTCTATGTTTCCGGCGGTATCCACGCGCGCGAGCATGGCGACGATCCCGCGCGGCTCGCCGCCTTCCTCGAAAAGCACGGCTACCGGCCGGTCGCCGTCATTCCGCGGCTGCAATAGGTTGATAGTTTGGCCATGACGCGGCGCCTCGACATGACGCAATCCTTCAAACGACTTTCCACGGCCGCGCCGCTGCCCGCGCATCTGCGCGGCGGCGTCGTGGCAATCGGCAATTTCGACGGCGTCCATCGGGGCCACCAGTCCGTGCTGGAGCGCGCGCTGGCTGAGGCCGGCCGCAATAGCGTGCCCGCTCTGGTGCTCACATTCGAGCCGCATCCGCGCAAGGTGTTCCGGCCGGAGGAGCCGCTCTTCCTGCTGACGCCGCCGCCGATGAAGGCGCGGCTCCTGGCCGAACTCGGCTTTGCCGCTTTGGTCGAGCAGCCGTTCACGCGCGATTTCGCTTCGCTCTCCGCCGAGGCTTTCGTGACGGATGTGCTGGTTAAGAATCTCGGCATCCACCACGCCGTTACCGGTTTCGACTTCCATTTCGGCAAGGATCGCCAGGGCGGCCCGGCTTTCTTGATGGCGGCAGGAGAGCGGCATGGTTTCGGCGTGACGCTGGTAGACGCCTTTCGCGACGAAGGCGCCGAAGTGGTCTCGTCGAGCCGCATCCGCGGACTGCTCGCCGAGGGCAAGGTGGAGGAGGCCGCCGGCCTGCTCGGCTACCGCTTCACCGTCGAGTCCGAAGTGATCGCAGGCCAGCAGCTTGGCCGCACGCTCGGTTTCCCGACCGCCAATATGCGGCTTCCGCCGGATGCCACCTTGAAGGAAGGGATCTACGCCGTCCGCTTCCGCCGCGCCGACGGCACGCTTCATGACGGCGTCGCCAGCTTCGGCCGCCGCCCGACCGTCGACGACGATGGCGCGCCGCTGCTCGAAACCTACGTCTTTGATTTCTCCGGCGATCTCTATGGCGAGCCCTGCGAGGTGTCGTTCTTCGGGTTCCTGCGCCCGGAGCTGAAATTCGACGGCCTCGAGGCGCTGGTGGCGCAGATGAAAAAGGACGAGGCCGAGGCGAAGGCGCTGCTGGCGGGCGTGCGCCCGCTGTCACAACTGGACGCCGCAATCGCTTTCTAGGGCGTCTTCGGCGCGCCTGTCTTCAAGGAAGACGTTTCCGAAGCCCAGTATCTGGGCATTGCCGTTGCGCTGGGCGCCGTGACGCTTCCCGACGTCGATTGACTGAAGCTATCGCTTCAGCGCCAGGCCGATCGCGATGAAGCTCCAGCCCTGGAACACCAGGTCGATGGCCAGGAACATGCCGAGCACCCACAGGCTGCTTGCCGGCCAGCGCATCGCGATGACCAGGCCGAGCAGAATGGTGATGATGCCGGCCGCGAGCAGCCATCCCCAGCCTTGCTCCGGCCGGTGATTGAAGGCGACCCAGGCTCTCAGCAGCCCCGAGGCCACGAGAGCGATAGCGAGCAGCAGGGTCAGCACGGCCGAGGCAAGCAGCGGGTTGTCGAAGGCGAAGAAGCCGGCGACCGCATAGAGGAGGCCGCTGAGCAGCCAGTAGAAGAAGCGCCCCCATGTCCTGACGCCGAAGGCATGGATGATCTCGATGGCGCCTGCCATCAGCATCAGCCAGCCGATCACATAGACCGAAGCGACCGTGGCGATGAAAACATTGCCGAAAGCGATGCCGCCAAAGATCAGCAGCAGCACGCCCAGCGCCACGAACCATCCCCATTTGTCGCGCGTCTGGCCGATCGCGTCCTTAAGAGCGTCGCCTGGCAAAGTCATGATACTTCTCCCCTCGGGTAGTTCCCGCGCCGCACGCGGTGGAGGAAAGGTAATCCCAATGGCATTGCCCGTCCAGCAATGGACAGCCCCAGTCGCCGACCTTCCGCCGAAGTCGGGACTGTGGCAGCGGATCCCAATCCGGCGGCCTGCCCGGGGGAGCCATCGAAGCCCCTGAAATCAGCGCCGCGAAACCCATGAGATCCTCAAAGTTGGGCGCACCCTGTATCTGGCCGGCTATTTCCCCGGCAGCGTCGAAAGATCCGCGGCCACGGGCGTGAACGAAACTCTGAGCCGGTTCCAGAGCATGGGGCCGGCCGCCCGCTTTGCCGCGCAACCGTAAAGGCAGTCATTCTCGCGACGGCCGGACTTCGTCCGCGAACGGCGCGAGCGCCGCCTCCAGAGTCTCCCGGCCTGCCTGCTCCCAGCTTCGCGCCACGAATTCGCCGGCCTTCGCCTCGTAAGCGGCCCGGCTCTCGGGCGACTTGATCCACTGCCGCATGGCGCCTTCCCATCCTTCGACGTCGAGCGGGTCGAGACAGAGCCCGAACGGACCGACCACTTCGGCGATGGCGCCGCCTGTCGAGGCGATCAGGGCCTTGCCGTAGGCCAGCGCCTCGACCGGCGGCAGCCCGTATCCCTCATAGAGCGAGGGGTAAACGCAAAATGCACTGTTCTGGTAGAGCAGGGACAGCATCCCGTCATCGACGTTGTCGAGATGCACGAGGCTCTTGCCGTAGTCGGGATGGCCGTGGAGCTTCGCCAGGACGTCATCGACCATCCAGCCACTGCGTCCGACGAAAACCAGTTTCATGCCGCTATTCGCGACCGTTTCGTCGGCTACGAGGCGCCGCCATACATCCATCAGCAGCGAATGGTTCTTGCGCGGCTCGATGGTGGAAACGAACAGAACGTAGCGACCCGTCTCGAGTCCGTGAGGCAGTGGGCCGTCCGCCTTCGATTTGCGGGCGCTCTCGCAGCCGAGCGGGACCTGTTTCAGCTCCGGCAGGCGCATGCCGAGCTTGGCGGCGTACTCCTCCATATCGGCGGTGACGCGCCTTGAGGTCAGGATGAAGCGGTCGGCCAGCCTGATCGCCAGGTTCACATAGTCCCTGAATCTCTTGACGTCCTGCGGCTTGTACCATTCGGGAAACTGGATCGGGATGATGTCGTTCAAGAGCACGATCAGCCTTGCGCCGGCCGAGCCGCAGGCCTGCGAAATGACCTCGATATCGGTGTGTGCCCAGTCGTTGTTCATCAACAGCAGATGGTCGCCGGGCGCCAGTCGGTACTGGCTGCCGGCCACGGTCCGCAGCGGCACGATCCGGACGCGTGAGCCGTCGTCGCGGGCGATCAGCCGCCGCTCGCTTTCCTTCATCAGCCGGCTTTCGATCCGCTCGAGGAAACGAAGGGCAATGCTGCCGGGGTTGCGCCGGCTGAACGCGCCAATTCCCGTTATCAGGATACGGCGCGCTTTCATGACCGCCATCAGCGACTGGCGCGCCCGGTTCGGCCAGCGGTCGTAGAAGCGCATCTTGATGCGGGCCGGATCCGGATGAAAACTCATGTCGCATGAGATGTCCCCGGCGATGATCTCCGCCGCCATCTGTGGCGAAACCTGCCTCAGCACGCGGTCGGTCGGGTCGAACACAGTGAACGCGACCTCGGAGGATTTGAAGGCGGCGGCCGCCGCCGCGTAGCGGCGCTGCACGCGGACCAGCCCGACCGGAGGGCCGAGCCAGCGCGCCATGCTCGTGAGATCGAGAACAAGCCGCATCAGTCGGGCCGCATCAGTTCGGTTGCATTCTTGCGGGGCGCGCCATCATCCTGCGCCAGGCCAGCCGAGGTCCGAGCGCGAGAGTCCTGAAAGAGGGGGCGCCGAGGAGCGCCAGGAAAAGCAGTTTGCAGGTGATGGCCAGGGGTATGCCTGGTGTCCGCAGCAGCAACTCGATGTCGCGCCTCTCCCAGCCGGAGACACGGGCCCCCGTGGCGGCGCGCCATGCCAGAAAGGCTCCTATCGCCGCCGCGGGCTGACAGTCCCCCTCGAACGGCTCGGCGCGCGAGCGACGCAGCAGCGCCGACTGTCTGGCCAGTGCCGCGGCCGCCTTTTGCTGATCCTCCTTCAAGCGCGAGACTTGCCCGGGATGCGACCGCAATTTGACCAGCCGCGCGTCCAGGTTGGCCAATTTTCCGGTCTCGGAAAGCCGCAGCCACAGGTCGTAATCCTCCGCATAGGTGAAGGCGCGACGGTAGCCTCCCACGCGATGGACAGCTTCGGTCCGAAACATCACTGTCGGATGAAGCATCGGATTGTATCGGGAAAGCGCAGCCCGCAACTGCTCGTTGCCGACGGGAACCTCCATCGGCCCCGTCGGCTGTCCGTCGCGGTCGATTTGCAGTCCGGCCGTACCGAGCAACTTCAAATCGGGATCCGCGTCGAAACATGCCACTTGCCGGCGCAACCTGTCTGGCAGCGAGACATCGTCGCAATCCATGCGCGCCACAAGGGGCGCCCCGGCAAGCGAAATCCCCATATTGAGCGCGTCGACGATCCCCTTGCCGCGATTGGCCACAACCTTGACGCGGCCGTCACGGGAGCCGAGCGATGAGGCTATAGCCGCGCTGTCGTCCGAGGAGCCATCGTCGACGACGATGACTTCGATATCCGCCAGATCCTGGTCCAGCATGCTTTGCAAGGCTTCGCGGACATAGCGAGCGCCGTCTTTCACCGGAATGATCACACTTACTGTCGGCAACAGAATGTCCTTGTGATGATCGGGCGCGATCGGATGGCGCTTGAATCAGCCTTTTCGGGGAAGGGGCGTTCGCGGCCCGGATTCAAAGTTCCATCGCAAAGTTCGACCACCGTGTCGATTGTCAATCTCATCGTAGCGCTGACCTGGGCGAGGCCTGAAGGGCGGGCTCCAGCAAGCGTAGAACCGCCTCGCGCTTTCTCGCCTTCAACGACAGGTCTCCGTCGAGGCCGACTTCATGCAGCCAGCTTCCCCGCCATTCGCAATAGGCTTGTCTGAGTTCTATTCCGGGCAAGGCCGCAAATGCGGTTATCGGCCGTTGCGGCACCGCATTCGGGTCCACATCCCGATAAAGCACCTCCCAGTTGGCCCCGCCGGTGTCGAGACCGGCGAACCAATCGAGCCCGAAATCGAGCGGCTGGCGGCTGACGGCGTCGAACCGGAAGAAGCAATAGCCCGCCCACAGATACCACCGGGCGCCGGCCCGGCGGAGGTCGCCGTAAAACGCCACCCGTTCAAGTGGCTCGAAGGGATCGCATGGCTGGGTCGGGAAAATATCCTGGTCCAGAAACCCGAACGCGGCCGGCGCGGCGGGTCTCAGGACATTATGCCACATCCAGTTGAGCGCCGCGCCGTGGGACCGGCTCGGGTTCTTCATGGTCCAGGGATTGGCTGGCAACCTCGCATAGGCAGCGCCGTGGGCCGCGCACACCTGCTTGTTCGCGCGCGCGGCAGCTTCGCTCGCGCTGTTGTCGGCCACGATGTGGAGGTCGTGACGGACGAGTCCCATGGTCAGCCGCAACTGCAAATCCAGGCACTGAGCATCGCCGAAGGCGATGGTAAGCAGGACATTGCTGTCCCGGGCCGCGTCACGGATGTCAGGGATGCGGCCATCCCGGGCTGGCTGGGCGAGGAACCTGCGATCGATCCTTCGGTAACGGGCAGTCTTGATGGCATGTGTCAGCGGCTGCAGCCTCAACCATTGCCGCCAGTCGTATTCGCGCAGGGCCTTTGGCACGTATGGCGGCTTTCAGCCGAACCCGGCCTGGCAGGCGCGATCGAACCGGGGGATGTGCATTGGCGCGCGCTCCAGCTTCTTCGAGACAGGACCGAAAGCGACGGCATTCGAGTCTCTTGATAACGGGGTATATACAGCATATTCGTATTTTCGACACGACTGACATCTATGCGCCCGCTGTGTTGTTTGGACGGAGAAGTCCGGGGCGCCCCCGGAGCTCTCTGTAGACCTGGTTCGGCAAGACGGCGCTCCGGAAAATGCCATGAGAATCTGCTGCGCAATCTCGGCCCTCTTCATGTACGGGGGGCTGCAACGGGATTGTCTCAACATCGCCGACCGTCTGGTCAAGCGTGGCCATGACGTCACGATCCTGACAACGCGCCAGGTCGGTCATGTCGAGAGTTCGGCGGCGATAAAAGTCCGGCCGGTCCGTGTCATCTCCAATCCAGGCACCGAATTTGCGCTGGGAAAGACCCTGCTGGCGGCCAGGCGGGATTTCGATTGCGTGGTCGGTTTCAACAAGATGGCGGGGCTGGATGTCTATTATGCCGGCGACCCGCCCTATTTTGCCTCGAAGCTCGGATGGTGGCGACCATTTTCGCCTCGCTTCAAGCGCCAGCAGAAGCTCGAGTCGATGATCTTTGCCCCCGGCAACGCCGTGCAGATCGTCGCTCTCAGCGATTATCAGGCGGCGCTCTACCGCGACTTCTGGCGAACGGAAGAATCGCGCATTCACGTTGTCGGACCGACGCTCGATCCGAAGCGCCGCAGGCCGGACCTCCTGGCCTGCGACCGCAATGAGATCCGCGATCGTTTTGGGCTTCCTCGCCAGGCCGTCATCGCCCTGACGGTCGCCAACAGATTGAAGGTGAAGGGTCTCGACCGGGCGGTAAAGGCCCTCCAGTCTTCCCCGGACATCCATTGGCTGGTGACCGGTTTTCAAAAGAACAGCGAGGAGGAAACCAGGCTCCGCGGCCTGATCGCCAAATCCGGCATGTCGCAACGGGTCACCCTGCTGGGCATCCAGGAGGACATCCCGGCTATCGTGGTCGCTAGCGATTTCATGCTGCACCCGGCTCGCCTGGAGAATACCGGCACGGTGATCCTCGAGGCCCTCGCAAACGGTTTGCCGGTCATTGTGTCGGCCGCTTGCGGATATGCAAAACATGTTGAAGCCAGTGGCGCGGGGCTGGTCGTGGCCAATCGTGACGATCCCGAAATCTGGCGGCAGGCAATCCTGAAAGCCGGCGATCCGGTGACCCGGGTCCGGTGGCACGAGGCAGCTCTTGCCTACGGCTCGTCAACTCCGCTTACCGGGGGGCTTGAAGCAGCCTGTGACCTGATCGAGGCGTCGCGCCGCAATCGGCGTGTCGGCTAGAGCATGACGCCGAAAAGTGTGAAGCGGTTTTCGGACGACATCATGCGCTACTCTTTGATTTAGAGCCCGGCAGTCGGTTCCGATATTGCCGGCTTTAAATCAAATTTTACCGAACGCACGGCATGGCTTGGGCGCTGGCGGATAGTGTCGCCGCCGCGTTTTGCGTAAGGGGTGACGATGCGTATTGTCGGGCCTATTCCGCTGGCTGTCGCCGTGAGTCTGCTTGCCGCGCCTGTCGCACAGGCGGGCGAGGGCGGCTGGATATCCGGCGACTGGTACCTGACGCTCGGCGCCACAGCCCTCGTCGCGCCGAATTTCGAGGGCGGCAAGAAATACATGCTGAGCGCCCAGCCGATCATTTCGCTCGGCAAGGTCGGGCCGGAGGCGCGTTTCACCTCGCGCAACGACAACATCTCGCTGGCGCTGATCGATGATGGTTCCGTTCGCGCCGGGTTGACCGGCAAGTTCATATTCTCGCGGGAGAGCAAGGACGAGCTCAAGGGGCTCGATCCCGTGCGCTGGGGCGGTGAGGTCGGCGGCTTCTTCGAATTCTATCCGCTGGATTGGGTGAGGGCGCGGGCCGAACTTCGACACGGCATTCGGGCCCATGACGGTTTCGTCGCGGATATCGCCGCGGACGCCTTCTACGACGTCACGCCGACGGTCCGCATTTCCGGCGGCCCCCGCGTTTCCTTCGCGTCGTCCGACTATTTCGACGCCTACTACGGGGTCAACGCCAAGGAGGCGGCGGCCTCGGGCTTGAGCGAGTACCATCCGGGCGGCGGCGTGAGATCGGCGGGCCTCGGCGGCGCGATCACCTGGAAGGTGAACGAGCCGATGACCGCAAGCCTCTTCACTGAATATTCGCGCCTGATGGGCCCGGCAGCCGATTCCAGCCTGGTCAAGGAGCGGGGCGACCGTAACCAATGGACCTTCGGGGTGTCGACCACCTACCGCTTCAATTTCACCATGTAGGTCTTGTTCGGCGCTGCCGATCAGGTCGGGCGAGGTTCGAGCACGAAAAGGCCGACATCGATGCTTCCGGCCCTGAAGCCTGCTTCGCAGTAGGCAAGGTAGTAATCCCAGAGGCGGCGGAAGCGCTGCTCGAAGCCCATGGCCTGCACCGCTGCCGAACTCTGGCGGAAGCGCTTGCGCCATTCGGCAAGCGTGCGCGCGTAGCTCTCCCCGAAGAATTCGGATGAGGCCAGCTTGAAACCGGCGGCTTGCGCATGCTCGCCGATCAGCGCCTTGGTGGGCAGCATGCCGCCCGGAAAGATATAGCGCTGGATGAAGTCCGGGTTCCTGCGATAGCTCTCGAAGCGAGCTTCATCGATGGTTATGACCTGAAGCACGGCTTTTCCGTCAGCTTTAAGCAACCGCCGCAGCTTGTTGAAATAGGTCGCCCAATATTGCTCGCCTACGGCTTCCAGCATCTCGATCGAGACGACGCGGTCGAAGGGGCCCTGGCAGTCGCGGTAGTCCTCAAGTTCAAACCGCAATTGGTCGCTCAGATCGCTGCGCTCGGCTGCTTGCCTGGCATAGGCCAGTTGCTCGGTTGAAAGCGTGATGCCTTTGACCTTTGCGCCTGCCCTGGCAAGTCGCGTTGCCAGTGCTCCCCATCCGCAACCGATCTCAAGAATATCGGCAGAAGGCGGCGGCGACAGGAGTTCTGTAATGCGCTCCAGCTTGTTTTCCTGTGCCCGCTCCAAGGTCTCGCTGTCGTCCCGGTAGAGGGCCGACGAATAGATCATGCTCGGATCGAGCCATTCCCGGTAGAACCCGTTTCCAAGATCGTAGTGAAAGGCGATATTGCGCCTGCTGCCGCGGCGACTGTTGGCACGCAGCAGATGGCGGAGGCGATTGAAGAGCCGGATAGGAAGCAGCCCTGAGATTGCCTGCTCGATTTCCGCAATGTTCACAGCCGCGAGTTCGAGCAAGGCCGGGAGATCAGGGCTTGACCAGTCGCCATCCATATAGGCCTCTGCAAAGCCGATGTCGCCGCCCGCCAGCAGACGACGCAGCGCCCGCCAGCGATAGAGCACAACCGTCGCCTCTGGACCGGGCATGCCAGTCTGGTGTTGGATGATTGTGCCGCTCGGTGTGCGAACGGCGATCCTGCCTGCCTTCATGCAGCCGAGCAGGCGCTTCAGGAGGCGACCGACTGGAAAACCTGTAAAAAGATCGGTTTTCGTCCTGCTTTCAGTGTCCAGTGACATCCGGCTCAGTCTTCCTTTGTGACATTCTGTGCATGGCGACATGGCTTATGGGGCGAGCGGGCGGGGCAGGGCGCTTGTAAAGTCGCATGCCCTTCGCCCAGAGCAGCAGAGCTTCCCAATGAATGCCGGCGATGACTTTCAGCGTCAGCAGCGGATAAGCGAAGAATGCTCTCATCAGCGCGCCATCCGTCAACTCACGCCGACTGCCTGAGAAGCTGGCGACGATCAGTGGCCCGTCGGCGTCGCTGCCAGTGATGTGGACAGCGACCCCTTTGCCAGGCAGCCCGATCCGGAAGCGATAGCCCATTCCCATGTCGATGAAAGGCGAGACGTAGAACTGCTTGTCGCAATGCTGTCTCACCACACCCTCGTCGCCGTCGCCGTCGCCGTCGCCGTCGCCGTCATCGTCGACGGGTATGAGGTAGCTGTGGCGCTGGCCGAAGGTGTTGTTGACCTCGTAGAGGATCGCGGCAAGGTCGCCCCTGCGGTCATGGCAGAAATAGATGCTGAGCGGATTGAACGCGTAACCTAGCATACGCGGCATCGAGAGCAGCTGGATCGGTCCGCCGGTTTCGATACCCGCCTCTTCCAGTTGGCGCTCGACATACGCCTTCAGCGATGCATCTGTCCCGTCGCCATGATCTCTTTCGAAGAAGCTGAACATTCCGAACCTGTTGTGGGACAGCAGGCGAAGGCGTCGGCACAATCCGTCGATCTCGTCGAGATCGAGCAGCAGGAAGAACATGCGATAAGTCAGCCGGTGCCGGCGCGGCTTCAGTCGCTGGTGCATGACGTTGCCGGCATAGAGGGCTGACTGTTGAGCCAACATCAGGCGGCCACCAGATCACGCGATATGGCTGTATTGGGGAGCTGGATCCTGCCGGACTCGTTTGGGACGCTCCATGGGCGCCGCACTCCACCCAGTTCCTCTGCCACCGCCAGGCCCGCCTGCAGGCCATCCTCGTGGAAGCCGGCACCGAAATAGGCGCCGCAGAACCACGTATTCCTGTCGCCTTGCAGGGACCAGAGCTGCTTCTGCGCGCGCATCGCCACGGCATCGAATGCCGGGTGCTCGTAGACTATGCGATGTCGCACCGTGCTTGCCTCCGGCTCCGCAACAGGGTTGAGCGTAACGAAGAGCTGCTGATCGTTCGGCAACGACTGCAGCCTGTTCATCCAATACGTCACGGAGAGTTTGCGAGTTTCACCTTGCGTCTCGGTCATGTAGTTCCAGCTCGACCAGGCGCGTCTCCGGCGCGGCATCAGGCGTGGGTCCGAATGAAGCACGGCTTCATTACGGCTGTAGCCGAAACTGCCAAGTAAGCGCCTTTCATCCTGGCTTGGGTCGGCAAGCATGCGGAGTGCCTGGTCGGCATGCGTTGCGACCACGACTTGATCGAAGCGTCGCTCGATGCCTTCATTGTCGGTGAGCCATACCGACCCGGCCCGCCTGGCGATGGAACGAATGCCGCACCCGGAAAAGGTGCGACCGGCGACCTTCTCTGCGAGTCGCGCGACATATTTGCGGCTTCCTCCATCCACCGTGCGCCAGATCGGCCTGCCGGAGAGTTTCAGCAGTCCATGATTTTCGCAGAACCGAATAAAGGCTGCTGCCGGATAGCTGCCGACGTCGAGCGCCGGCGTCGACCAGATTGCCGCCGCCATCGGGTAAAGATGATCGTCGCGAAAAGCGGCGCCATACCCTTTGGCATCGAGGTATTCTGCAAGGCTGATTTCGCCGATGCGACCGATGTCGTAAGGCGCCTCGCGATAGAAACGCAGCAACTCCTTCAGCATCATCCAGAACCGCGGACGCGCGACATTGGCGGGCTGAGCAAGCAGCCCAGCCAAGCCCGTGCCGGAATATTCCAGCCGCCCGCCGTCGAGAGAGACCGCGAAGGACATGTCGGAGGCTATGGTGGGCACACCCAGATGCCCGAGCAGAGCCGTCAGATTGGGGTAGGTGGCCTCGTTGTAGACGATGAAGCCGGTATCGACCGGCGTGCCGCCGGCGTCGATAGTGTTGCTGTGGCCGCCGAGGCGATCGTCTGCCTCGAAAAGCGAGACCCTGTGGCGCTTTGAAAGCAGCCACGCCGCGGACAAGCCAGAGATACCGCTGCCGATCACGGCGATATCCATCGTTATGTCGGGGTTGATATGTCGGATCCCGATTGTCATCCGCGCCCTCCGGTCTGCTATGGAAGGGGTTGTGTTCTCCCCCTAAGTTGAAGTTCTTACGCAGGAACGGGGGTCGAGGATCACCCGTCGGACAAATTTGCGCTGCGTGTGATCCGAAAGGGCTCGCGGCGCGTAACAGGATGCATGAATGCACCGGGTCATTTTTTCAGGGCTGATAGTGTTCACCCCGCCTTCGATCTCGCGGCGATCGGATCGGCTGTGACCATGGGCAACGATGTCGCTCTATCGGCGGATGAGGCGAGCCGATTGCTGGTAGCGGTCGCGGTCCAGCGCGACAGGGCCGCCTTTGCCGCGCTGTTTGCGTTCTATGCGCCGCGGGTCAAATCGTTCATGCGCCGGCAGGGGATGAGTCCATCGACGGCCGAGGACGTGGCGCAAGAGACCATGCTGCTGGTCTGGAAGAAGGCTTCATATTTCGACCCATCCCGTGCCGGCGTGTCGACCTGGATCTTCACCATCGCGCGCAATGCACGCATAGACCGGCTCCGCAAGGAAGGACGGCCCGCGGCCATTGCCAGCGCTTTCGACCCCTCGGATGAACCGGACGCTCCGGTCTCGGGCGAGGCGGCCGTGATGATTGCCGAGCGTGATCAGCGCGTGCGCAAGGCATTGACCCACCTGTCCGAGGAACAGGCCGAGACGCTTCGGTTGTTCTTTTTCGGCGACAAACCTCAATCCGAGATAGCCGGCGAGCTTGGTATCCCTCTCGGCACCGTCAAATCGCGCGTGAGGCTGGCGCTTGGCCGGCTGCGCCAAATTCTGGACGACCTCAAATGATCAAGCATCATCCGAGCGATGAAACGCTGTTCCGTTACGCCGCCGGCACTTTGGAACCCGGGCCGCGCATCGTTGTCGCCGTCCATGTCGGCGGATGCGCTGTCTGCGCGGATCGGGTCGGGGAATTCGAGGCCGTAGGTGGAGCGCTTCTCGAGGAGATCGAACCGGCGGAGATGGAGGCGGGTGGGCTCGATCGCGTGATGGCCTTGGTCGAGGCCGACGGAGGCGGCCGGCCCAAGGCAGCGGCAGTCCCTGGTCGTCCGCGCGCCGACCTCGGTATCCGATTGCCCGAGGTTCTGGACGACTGCGGAATCGGGCCTTGGCGTTGGATCGGGCCTGGAGTGCGGTGGAGCCGCGTCACGCTGCCGGGCGACGTCAACGCCAATGTCATGCTCTTGAAGGTTGCGGCCGGGCGCAAGCTGCCGGAACACACGCATGTGGGATACGAATACACGCAGGTCCTCAAGGGAGCGTTCTCCGACGCGCGAGGTCGCTACGGCCCCGGTGACCTGGATGAGGCCGACGACGATGTGCAGCATCAGCCCATCGTTGACCACGAAGGGGAATGCATTTGCGTTGCCGCGGTTGAAGGCCAGACGAAGTTGCGGGGTTTCTTCGGCAGGCTGGTCCAGCCTCTTTTCGGCTGATGCCGTCCATGGGTGCGGTCCCGACCATGATTGTCGCAGCGGTCGGCCTTGCCGCGACCATGGCGATAGCCTGGCTGATCGCGATCCGCAGCGGGAGATCGGGGTGGATCGACGCGATCTGGTCCTTCGCCGTCGGCATTTTCGGCGCGCTGGCCGCTCTGATAGCATCATTGGACGGTGACAATCCCCAGCGCCAATGGCTGGTCGCCATCATCGCGCTCGCCTGGTCGCTTCGGCTTGGTTTCCACATCTTGGTCAGGACCTTGGCCGACGATCGTGACGATCCGCGCTACGGCCAGCTCAAGAGGGAGTGGGGAGGCGCCTTCCAAGGGCGGCTCTTCTGGTTTCTCCAGATTCAGGCAGCGGCCGCGTTCCTTCTCGTGCTTTCCATAATGGCGGCGGCACACAATCCCGCGCCGGCCCTCGGCGCGGCTGACTGGTTCGGCGTCGCGCTGATGGTCGTTGCAGTCGGCGGCGAGGCGTTGGCCGACCGTCAACTGCGAGCTTTCCGTGCCGATCCCGCCAACAGGGGCCAGGTCTGCGATGTCGGCCTTTGGGGGCTGTCCAGGCATCCCAATTACTTCTTCGAGTGGCTCGGCTGGACGGCATACGCGGCAATCGCCATCGGCTTTCCGATTGCCCATGGCTGGGGCTTCGTGGCGCTCGCAGGGCCGGTGCTCATGTACTGGCTGCTGGTTCATGTCTCGGGGATTCCGCCCCTCGAAGCGCACATGTTGCGGTCGCGCGGCGAAAGGTTTCGCCGCTACCAGGCGCGGGTAAATGCCTTTTGGCCTGGCGCGCCAAGGCAGGCAACCGCCAGTGAAAGGAGATGATCTTGGGCTTGATCTCATCTGCCATCCAAGCCGTCGAGCGAACACCGATCCCGGACAGCGCGACGCGCTATGGCATCGGCGTCCTGGTCGGAAGGACCAGGCGCCGCCTGGCAAGTACAGGAGCTGTCGATGAAAAGCGCTTCGCCGCTGAGATGATGCACTATTCGATCGCGGAGCACACGGCAGCCGCAAACGAGCAGCACTACGAGCTTCCGCCCGAATTCTTTGCGCTGACACTTGGCCCCAAGCGCAAATATTCCTGCTGCCTTTACCCGACCGGCAGCGAGACGCTGGCTGAAGCCGAGATGGCCGCGCTGGAGCAGACCGTCGAGCATGCCCGGCTTCGCGACGGGCAATCGATCCTTGAGCTCGGCTGTGGTTGGGGTTCCTTGACCCTGTTCATGGCGCAGCGGTTTCCATCGGCGCGCATCGTGGCCGTGTCGAATTCAGTCCCGCAACGCCTGCATATCCAGGCCGAAGCGGGGGCGCGGGGCCTTGGGAATGTCGAGGTCATCACTGCCGACATGAATGCGTTTGAGCCGCAGGGCCGGTTCGACCGCGTCGTGTCGGTCGAGATGTTCGAGCATATGTCGAACTGGCGAGACCTTCTCGCGCGTATCCGAACCTGGCTGGAGCCGGAGGGCAGACTGTTCATTCATGTATTCAGTCATCGCCATAGCCCCTATCGTTTCGACCATCGTGACGACGCCGATTGGATCGCCAAATACTTCTTCACCGGCGGGATCATGCCCAGCCACGGCTTGATAGGCCATTTCCCGGACTGCTTTACGATCGAGAAGGACTGGCGTTGGAGCGGGCTGCACTATGCGAGAACGGCGCGTGACTGGCTGGCGCGTTTCGACGACAACCGCGATCGGATCAGCGAGATCTTGTCTGGCGTCTATGGCGCCGATGCCGGGCTTTGGAGGCGCCGCTGGCGGCTGTTCTACCTTGCTACCGAGGGGCTGTTTGGGCACGCGCAGGGCAGGGAATGGGGCGTAAGCCACTATCTGCTGCGGCCGGGCGGCTGACATGAACGGGCTGGCGCGCCTGTGGCGCCGGGTCGCCGATTATGCCGCGCATGAGGACCCGCTGACCAATGCAGCCAATTGGGTGGCCATCGTCGTCGCCTGGAACCAGCCCTTTTATCCTCTCTATCTTTGGGCCGTCGTTGGTGGTGACAAGGTCTGGCCGGCCTTCCTGACATTTCTGTCGACGCCTTTCTTCCTGGCGGTTCCTGCCGTCGCTAAACGCCATTCGCTCGCGGCGCGCATCATGCTGCCGGTAACGGGCATCGCCAACGGCATTCTCAGCGCCAAGGCGTTCGGCGTCGGCTCGGGAGTTGAGATTTTCCTGATCCCTTGCGCTCTGCTGGGCGCTGCCCTGTTCAGGCCAACGGAGCGGGCGACGGGGCTGGCCGTTGTCGCGCTCAGCGCCGCAGCCTACCTCGTTCCGGCGCGCGTCTTCGGCCAGTCGCTCGCCGATTACAGCGCCGCCGACAACACCGGCATGGCCGGCCTGAACGCCGCGAGTGCCGCTGTGCTTGTCGTTTTTATCGGCCTGCTGCTTTCGGGAGCTGTCGCGACGTCGGAAGGGTTAGGCGTCATGCGCCGCGAAGAAAATAGCGGGTCAACAAGAAACCAAGAACTGCCGCCGTCGCGCTGAGCAGCGAGCCCCAACAGATATCGGCTACTGTAATGATCGTCGGCCAGCCACGTATCGTCGCCTGATTGGTGAGATCGTAGGTCGCGTAGGCGAAGAACCCGTAGAGGGCGCCATAAAGCGCGGCCGTCGTCCACCTGCCGGTCGAAAAGGCCGGCGCCGTCGCGAAAATGACGATACCCGCGATGTAGATCAGGTAGAAAGCCACAGCCGGGCCAAGATTGAACGTGTCGACCAGGATGTCGCCCAGATACCGCCGGTAAAGGCGCTGCGACATCATCGTGAGCCAGATTGCGTCGATCGCCAGGAATGCGATCAGGGTGGTTGCGTAGGCCACGGCATATCGCATCATGAAGCCTTCCTTTCGCTGCTGGAGCCTGCGGCCCTGTCCTTCATCGACTGATATCGGTCCTTCATCGACTGATAGATGATCAACGCTCTGTCGCGGGCCGCGCCGTGATCGACAATTCGGTTCGGGTAGGTCTTGCCGAGCTCGATGTTCTTGCCTTTCAGCAGCGATGCGGGCGCTTCCCATGGCCGGTGAATGTAGCGGTCGGGCAACTCGCTGATCTCCGGCAGGTAACGACGGACATAGTCGCCGCGAGGGTCGAACTTTTCGCCCTGCAGAACCGGGTTGAAGATCCGGAAATAGGGAGCGGCGTCGGCGCCCGATCCGGCGACCCACTGCCAGCCTGCCGGGTTGTTGGCAGGGTCCGCGTCGACCAGCGTGTCCCAGAACCACTTTTCGCCATGCCGCCAGTCGATCACGAGATCCTTGATCAGGAAGGACGCCGCGATCATTCGGACGCGGTTGTGCATCCAGCCCGTACGCCACAATTCGCGCATGCCGGCATCCACGATCGGATAGCCGGTCAGCCCGCGTTGCCATGCCCGCAGTGCCCGCTCGTCGTCGCGCCACGACATTGCGTCGAATTCCGGCCGGAAATTCCGTTCGGCCAAGTCTGGATTGTGAAACAGCAGATGATAGGAGAATTCCCGCCAGCCGATCTCTGAGCGGAATTTTGAGGTTCCCGAGCTTTTCGATTTGCGCAGGCTGGCAAATATCTGGAACGGCGTAATCTCACCGAAAGCGAGGTGCGGCGACAGCCGCGAGGTCGCAGGCTGGCTCGGAAAGTCGCGTTGGCGCTCATAGCCGCCAAGATCGCGCTCCACGAACTCGCGAAGCCTGGCTTGTGCGCCTTCCTCCCCGGGTGTCCAGTGCTCGCGCAAACCTGTCGCCCAGTCCGGATTTGCCGGCAGCAGATCGAGATCCTCCAAGCGCAGGCTGTCCAGTTCACCCCGCCATCCGTCGACCGCCCCAGGACGATCGACCGGATCGCGAACATCGATCTTCTCCGCCGTCGCCTTCCAGAACGGCGTGTAGACTTTGTAGGACCCGCCCGAACCGGTCTTGAGAAGCGACGGTTCGTGCAGCAGCGCACCGTCGAAGCTCTGCGCCGTGAGGCCCTTTTCGCGCAGCCCGGTCTTCAGTTCGGCATCGATCGCCGCCTCGGCCGGGTCATAGCGCCGGTTCCACAGCACGCAATCCGCTGCGGTCGCGGCAATCGCCTTGTCGACGACCTCGCCGGTGCGTCCGCGGGCCAGAAACAGTTTCACCCCAGCTTCGCCCAGCCGACGCCCAAGAGCCTCGAGCGAGTGGTGCAACCACCAGCGGCTGGCAGCCCCAATCGGCCTGAGACCCTTGGCACGATCGTCGAGAATATAGAGCGCCACCACTGGAGCACCGCGATCGGCCGCCGCCGCGAGCGCGGCATTATCGTCGATGCGAAGGTCGCGCCGGAAAAGCACGATCGTTGGGGCTGGGGCTTTCCGGCTCATTGTCCTTGGCCGGTCACTTCGCCGGCGTCCAGCGCACGTCCTTACAAAGCAGGCCTGCGGCTATGCAGCCCCGCGTGGTGAGACCGCCACTCGTCACCTTCAAGGTCATTGAATAGGTGCGGTTTCGCTTGGGGTCGTAAGCCTTTCCGGAAAGCGTTCCTTGTGGCGCCGATTTCAGCGTCATGACGAGCTTGTCGCCAGGCTCCTCGCCCTTGCTGGTGTCACGAATCCATAGATTCGTGGCGCATAGTTGCTGGCCGCACGGCGCAATTGAAACCTTGGCGTTGCCGTCGTCGCGCATCCATATTCCGCGGCTGTCCGAGAATGCATCGGCATGGGCCGCCGATGCGATTAGCATGGCACACAGGAATGCGGTCTTCCCTTGCATTGGCGCGTCCTCCGCGTTCTGACAGTTCCTGGTGGTTGTACGGCTGCGAAGCATATTCGGATCACTTCGACGATTATCACGGGGATCGGCCGCCGCGGTGATGCCGCGCTTCTTCTACGCCGCGGTTCCGCGCCTCGAATTCTGAGCTTTATTCCTGCCGCGCCATCCGCTAAAAGCCACGCCATGAAGAGCTTTTCGCGCCTTTTCGCGATTGCGATACGAATTACGGGCCCGGTGTTCCGGGCGGCCTGAGTGCCGCCGGAGCCGCCGGGAGTTTTCGCGCGCGCCCCTCGCGCTTTTTCAAGAAAATCAACGCATATCGCCCAAAAGTGGGCTCCGGTTTTGGGAAAGCGGTATGCGTCAGCTAAGACTTCAACGCCCTGGCTTTCCGCCGCCGGGCAACGCAGATGGCAGATCAATGACCGACACCCCGATGACCGACACTGCTGAAACGATCGACTATTCCAAGACGCTCTATTTGCCGCAGACGGATTTCCCGATGCGGGCCGGCCTGCCCGAGAAGGAACCCGTCCTGGTCAAGCGCTGGCAGGACATGGGTCTTTACAAGAAACTGCGCGAGGAGGCCGCCGGCCGCGGGAAATTCGTGCTGCATGATGGCCCGCCCTATGCCAACGGCAACATCCATATCGGCCATGCGCTGAACAAGATCCTCAAGGACGTGATCAACCGGTCCTTCCAGATGCGCGGCTACGATGCCAACTACGTGCCGGGCTGGGACTGCCATGGCCTGCCGATCGAATGGAAGATCGAGGAGCAGTACCGCGCCAAGGGCAAGAACAAGGACGAAGTGCCGGTCAATGAGTTCCGCAAGGAATGCCGCGACTTCGCCGCCCATTGGATCCAGGTTCAGGGCGGCGAGTTCCAGCGCCTCGGCGTTATTGGCGATTTCGACAATCCCTACACGACCATGGCCTACCACGCCGAGTCGCGCATCGCCGGGGAACTGCTGAAATTCGCCATGTCAGGACAACTCTACCGCGGCTCCAAGCCGGTGATGTGGAGCGTGGTCGAGCGCACCGCGCTGGCCGAGGCGGAGGTCGAGTATCAGGACTATGAGAGCGACACGATCTGGGTGAAATTCCCGGTCGCGAGCCTCGCCCAGCCCGTTGCAGGCGCCGCGCCTGCGCTGGACGGGGCAGCGCTCGATCTCGTCGAGGCGCATGTCGTCATCTGGACCACCACGCCCTGGACCATCCCCGGCAACCGTGCCGTCAGCTATTCCCCGCGCATCGGCTATGGCCTCTATGAGGTGACGGGGGCCGAGAACGCCTTCGGCCCGCAAGCTGGCGAGAAACTGATCTTCGCCGACGCCCTGGCGGAGGAATGCGCCACCAAGGCCAAGATCACCTTGAGCAGGCTTCACAGCGTCTCGGCCGAACAGCTTGGCAAGCTTACGCTTTCGCATCCTTTCAAGGGGCTTGGCGGCGGGTATGAGTTCCCGGTGCCGATGGTCGCCGGCGAGCATGTCACCGACGATGCCGGCACCGGCTTCGTCCACACGGCGCCCGGCCATGGCCGCGAGGACTTCGACGCCTGGATGGAGGCCGCCAGCGATCTGAGGACACGCGGCGTCGACACGACGATCCCGTTCACGGTCGACGATGCCGGTTTCTTCACCAAGGACGCGCCGGGCTTCGGCCCGGGGCGCGAAGGCGGAGCGGCGCGCGTCATCGACGACAACGGCAAGAAGGGCAACGCCAACCAGGCGGTCATCGACGAGCTGATCAAGCGCAACGCGCTCTTCGCGCGCGGCCGGCTGAAGCACAGCTACCCGCATTCCTGGCGCTCGAAGAAGCCGGTCATCTTCCGCAACACGTCGCAATGGTTCGTCTATATGGACAAGGACCTCGGCGACGGCACGACGCTGCGCAGCCGCGCGCTGAAGGCGATCGACGACACGCGTTTCGTCCCGGCGGCCGGTCAGAACCGCATCCGCGCCATGATCGAGGAGCGGCCCGACTGGGTGCTGTCGCGCCAGCGTGCCTGGGGCGTGCCGATCGCCGTCTTCGCCGACGAGGAAGGCAATGTGCTGAAGGATGAGGCCGTCAACCAGCGCATCATGGACGCTTTCGAGAAGGAGGGCGCCGACGCCTGGTTCGCCGACGGCGCCAAGGAACGTTTCCTCGGCAATCACGATGCCTCGAAATGGCATCAGGTGATGGATATCCTGGACGTCTGGTTCGATTCCGGCTCGACGCATGTCTTCACGCTCGAAGACCGTCCGGACCTGAAATGGCCGGCCGACGTCTATCTCGAGGGTTCGGACCAGCATCGCGGCTGGTTCCACTCTTCGTTGCTCGAAAGCTGCGGCACCAGGGGCAGGGCGCCTTACGAAGCGGTCATCACCCATGGCTTCACCATGGACGAGGAAGGCCGCAAGATGTCGAAGTCGCTCGGCAACACGGTCGTGCCGCAGGACGTAATCAAGCAGTCCGGCGCCGATATCCTGCGGCTCTGGGTGGTGACGACCGATTATTGGGAAGACCAGCGGCTCGGCAAGAACGTGCTGCAGACCAACATCGATGCTTATCGCAAGCTCAGGAACACGATCCGCTGGATGCTGGGCACGCTCGCCCATGATGACGGCAAGGACGTGCCGGTCGAGGTGATGCCGGAACTGGAGCGGCTGATGCTGCACCGGCTGTCCGAGTTGGATGAAGTGGTGCGCCAGGGCTACGACGCCTTCGAGTTCAAGCGCATCACCCGCACGTTGCTCGACTTCATGGTGGTGGAGCTCTCGGCCTTCTATTTCGACATCCGCAAGGATGCGCTCTACTGCGACGGACCGTCGAGCCTGCGGCGCAGGGCGGCCGTGCAGGTGGTGCGCCACCTCTTCGAATGCCTGGTGAAATGGCTGGCGCCGATGCTGCCCTTCACCACCGAGGAAGCCTGGCTCGATCGCCATCCTGAGGCTGCCTCGGTGCATCTGGACCAGTTCCCGGCGATCCCGCAAGAGTGGCGCAACGAAGCGTTGGCCGAGAAATGGCGCAAGGTGAGGCAGGTGCGCCGCGTCATCACCGGCGCGCTGGAGATCGCGCGTGCCGAGAAGCTGATCGGCTCCTCGCTTGAGGCCGTGCCGGTGGTCACGATCGACGACGCGGCGCTGGAAGCAGCCATCGCCGATGTCGACATGGCCGAGATGGCGATCACCAGCGACCTTGTCATCAAGCATGGCAAGGCGCTGGAAGGCGCCTTCACGCTCGACGACGTCAAGGGCGTGGCGGTGGTGGTTGAGAAAGCCGAGGACCGTGGCCTGGTCAAATGCGCGCGCTCCTGGCGCTACACCGCCGATGTCGGGCAGGATACGCAATTCCCGGATGTCTCGGCCCGGGACGCGGCGGTGCTGCACGAGTTGAAGGCGCTCGGGCGCCTCTAGGTGCATGCCGCCCAAGAGCCTGCGCTCGGGCTGGCCCGAGGATGCATGGCGATCTTGGGAGAACGGCATGCGCCGTCAAACAGGTGCAAAAGTAACACGCCGGGCGGCCCATATCCGCCCGTGCGTTGCCCTTAATAAGTGGTTGAGGTAAACACGCGACACTCCGGCAGACAAATTGTCGCCGGATTTCCGTCGCAAGTGCGGGAAGATGGGACCGTGCCCTTGGCCGGTGGCGACCGAAAGGCAGTTAGAGTGGGACTTTTTGGCATGACCGACAGAACGTTCGCGCGCGCCGCGCTGGTGGCGCCGCTTGTGGTATCGGCCATCGCTCTGTCGGGCTGCATGAGTTCGCCCACCTACGGAACCGACAAGACCGCCGCCGCGCAGCTTTTCGACGATGTTTCCGGCGCCGCCTCGATCACGCCGAAGCGGAAAGAACAGATCGACTACAAGCCGCGTCCTGACCTGGTGAAACCGGCGCCGGGGCAGAAGCAAAACCTGCCGCCGCCGCAGCAGAGCATCGAGACGGCGAGCGCCGACTGGCCCGAATCACCGGAGGCGCGCCGCGCCCGCATTCGGGCCGACGCCACCGCGCACCAGAACGATCCCAATTACCAGCCGGAAGCGGTCGAGGATGTGCAGACCGATCCCGTGGCGGTGAAAAAGGCGTTGGCCGAATCGGGCTCCAGCCATCCTCCGCGCTGGTCGCCGGATGATTCCAACGCTACGCGCACCGCCGAGATCCAGCGTCGGCTTGCCGAGCAGAAGCAGGGTGATCCGACGGTTCGCAAATATCTGAGCGAGCCCCCGCTGGCCTATCGCCAGGCCGCCGCCACCGCGCCGCAGAATGAGCTCGGCGAGGATGAGTACAAGAAGGAGCGGCGCCTCAAGGCGCAGGCGGAAGGCAAGAAGGGCGGCTGGTTCGACTGGCTCGGCCTGTAGGACGTGCTTCTAGCCTAGATTTCCCGTCTCTCCCGAAAGAAATCCTTCAAGATGAGGGCGGCGTCGCTCTCGCCTATTCCCGGATAGACGTCCGGCGCATGGTGGCAGATGGGCGAGGCGAAGAAGCGCGTACCGTTGACCACCGCGCCGCCCTTCTCGTCGGCGGCGCCGAAATAGAGCCGCCGCAGCCTGGCGAAGGAGATCGCGCCGGCGCACATGGCGCAAGGCTCCAGCGTCACATAGAGGTCGTGGCCGGTGAGACGCTCGCTGGCGAGCTTCCGGCAGGCCTCGCGGATCGCCAGCATCTCGGCATGCGCCGTCGGATCGGCTAGTTCGCGGGTACGGTTGCCGGCTTTCGCGATCACCGTCTTGCCGCTGACGATCACCGCGCCGACCGGCACTTCGCCGCGGCGCGCGGCCGCCTCGGCCTCTTCGAGCGCCAGGGCCATGAAATCCGGTCGTTTCAAGCGGTTTCCATTCCGATTACTCCTCGCCACCCGGGGGTGATCCTGTTATCTAGCGCGAGACCTAGAAAACCGGAATCGGTTTTTGCCGCGCCGCCGGATGCGCAAAATCAAGATGACACTGCCTGCGTTCGGCGTCCGAAAGGGCGCGCGGCGCTGTAGCAGGCGAAGACGAGCAAAGTAATGGACGACGACAAGAAATCTCCACGCGGGCCGCGCAAGGGTGGCTCGAAACCGGCTGGCCGGCGAGACGGCAAGCCGGGCTACGGCGCCAAGAAGCCGTTCGCCAAGCGTGAGCGGCCGATGGCAGCCGAAGGCGAACGCCCGGCTCGCGATTTCAAGCGCAGCTACAAGCCGCGCGAAACGGGTGAGGGCGCGGAGCGCGCCGAAAAGCCGTTCCGCAAAGGTCCGCCGCGTGACGGCAAGCCCTTCGAGAAGCGCGAGGGCCGCAAGCCCTTCACGCCGCGCGGGGACCGGCCGGTGGCCGCCGAAGGTGAGCGCCCGACCCGGGATTTCAAACCCAGCTATAAGCGTCGTGACACGGGCGGCGGTGGGGAGCGTGGCGACAAACCGTT
>Ga0315336_1001780_pt1 | contig 38011 bp, 41 predicted proteins | sample ASW5metaG_FD_204512 | JGI IMG/M metagenome (GOLD analysis project Ga0315336, IMG submission 204512) | Ammonia-oxidizing marine archaeal communities from Monterey Bay, California, United States - ASW #5 | ecosystem: Environmental > Aquatic > Marine > Intertidal zone | place: USA: California... | reverse complement strand
TTTTAATTAGATTTTTTGAAAGAATTTCAAGACGTCCTTTTGAATTTTTAATATCCAACTGAATATTATTTTTTATTTCCTTAATGTTTCTATTTGCATATTTTGAGTTAAGGAAATTTGATATTTCTCTTAATATATTTTCTGAATAGTCTCCTCCATCTTCAATAATTCTATTTTCAATTTGTCCAGTTGTACTCGCAATAATTGACATGACTTGATTTTGATTAAGCCTAATAAATTCTATATGTTTAATATTATTTTGATATTTTGGTGCAACAACTATTCCGGCATGATTGGATAATCCTGAAATCATCTTTGAAGCCTCATCTAATACATCTTGATAGGAAGTTCCTTTTGATAAACACTGTTGTTTAATATTTTCCTGTTCATTTTTAGTTAACCTACCAAACTCTAAAAGACCGTCAACAAATAAACGCATTCCTTTATCTGTTGGAAGTCGACCAGATGAAATATGAGGAGCAAAAAGAAGACCTTCTTTTTGTAAATTAGCCAAAATTGAACGAATAGACGATGAAGATAAGTTTATTCCGCCTTTTTTTAACAAAGTTTCTGAACCGGAAGGAGATCCTGTCTCTAAATAAGTTTCAACTACACTTTTAAAAATTTGTTTTGATCTATCGCTTAATTCTACATATAAGTTTTCTGACATAATGAGTGCTTTATAATAATTAACAAAAAAAACAAAATTTAAATAAAAAAGAAAATGAGAATCGGCAGAACTTTTCAAGAAATGAGAGAAATTTCATTTGAAATTAATGTTAATTTGCATGCTGAAGGTTCCTGTCTTGTAAAGTTTGGCAATACTCATGTGTTGTGTACAGCCTCAATTGATGAAAAAACCCCTCCATGGCTAAAAAACTCTAGAAAAGGCTGGGTTACTGCGGAATATGGCATGCTTCCAAGATCAACAAATACACGAATAGACAGAGAAGCAGCTAAAGGAAAGCAAAGTGGAAGAACACAAGAAATTCAAAGGTTAATAGGACGAAGCCTTAGATCAATTGTTAATTTAGAAAATTTAGGAGAAAGACAAATTAAAATAGATTGTGATGTTATACAAGCGGATGGAGGTACAAGAACTGCGTCAATTAGTGGGGGGTTTATTGCGTTATATCAAGCAATAGACTTATTAAAAAAAAATTATAACATCAACAAGCCAATTATTAAAGAATTTATAGGAGCTGTTTCAGCTGGTATTATCAATGAGCAAGCAAATCTTGATCTTGATTATAAAGAAGATGCAGATGCTCAAGTTGATGCTAATTTTGTAATTTGTGAAAGTGGAAAAATTTCAGAAATACAAACAACTGGAGAAGAATATTTTTTTAGTCGCGATCAATTTAATATTCTCTTTGAACTAGCTAATAAAGGAATAAGCGAAATAATTAAAAAACAAAAAAAAATCCTCTCTTTATAAAGCGTGAAAGAAATAATTTTTTTTTCCAATAATAAAAATAAAATAATAGAAATCTCTAATTTTTTTGTTGAAAAATCTTTAAAAATTTTAGATCTTAACAATTTTGATAAAATTATATCTCCAAATGAAATAGGGAATACCTTTGAAGAAAATGCAAAAATAAAATCATTACACGGATATAAAATTTTTAATAAAATTTGTTTTGCTGATGATTCAGGTATTTGTATTGAAGCGCTTGATGGAAAACCTGGGGTACATTCAAAAAACTTCCTAAAAAATAATAAAAATGCATACAATGCATGTAGAGAAATTTTGTCCATCACTAGAAATAAAAATAATTTCAATGCTTTTTTTCAAACAAGCATTTGTCTTTCACTAAATGAAAAGAAGCATATTTTTTTTAATGGCAAAATTGTGGGAAAAATATCTAAAGAAATAAAGGGAAAGAGCGGTTTTGGCTATGATCCTATTTTTATCCCTGAAGGTTACAATAAAACATTTGCAGAAATGAAACCTGAACAAAAAAATTCTATTAGTCACAGATCAATTGCTATTAAAAAACTAAAAGGTTATCTTTTAAAATTAATTTAATTTGTTGGCTCTTCCATTATTAATTTTTAAAATATCTAATTCACGAAAAATACTGTTGTTAATAAAAAAAAATTTACCGTCGATTCCATCAAACTTTATATTACCATCATCCAGCAGTTTGTATACATCTCTAACTGTCATTTTATTGTCTATTATATATGAAATAATACCCATTAAATCATAAGGAATAGTTGCTGTGCGGATTGGTTTTTCTTGATATATATATTCATAATCACTAAAAAAATCCTTTCTTTTTTCTTCTTCAATTCCTGAAAAAATAGCTCCTTGGAGAGACGGTTCATTAAAAAAAATTGTATCATCCCAAACGCCTGTTCCTACAAACTGAATCTTATTAGGATCAACATCATAAAAAGGAAGCAATGGAGCTATTTCTAATAAACGAATACTGTAGTCTGGTAAGATAAGATGGGTAAAGTCTACATTGCCTGCTGTTTCATATTTTTTTATCTTTTTTAATGCCTTTTTTGAAATTTCATCATTTTTATTTTTTAAAATTTTTTTTTGTCTCTCTAACTCATGTCTTCTAAGTTCATACTTTCCTAATTCTTTAATTGAGTCTCTTGCATTTGTAAGGTCCTCTTTATAAGCAACTTTATTTATTATTAATGATTTACTTTTTGAAGCTATAGGATCAATTATTTTATTAATATTATGTCCATAGAAATTTTCAGGATACAAAAGAGCAATTTTAGAATCTGCAGGGAAAAAATTAAATAGAGCATGAAGATCGTCTTCAGGGAAAAAATTAATAAGATATACACACTCGTCTGCAATACTTTTATCAAAAGCAAATGAAAAGAAAAGAATTCCTTTGCTGCAATATTGTTTTATTAGCTTTGTTGCATTAATATTTAATGTCCCAATAAATATTTTTCCAGGCTTTGCTTTTAAGTTTAATATATTTTCTAAATCTTTTAAGTCTGTATACCTATTAATATTAAGGATGGTATTATCGATTTCTTTTTTATAAATTGAAAGTTCAAAAGAATTTATTAAGTGTTTTGTAATATTTTCATTTGTATAACGCGGAAGGATTATTTCTATTTTATTAAGAAGATTTTGATTGGCAAATTCATCAAAAGACTTTTGAACTACAAGATCTTTAGATTTTTGTTTTGTTGTTTTTTTTTGTATTTGTTTTTTATCCAGAAAATTTATTTGAGGTTTAGTTGAATAATTAGTTATAGAAACTTTTTCAGAAGAGTGATTATTTACTGGTGTACAAGAAACTATAAATATAAATGTAATAACTATGATTACCTTAGAAAAAGGATTGTATATAATATCAACGCCCATAGGAAATCTTAATGATATAAGTATTAGAGCTCAAAAAACACTTAATATGGTTGATTTCATTATATGTGAAAATCCAGTTCATTCACTTAAATTACTAAACAAGTTAGGCATAAAAAAGAAGTTAATTTCATTACATGACTATAATGAAGATATTATAATTAAGCGTATAGAAAAATACCAACATAACTCCTCAGTAGCTCTCATTTCAGATGCAGGCTCACCATTAATCTCAGACCCCGGATATAAGCTTGTGCTTGATTATATAAATAAAAACTTAATGATTACCACTATTCCTGGACCATCTTCAATTATATCAGCCTTACAGCTCTCAGGATTTCCTATTAATAATTTTAAATTTTTTGGTTTTATTTCAAAAACTAATAAAGGCAAATCTTTATTATTAGAAAAAATTAAAAATTTACAATCAGCTTCAGTTTTTTTTATATCGGGATCTAGATTAATAAGTTTCTTACAAAGTCTTTTAAAAAATAAAATTAAAAGAAATATTTCTGTATGTAAGGAAATAACCAAAAAAAATGAAAAGGTTTTTAGAGGTGAAATTAAAGCAGTTATTGAGAAAATTTCTTTAGACAAGAAAAATCTAAAGGGGGAGTTTGTAATTGTTATAGAAGGTAAAAAGAAAGTATCTTCCAAACAAATTGATAGCGCAATTGAGAAACAAATGATAAAATTATTAAAAAAATTTTCTTTGACTGAAGTCGTTGGAATAGTGCATAAGTTAACAAATATTTCAAAAAAAGAAATATATAAAACTGCTTTATTAATTAATAATGATTAGATTAATATTTATCTTTTTTTCAATTAGCCTTCTAGCTAATATAATTGGTTGTTCGCCAGCTAGCATTCTCACAAGTGGTGGCGCCACAACAATGGTCTTAGCAGAAGGAGATCGCACATTAGGAGCAGTTGTAGATGATGCAACGATTAAACTTAACCTCTCAGCAAAATTTTTAACCTCTGAGGATAATCTTTTTATTAACATTAATAGCAATGTGATTGAGGGAAGAGTTCTTCTAACGGGAGTAGTAGACTCACAAGAAGTTAGAATTAATGCAATTAGAAAAGTTTGGGAAATTAACGGAGTTAAAGAAGTTATCAATGAGATTGAGGTAGGCGATAAAACTTCAATAAAAGAATATGCTAATGATCTATGGATTAACACACAAGTAAAAGCATTAGCCGCCAAAACTATTGGACTTAGAGCTCTTAGCTATAATTTTGAAACTATCAGGGGGAAAGTTTATATTGCAGGTATAACAAGTAGACCAGAACAGTTAGAAAAAGTTGTCAATAATACAAAAACGATCAAAGGTGTTAAAGAAATAGTTAATTATGTGGTGGTTAAAGAATAGCCTAAATATTTCCTTTTAAATTTTCCCCGCCTAAAATATGTACATGGAAGTGAGGGACTTCTTGATTGGCATCTTTTCCATTATTGGCAATAAGTCTGTATCCTGACTGCTCTAAACCCAGCATTTTAACAACATCGTGTATTTTTGAAAAAAAATATTCAACCTCTTTTTTATCTGACTTTAAAATAAAATCTGTAAAGTCTATTACATTCATTTTAGGTATTGCTAATAAATGAATTTTTGCCTGGGGATTGATATCATTAATAAACAATATATTATCATCTTCATAAACAGTTTCACAAATAATTTCTTTTCTCAAAATTTTTGCAAAAATATTATTTGTGTCGTACATTGTGTCTTTTTAGCAATTCTTTTTTTATATCAGTAAGGTTTATTTTTTTTGAATATAATAGCACGAAAAGATGATAAATTAAATCGGCAGCTTCATTGATAGTTCTTTTTTTTGATCCACTTAAATAATCTACAATAAGTTCAGTGCTTTCCTCACCAACTTTTTGTGCAATTTTATTTTTCCCACTTTTTAAAAGAAATTTTGTGTAAGATTGGCTATCCTTACTTTTTGATTTTATCTTAATAATATTGAAGAGATCTTCTAAAAAATTTTGTTCATTTTTTTTTCTCATTTATAACCTTACTGGAATATTGTTCTTATCTAAATATCTTTTAACATCCTTTATACTAAATTCAGAAAAATGAAAAACGGACGCGGCGAGAAGGGCGCTTGCACCGCCTTTTGTTATGCCTTCTTTAAAATGACTTAATTGACCAACTCCTCCGCTCGCTATTACAGGAATGTTAAGTATTTCGTTTGCTTTTTTCAATAAATCTAAATCAAATCCCTTTTTTGTTCCATCTCTATCCATCGAAGTTAATAATATCTCTCCAGCACCTAATTTTTCTAATTTTTCTAACCAAGAAAATGCTTTCATTTCTGTATTTTTTGTACCACCATGTGAATAAACAAGCCAATCACTACCATTTTTTTTTGCATCAACAGCCGCAACAATGCATTGGCTTCCAAACTTCTGGGAAGCGTCATTAATTAAATTTTCATTTAAAATCGCTGCTGTATTTATAGAAACTTTATCAGCACCAGCTTTCAATAAAGACCTTATATCTTGTATTGAATGTATTCCGCCCCCAACTGTTAAGGGAATAAAAACTTTTTCAGCAGTTTTATAAACTATATCAATTATTGTCTTTCTTTTTTCCAAAGAAGCACTTATATCTAAAAAACACACTTCATCTGCCCCAGAATTTGAATAAATATTTGCTTGTTCTACTGGATCTCCAGCATCAACCAAATCAATAAAATTTATTCCCTTAACAACCCTTCCATCTTTTACATCAAGACATGGAATAATTCTTTTTTTAAGCATTTGAACCAACTATCTGCAAAGCTTTATTAATATTAATAATACCAGAATAAAACGCCTTACCTGCAATAACTCCTTCTAAATTTGAAAATTTAATTTTATTTAAATTGTGAAGATCTTTGTAGTTAGACAGCCCTCCACCAACAATAATATTCTTTTCAGTTTTTAAAATATAACTATTAATTAAATTAATATCTAGTCCCTGAAGCATTCCATCACGAAAAATATCAGTTAAAATAAATCCATTAATTTGACTAAAATTATAAAATTTTAAAATATTATCTATTGTTAGATTTGAATCCTCTATCCAGCCATTGATCATAATTTTTTTATCTAAAACATCCAGAGCAACATAAATTTTATTTTTATATTTCTTAGCCATATCCAAAACTAATTTTTTATTTTTAACAGCAAGAGAACTTATAATCAAAAAATCTATGCCGTTATTTATCCAAAAAGAAATATCATCTTCATCTTTTATACCTCCTCCAAACTCTATGGAAATATTTATATTTTTTCTAATTTCAAGAATAGTTTTTTTGTTTATGTCTGAACGTCCAAAAGCCCCGTCTAAATCTACCAAATGAATTCTTTCACAACCATTATTTTCGAAAAATTTGGCTTGTTCAATGGGATCATTGTTGAAAATGGTTAAGTCTTCTTCTTTTCCTCTTTGAAGCCTAACACACTTATTGTCTTTAAGATCTATTGCGGGTATAAATTTCACTAAATATTTTTATAAAAATACAAACCCTTAATTATCTTCCCTGCTACAAAAGCATAGTGAGGATTTTTGCCCCATTGTTGATAACCTTTTGATTTGAATAAGTGAATAGCCGCATCTTGAGTTTCGCGAATATCTAACTGAATACAAGAAGCGCCATTTTCTTTTGCAATTATTTCTGCATGATCAATCATTTTTTTTGCAAGTCCATATCCTCTTGCCCAAGGAGCTACAAAATGGGAAGTTATATTAGTAATGTTTTTTTGAGCTTCGTTGTTTAAGGGTTGCAATCCTAATTGCATAGTTGCAGCAATAGCATTATTAAGCCTTCCTACTATTAAAATTCTATTATTTACTACAATTAGTCCTTTCCAGTATTTATTTAATGTTACTCTTGGAGGAACTTTCAACCAACCAAAGCCGCCCCCTGCTTTAATAGCTTGTTCAGTAATATTACACAAATCAGCTAAATCTAAGTCTGTAATAGATTTTAATATTTCAACTTTAATTACAATTTTTTCTTTTGGATTAGTTTTCATAAAGATAAAAAATTTTCAATTAACTGTAACCCTTGTTCTGAACTTTTTTCAGGATGAAATTGCACACCGTATATATTTTCTTTACCAACTATAGAAGGAAAATTTAAACCATATTTTGTTTTGGCAATAATGTTGTCATCATTGAAACAGTCAAAAAAATAACTGTGAACAAAATAAAAGTCTTTATTTTCTTCTATAAAATTCATTTTAAAAGAATTATTAACTACATTTACGTTGTTCCAACCCATATGAGGCAACTTCAAATTTTTAACATTAAGTTTTCTTATTGATCCTTTTATCCACCCCAAACCTTTATGTGTCCCATTTTCATAACCATCATCAGCAAGTAATTGCATTCCAACACAAATTCCTAAAAAAGGAATTTTGTTTTTTAAAACTGAATATTCAAGAGTATCTATCATCCCAAAAATATTCTTTAGTCCACTCATGCAAGACTTAAAGGCTCCTTGTCCAGGAAGAACAATATGTGATGATGTTCGTATTTCATTTGGCTCATCCGAAATAATCACTTGTGCCTCTATATTTTTATCTTGAATAACTTTTAAAAATGATTGATGTGCTGAAACAATATTACCCAAACCATAATCAACTATTGTAACTTTTTTTTTCATAAAAAGTTAAAGAACGCCTTTTGATGAGGGTATAAGATTCTTAATTTTTTCATCTATTTCAATAGCAATTCTTAAACTTTTGGCAAAAGCCTTAAAACAAGATTCGATGATATGATGATTGTTTTTTCCATATAAATTTTCAATATGTAAATTACACTTAGCTTCATTTGTAAATGCCTTAAAAAACTCTTGGAAAAGCTCTGTGTCCATTTCGCCTATTTTTTTTAGTCCTAGAGCTACATTCCAAACTAACTCAGGTCTACCTGAAAAGTCTAAAACACAACGAGACAAACATTCATCCATAGGGACATAAAAAAAACCGTATCTTTTTATACCCTCTTTATTTCCCAGGGCTTGTAAAATTGATTGTGAAAGAACATAACCTGTATCTTCTACTGTATGATGTTTGTCTACATGTATGTCTCCATTAGCACTTAGATCAATATCAATTAAACTATGGTGACTTAATATTTCAATCATGTGATTCATAAAACCAATTCCGGTTGATATTCTAGACTTTCCCAAACCATCTAAGTTTACAGAACATGATATTTCTGTTTCCTTTGTTTTGCGAACTACTACTGCTTTTCTCATTATAAAATGCTTTTATCAGCGAAAGTTATTATATTCTAGCTCAATCCCTTGATTAAACGGTTTAAATGACCATCTAACATAACAACAATAAATGATAAAAAATACACTAAAATCAACTACAATTATTGGAATAAGAAAAAACAATCAAATTGTAATCGCAGGAGATGGTCAAGCAAGTCTTGGAAATACAGTGATGAAAGCCAATGTTAAAAAAGTTAGGCGTCTTGGATCAGATAATTCAGTAATTGGTGGTTTTGCTGGATCTACTGCAGATGCTTTTGCTTTATTTGAAAGATTAGAGTTAAAGCTTGATCAATATAAAAATCAACTAAAAAGAGCATGTGTGGAACTTGCTAAGGATTGGAGAACTGATCGTTACTTAAGAAGATTAGAAGCAATGATGATTGTTGCAGATAAAGATATTAGCTTACTTTTATCTGGAACTGGGGATGTTATTGAATCAGATGATGGAATTTTGGCAATTGGTTCTGGCGGACCCTTTGCATTAAGTGCAGCAAAGGCTTTAATAAAAAATACAAATTTAAGTGCCAAAGAAATAGCGAATAAATCTCTAAGTATTGCAGCTGATGTATGTGTTTATACAAATCACAATATAATAATTGAAGAAATAAAACTATAATTATGGAATCTAGTTTTAGTCCAAGAGAGATTGTATCTGAATTAGATAAATTTATTATAGGACAAAAGAAAGCTAAAAAGGCGGTAGCGGTAGCTCTTCGTAATCGTTGGAGAAGAAAACAACTTCCTGAAAATTTGAAAGAAGAAATACTTCCAAAAAATATTTTAATGGTTGGTCCAACAGGATGTGGTAAAACAGAGATATCGAGACGCTTAGCAAGACTTGCTAATGCTCCATTTTTAAAAGTTGAAGCTACAAAATTTACTGAAGTAGGATATGTGGGGCGTGATGTTGAACAAATTATTAGAGACCTTGTAGAAATAAGTATTAATCAAACAAAAATACAAATGGGTGTTGAGGTTAAGGCCCAAGCAGAAAAAAATGCAGAGGAAAGAATATTGGATGTGTTGGTTTCAAAAACCTCTAGCCAGGCTACTAGAGAAAATTTTCGAAAAAAACTTAGAAGTGGGGAATTAAATAACAATGAGGTTGAAATTCCTGTTCCTGTAAGTTCTTCTTTTAATATGCCTACGATGGATATTCCTGGTATGCCAGGATCACAAATGGGTATGATTAATTTAGGAGATGTCCTTGGAAAATCTTTTACTGTTCCTAAAAAAAATAAAAAAATGTCGATTGAAGAATCCCATGCTTTTTTACTTGAAGAAGAAACTGATAAACTACTAGATAATGAGAAAATAACAAAAAAAGCATTGGAAGAAGTAGAGCAAAATGGAATTGTGTTTATTGACGAAATAGATAAAATTACTTCTCGACATGATAAGGCTGGTGGAGATGTATCAAGAGAAGGTGTTCAACGTGATCTTTTGCCTTTAATTGAAGGGACAACGGTTAGCACTAAACATGGAGCTATAAAAACAGACTATATCCTATTTATTGCTTCTGGAGCTTTCCACATGTCTAAACCTTCCGACATGCTACCAGAACTTCAAGGTCGTCTTCCAATTAGAGTGGAGTTGGATAGTCTGACTAAAGAAGATTTTAAACTTATACTTACTGAAACTCAAAATAGTTTAATTAAACAATATGTGGGTTTATTAGGAACAGAGCAGGTTGAATTAGTTTTTGATAATGGTGGCATTAACAAAATTGCCGAACTTGCTAGTGAAATAAATCAAAATGTTGAAAACATTGGTGCAAGACGTTTACACACGATCATGGAAAAATTGCTTGAGGATGTTAGTTTTTCTGCCTCAGATATTGGTCCAAGCACTATAAAAATTGATACTGATTATGTTGAAAAGTACCTAGGTGAATTAATTAAAAGTCAAGATCTGTCGAAATTTATTCTTTAATAATTGATTTTTAAAAGAACATTGCCTAACCATCAGGCGTGATAAAAAAATTTAAAATTGAATTAGTTATTATTATCTTATTAATCATAAATTTTTTATTTTCTATCAACATTGATTATAAAATATATGAAAAAATTGTAGATCAAAATAATTTTTTGAATAATATTTTTTTAAAAAAATTTTTTATTGATATAACTAAAATAGGAGATTCTGTTTGGGTTTTTTTATTTTCATTCTTAGTTTATGTTTTGTGTTATTTTTTTAAAAATAAACTAATTAAAAATTATAGAGACATTTATAATAAAGTAAGGTTAGGCTCGTTGTTTTTGTTTACTGCAATATTAGTCACAGGACTAATTACACAAATAATAAAACATGTGGTAGGCAGACCAAGACCAAATCATTCTTTAATGCAAAAATCTTTTGAGTTTGATTTTTTTAATCTTAATTCGGCTTTTCATTCTTTTCCCTCAGGTCACACATCAACGATTTTTGTTGTAGCGCTATTTTTATCTATATTCACACCCAAAATTAAATATTATTATTTATTTTTTGCAAGCCTTATTGCATTCAGTAGGGTTGTTGTTAGTGCACATTTTTTTACAGATTTATTGGGAGGGGTTGTAGTTGCATTTATTGGATTTAAGATTACCTTAGTAATATTTAATAAATTAAAGATAAAACAAAGTTTATCTTCAATTAAAAAATTAAATTCTAATACTTTTTTGTTAAGCCTGATTATTATTTTAATTGGAATAATTATTATATCTATTGGTAATACCTTAGATATTTATATAAGTGATTTCTTTTATTTGGGCAATCAACAATTTATCTTACAAAGCCATTACCCAATAACATATTTCGTAAGAAAAATATTGTTGCCTTTCTTAATTATATATTTGTTAATACTGCCATTTTTTACCTTTTTTTTACCTATTAATAAAATTTATTTTAACTATAAAATAAAAATAAAAGAGGTTTTTTTTATTTTTTTCTCAGCTTTGTTTAACCTTTTAATTGTTGTTAATGTTGTATTAAAAAATAACTGGGGGAGGGCTAGACCAAATGACATTATACAATTAGGGGGTAAAGAAAATTTTACACCTTGGTTCCAAATATCAGATGCATGCAACACAAATTGTTCATTTGTATCAGGAGATGCATCGGTAGGCTTTTCTATAATTGTCTTATTTTTTATAACAAAAAATAAAATATTTTTATGGTTAGCGATGTTATTGGGTTTTTCGTTAGGGTCTATAAGAATCCTAGAAGGTGGTCATTTTCTAAGCGATATATTAATAGCTGGTTTTTTAATTTTTATATTAAATTATTTACAGTTTTATTTTTTTAACAAAAAATTTAAAAAAGATGTCTCTTAGATTTTCTCTATTTTTATTTTTTATTGCATTTGTTATAAAAATTATAGCTATTTTTAATACAAATTTTGATCTTTTTGGAGATGAGGCGCAATATTGGATATTATCACAAAATTTAGATTTTGGTTATTTTTCAAAACCTCCTTTATTGATGTGGTTAGTTGGTTGTTTTACAATGTTGTTTGGGAATAGCTTTGTTTTAATAAAAACAATTCCTCTGCTTTTGTATCTTTGTACCTCATATATCATATTTTTATTATCATATGAGCTTTATAATAATAAAAATCTTTCTGTGCTTGCGGCTATTTCTTTTTATCTTATTCCTGCAGTTAGTGTTTCGTCCTTCTTATTATCAACCGATATTATTTTGATCTTATTTTGGTCATTATGCTTATTGTTTTTATTAAAAATACGAAAGAACCCAGCAATCATTAATTTTTTTCTTTTGGGTATCTTTTTGGGTTTATCTTTTTTAGCTAAGTATGCAGCAATTTATTTTTTATTATCTTTAGTCGTAATTATTTGTTTTGATAAAAATATAAGGGAGATTTTTTATAAAAAATTCTTAAATGTAGTAATCTTTCTGACTTCAGCTTTTATCATTTTATTACCAAATATATTATGGAACATCAAAAACAACTGGCTAACAATAAGTCACACTTCTGATAATGCAGCCCTAAACAAAATTAATATTAATTTATTACAAGGATTCGAGTTTATTTTAATACAGGCGTTAATGATGGGGTTAGTGTTGTTCTTGTTTTTTTTAATTACAATAAAAAAAATAAAAATAAATTTTGAAACAAAATTTTTACTGTCCTTTTCATTGCCAATTTTCTTTATAGTTCTAATAGAAAGCATTTTAGTAAGGGCGAATGCCAATTGGGCTGCCGTAGCAATAGTTTCCTTCTTTATATTGTTGTTTAATCATGCTTATAATTATACAAAAAAAACATTAATCGCTAATAACATTGTTAATTTTATCTTTTGTGTTGTTTTTTTTATTTTAATCTCAATCAATCTTCCATTAAAAATCTTCGACAGGATTAACGGCATTTCAACTTTTGCTTCATTAATTAAAGAAAAACACATGGGAAACAATAGAGTTTTAGTTATAGAAGATAGATTGCTTTATTCTAATTTAAGATATCTGTATAGAAACTCAAATTTTATCTTACTAACCCCACATGACCCAAAAAAAGAAATTAAAGGACACTTTGATCTATCTTCACCTTTAAATCCATCTTTTAATAAAAATTTTATTTTTTTAGGCAATCCCAATCAGCTTAATTATTTAATTAATAAAAATAAAATTAATAAAATTACAACAAAGAAAACTGTTTTTAAAAAAAGGCCTATTTATGTTTATGAAGTGGTGTTTTAGTTTATTTATTCTTCTTTGTTGCTCGACAACTTTGTCTTCTAAAGACATTCATGTTGAATATTTTGTTAAAACAAAAGGAATTACAATTGGCAAACTTGTATGGAATCTAAAAATAACTGAAAATTATTACGAAACAACAATAGAGCTTAAAGAAAAAGGATTTTTATCTGGTTTATATGATTTTAGAGGAAGCTATGCTACATTTGGAAAAATTAAAAATAAATTATTAATTCCTTCACAATATAGTCAGTCATGGACAACAAAAAAAAAGCAGCGTGATGTGAAAATATATTTTAAAGATCACAAAATAAATGAGCTAAATCTTATGCCTCTAGAAAAAGAGCATCCGAGAATTAGTTACAAAAATCTAGAAGGGTACAACGATCCATTAACTTCATTTATAAATATCTTATTAAACAGCTCCCTATCACGTACTATAGATGGGAGAAGAACTTATTTAATGGAAGTTAAAAAAATACAAAATCATAAAAAAATTTTTATAAGTGAATATACAAATATTTGGGCTGATCATAAAAAAAATGACTTGGAGTATTTAGAAGTTTTTCAAAATAAAAGAGATCTTCTTCCAAAAAAAATTATCATTAAATTTAAAGGGTCTATATTTTATTTAATTAATAATTAAATTTTTTTTTTCTCAAATAAACAAAAAAAGCACCGTCGGCACCATATTCAATACTAGCTTGCTCTACGCCAAGTATATATTTTTGTAACTCATCTTTTTTTATCCAAGCAATAAAGCTGTTTCTTATTTTTCCATAATAAAGTTTAATATTAGTATCATAATCTGCATCTTTTTTTTTTAAAACTCCTTTACCCGTTACAAATAAAATACAGCGAAGATTTTTTTCATAGCAGCTCTTAACTGTTTTAACAAATAATAGCTCTGCGTTTAAAACGGTTAGGCCGTGGAAGTCTATCTTTTTATCTATGGATATTTTTCCTCTTTTAAGCCTTTTGTTTATTGGCAATTTTTGTAATTTGAAAAGACTAGAATTGGTAGTTTGAGTTAAGTTTTTTACTCTTTTTTTTGCTGAAATGTGTTTCATTTTTTTTTTAATTGGATTTAATATTGTATTTGTAGGAATTTTATTTTTAAGTTTATTGTTTTTTTTAATAGGAGTGGCTCCTCTAATTGATATTAAAAAAGAATCTTGGTCTTTATTTTTCATTTTTTTGTTTTAATAAAATATTAATTATTCCGTCTACTCTTTCCGGCGTTTGTATGTACCATAAACTATTTTTCATTTCTAAAGCGGCCATAAATAAATTGTTTTTATTAATATATTTAATCATTTTAATAAATTTTTTTTGTCGTTCGATGCCAAGCTGATATATCATTTCAATTAGAGCTTCTCTTATATTTTTTGGATAGTTTTTTTTTTTATATGCCATATTATAATCTTTTAGCGCTTTATTAAAGTCTTCATAAAAAATTTTTAATAAAAATTTTCTTGATAGTTTTTTTTTAAAAAGAAGTTTTTCTTTTGTTTTAATTAAATGACCATAACCAATAGTTGCAAATCCCAAAGAATCTTTATAGACAAAATTTCTAAAGCCTTCGTTTTTTTTTATTCTTCTTTTTAATTCAGAATATTTACTCAAATCAAGTTGAAGATAAAAGCCAAATCGGTGATTTGCTACTTATGTCTTTTTGAAAAATCCAAGTATCTTGTTTTTTTGTAATAGTGCTCTCATCGTTATCTTTAAATTGTTCACTAGTGATTTTAAGAGTAATGTTAATAGTATTATTAATAACGGTAGCTTCTTCAACACTATCAACAACCAAAGAGTAAAATTGGTAATTAGGATTGTTTTTGCCTTTATCTATTGCTTCCTCAAATGAATGATAAACATCTTTGGTTAAAAGATTTTTTAGAGTTTTTTTATCACTCCTATTAAACGCATTTATTATTGTTTCAAAAGCAAACTTTGCGCCATCTAAAAACTTTTTATGATCAAAATCATCTAAGGCCTCGTAAACCGTTGATAATTTTAGTTCATTATCTTTTAGCTGAGGTATTGTTTTTTTATTAGCTTTAAAATTTTCATGAGCAACATTGTTGTTTGTGGCTTGTTTTTCAAATCCACCCTTTTTACCAAGAACATTTCTAAGGCGATAAATTAGAAAAACTGCGATACCTAGAAAAATAATTATATCATAAAATTCTAAACTGTCGAAAACCATTACTCTCTATATAGTTAATTTTATCATTTATTAGTAGTCAATTTTTTCCCATACAGAATTTTTAATTTGTTTTATAAGTTGTTTGTGTTTTAAGATTTCATTTTTAGTGGGTATAATTTTTGAAAAAATGTAGAGGGGGTTTTTGCTATTTTGGGTCATGTTTTCTTCTATATTTTTAGTTATATTAAGATTCATTGATATTTGTTTTCCGCCAATTAACTCCAAATATACTTCTGCCAACAAAAAACAGTCCAACAAAGCTCCATGAAGGCTTCTTTTGCTTAAATCTATTGAAAATTTTCTACATAGATAGTCAAGATTGGCTATTCTTGTGTTAAGTTTTTTTCTTGCTAAAGAAACCGTGTCTATTATATTATTTTTAATAGGTTTTTTTCCTAAAATATTAAGTTCATTATTTATAAAGCCCAAATCAAATTCGGCATTATGAATAATTAGAGTATCTTCTTTTATAAAATCTAATAAGTCCTCTGCGTGATCTTTAAAGGGGGGATGAGAATTCAAAAAATCATTTGTAAGCCCATGTATTTTTAAGGCATCATTATTAATTTTTTTATCAACAGAACAATAAAATTGTAGCTTATTTCCAGAAGATATGTGATTAATTAATTCCACACACCCAACCTCAATTATTCTATCTCCGGCTGCAAAATTTAAACCTGTTGTTTCTGTATCTAAAACTATTTCTCTCATTTTTCTTTATTTAATATATCATAAATTATATTGTCTACCTGTAAACAGGTTTTGGTTTTGGTTGCAGAAGTGTTTATTATATAGTTGGATTTAAGTTTTCTAATTCTGTCCTTAACTTGATTTTTTACAATAAGCCTAAACATTGAATTATTCATTCCAGGTCTTTTTAAGGCCCTTTTTTCTCTTTCCTTTAAGGTTGCCATAACAGAACAAACAAAATCAAACTCTTTTTCTAGTTTTTTTTCAAACAAGAGAGGAATGTCGATAAAAACAATGTTTTTTTCTCTATTTTTTTTTATAAATCTATTTCTTTCTTTCTCTACCCTCTTGTGTAGAAATTTTTCTAATTTTTTTCTTTTGTTTTTGTTTTTAAAAACTTCATCCCTAATTTTTTTTTTATTAATTTGCTTTTTTGTTATAAAATTACCAAAACCCTCTTTATTTAAATAATTTATAAATTCTTCGCTTGGATTTTGATATAATAGTCTAACAACTTTATCGGATTCGTGTGTTGGGATTTTAAGTTTTTTTAAATATTTGATTACAAAAGATTTTCCAGATGCAATTCCACCAGTAAGACCAACAATAAACATTAGGATATATACTTATCTAAATAATTTAGGAGTTTGTGATCAATGGTGGGCTTGACACCAAACCATTCTTCAAAACAAGGGGCTGCTTGATAGACCAACATTGATATTCCATAGATTCTTTTATTTTTCAAAAAGTGTGATAAAAAACCAGTTTCTTTGGGTCTGTAAACTATATCACAGGCAAAAGAATTGTTTATAGTTTTTGGAACTAACAATGATTTTAAAATATCTATAGGTGTCGCATTAACAATAAGGTCTGTATCTTTAAGGTGTTTGGGCAACAAATGAAGATCTAGAGGGACAACATCTTTATCTTTTTTTAGATGCTGAATTTTTTCTTTTGTCCTATTAAAAACCTTTATTTGATTAAAGCCCTCTTTTTTTAAAGCATAAATAACTGCTTTTGCTGCCCCGCCATACCCAATAACAATAGCTGATTTTTTACTTAAAATTTTATTCCTATAATTAATTGCTTTAGAAAAACCAACCCAGTCGGTATTCTTACCGCTCCATTTGTTATTTATTCTTGAAACACAATTAATGGCTCCGATATTTTTAGAATGTATATCTATTTTACTAAGTTTGTTTTTAATCAGTTCTTTGAAGGGTATAGTTACATTAAAACCACACACTTCTTTCTCTAATAATATTTTATCAATTTCTTTATTAAAGTTTTTAAGATCTACTTGTTTATAAAAATATTCTCCATTAATATTGTTTTGTTTAAACCAATAATTAAATATATGGGGGGAAAGACTTTGACTGGCATTCTTTCCAACAACATATGCTTTTTTTTTCATAGTTTTTTTTTATTAATTTTATAATTTTTTAAAAAGTTTAAAAATGGGAAAAGGGGGAAGCCCATAACATTAAAAAAATCACCTTTGATTTCTTTTATTATATTTGGCCCAAGTCTTTCTAGTTGATAACACCCAACTGAATTTAAAATTTGTTTACCAGCTTTGAATAAATAATCTTCTATCTCTGTTTCTGAAAGATTTCTTATTTTAATAAGTGTTTTTTGTGTTTTACTCCAAATTTCTTTATTATTATAATAAATTGAAGCACTTGAGTATATGTGGTGAGACTTTCCTGACATAAATAAAATTTTTGTTTTTGCGTCCTTAATATTTTTGGCTTTATTTAATATTTTTCCATTAAGGTTTATAATTGTATCCGAACCAACAACAAGTTTGTTTTTTTTTATTAAACTAACACTTTGTGACTTAAGTCTGGCCAAACCCAAAGATATTTTTGCAGCTGATAATTTTTTTTTTAGCATTTTTTTTTTAATTTCTTCTTCGTTGCAAATAGGTATTATTTTAATAAAAGACAAACCACAATTTTTTAAAATATTAGAACGAGAAATACTAGAGCTAGCTAAAATAAATTTATTGTTGAAAACCATGTTGATAAACTTAATTTTTATTAACTATTTTCACAATATTTTTTTTTTTCTACAAGTTTGTTTGTTTTATATACATTTGTTTTTTAAATAGTTCGTTCTATTTTTTTTTATACATACAAATGAATAACATTTGATATTAAAAGTAATATATATTTATAAACATTTATAAAATATAAAAACCTAATAAAAACAATAAATTATATAATTTATTAAGCTTTTTAACTTAATATTAATAATTTTATTAAAATTGTATATATGCTCTTATATTTAAAGTAAAAAAACTTATTATTATTAATCACAGCCTCAAATTTAAACAATATTATATATATATAAAATATTACTTTGACTTTAATGTTTTTTTTAAATATTAATTGATTTTTCTTACAATTACTTTCCCAACAATATAAATATGAATTTACAAGAATTAAAAATTAAAGATCCAGAAGATTTACTTAAACAAGCAGATAAACTTGATATTGAAAATCCTTCATCATTAAGAAAACAAGATCTTATGTTTGCTATTTTAAAAAAAATAGCTTTAGATGGAGAAACTATAACTGGCACTGGAGTTATAGAAATAATGCAAGATGGATTTGGTTTTTTACGCTCTCCTGAATCAAATTATTTGGCAGGGCCCGATGATATTTATGTAAGCCCTAGTCAAATTAAAAAATTTAGTCTTAAAACAGGTGATAGTATAGAAGGAGAGATTAGAGCTCCCAAACATGGGGAAAGATATTTTGCTTTAATAAAAATTAATAAAATTAATAATCAAGATCCCAATCTAGTAAAAAACAGAGTAAATTTTGAAGATTTAACACCTCTTTATCCAGAATCTCGTTTTAAATTAGAACAGGAAAAGCCAATGCCCGACTTAACAGAAAGAATAATAGATATTATTGCTCCACTTGGAAAGGGGCAAAGACAATTAATAGTTGCACAACCATTTACTGGTAAAACAATTATTATGCAAAAAATTGCAAATGCGGTTACGAAAAATAATCCTGAAACAAAATTAATGGTTTTATTGATAGACGAAAGACCAGAAGAAGTTACTGATATGGCCCGTTCCGTCCAAGGTGAAGTTATAAGCTCAACTTTTGATGAACCTGCTTCTAGGCACGTTCAGGTTGCAGAAATGGTTATAGAAAAAGCTAAAAGATTGGTTGAATATAAAAATGATGTTGTAATTCTTTTAGATTCTTTAACTAGATTAGGTAGAGCTTATAATACGGTTATTCCATCAAGTGGAAAAGTATTAACAGGGGGTGTTGATGCTAATGCCCTACAAAGACCTAAAAGATTTTTTGGTGCTGCTAGAAATGTAGAAAAAGGAGGCTCATTAACAATTATTGCTACAGCATTAATTGAAACTGGAAGCAGAATGGATGAAGTAATATTTGAGGAGTTTAAGGGAACTGGAAATAGTGAAATCGTTCTAGATAGAAAACTTAGTCAAAAAAGAACTTTTCCTGCTTTTGATATTGGGAAATCAGCAACAAGAAAAGAAGAGCTTCTTCTTGATAAAGATGAGCTTGGAAAAACATTTATTTTAAGAAAAATTTTAGCTCCAATGGGAACAACAGAGTCAATGGAATTTTTATTAGACAAAATGAAAGACACAAAAACAAACAGTGAATTTTTTCAAAGCATGGGTACAAAAAGTTAATAGCCCGAGGTTTATATAACTAAAAAAATTAAGAATCTTTCAACAAGACAGCAAATATAATTCAAAAAAAATGGGGAAATAGTTTTGATTTAAAATATTACTCAAAAAAAACTTTTACATTTTTTTATATTAATAATTCATCCACAGAACAACTCCAATTAGGATCTTTGTGTTTTTCCCAATAAATTTCATATATTTTTCTGGTCACTTCTCCAAATTTACCATCACCTATTTTTTTTCCATTAACTTTTGTTATTGGCATTACACCACCAGCTGTTGAGGTAGCAAACACTTCTAAAGATGCCTGAAATTTTTTTAGAGGTATTGAACAAAAGTTAACCGGTATACTCAGTGCTTTTGCAATATTTATTACTGCGTTTCTAGTAATTCCACATAATACACCCTTGCCAGGTGTATTTAAGCCATCCCCATCTAAAGAAAAAATATTAAAACCTGGACCCTCTAAGATATTTTTTTTTTCATCAACTACAACACCAGTTTGATAACCACCATCAAAAGCTTCAAACATACTATTTACCAGATCAAGCCAATGATAGTTTTTAATAGTTGGGTCAAGAGAGTTTGGAGAAATACGCTCTATATTTGTAACAGTGATATCTAGCCCAATTTCAATATCCTCTGGTTTTAATATCCAACCAAAAGGAACAGAAAAAGCCATAAAGCGAGGTGTTGCTTTACGAGGATCTCTTTCAAATGATGGCGACACCCCTCTCGTTTGTATCATTTCAACATAAGAATTCTCTAATCCTGCCCTATGAACACAACCTGCAAGTATTTGTTTTATTTTTTCTTTAGGAATTCCACAAGGCATTCTAAGTTTTTTTGTTGAATCTAAAAAACGATCTATATGCCTATCTAAAAGAAAAAATCTATTTTTCCATACATGCACAACATCGTATGTAGCATCTGAACGAAGAAAACCCCAATCTAGCAATGGTATTCGAGCTTCTGAAATATCTACAAAAATACCATCCACATAAGCAATGCCTTTCGGAAAATCATTATTCATCTAAAAAAACCCCATCATATAATCCACAAATAATATTATATCGTTTTAGTTTTTGAAAGTGTGGACTTGTTAATAGTATCGGTTTATTTGCAAATATTTATGAATAATAAAAATGAGACAATATTTGCTCTTTCGACACCCCCAGGAAAATCGGCAATTGCTTTAATTAGAATATCAGGCCCCCATTCTTACGAAAGTGTAAGAAGCATTTCTACAAAAATGCCATTAAAGTCAAATATAGCTACATTTAATGAATTAAGGTTGAATAAAGGTGAAATAATAGATCAAACAATAACGACTTTTTATAAAGCACCTAAAAGCTTTACAGGAGAAGATATGGTTGAAATATCTATTCATGGCAGTGGGGCAGTAATTAAAAAAATTTTAGAAATTTTTTCTAAAAAAGACAATATACGGCTTGCAAAACCTGGCGAGTTTACAAGAAGAGCATTTGAAAACAATAAACTAGACCTAACTCAGGTAGAGGCAATTGCAGACATTGTTAATGCTGAGACAGAAATGCAAAGAAAGCAGGCAATTAGCCACTTATCAGGAAATTTTTTTAAATCTTCTAAAAAAATATTTGAAAATCTAAAAAATATCTTGGCAAACTTGGAGGCTGCTATAGATTTTTCAGAAGAAGATTTGCCAAAAAATCTAATGAGTGGAATTAAAGAACAAATAGAGAACAACATAAAAAAAATTGAAATAATGCTGGGTGGTTCATCGATTGGAATATCTATCAGGGATGGTTTTTTAGTTTCAATTCTTGGAAAACCAAATACAGGAAAATCTAGCTTTATTAATAATATTTCTGATAGAGATGTTTCTATTGTTACTAATCAACCAGGCACAACTAGAGATCTTATCGAATCCTTTATTGATGTCTTGGGATACCCAATAAAATTTGTTGATACTGCAGGCATAAGAGATTCTTCTAATTTAGTTGAAAAAATTGGTGTTAAAAAAGCAATATCTATGTCTGGTGAGGCAGATGTTAATATTATTTTTATTGAAAACATAAATGATATTATAACATTTAAAGAAATAAAAAATTCTATTTTTGTAAGGTCAAAACAAGATATTTTAGGAGGCGACTTCCAAGATAGGGGTTTTTACAACATATCTTCAAAAAATAATTTTGGAATTAAGGAGCTTTTGTTTGTCATAATGGATAATATTAATAAAAAAATTCCAAATGAAAAACAATATATTTCACGTGAAAGACATGCTGAATGTTTATTTTTAACGCTAAATCACCTAAAAAACTCTAGAAAAAACAAAAACGTTGATTTATTTGCAGAAGATATTCGTTTGGCTTTAAAAAAAATATCAAATCTTTTTGGAAATGTTGATATTGAGGATATTTTAGATATAATATTCTCTGATTTTTGTATAGGTAAATAATTTCACGTGAAAACAAGATTTATGAAAAAAAAATATGATGTGATAGTTGTTGGTGGCGGTCATGCCGGAGTTGAGGCAGCGTCTTCTTCTGCTAGAATGGGATCAATAACAGCCCTTATAACTCACAATAAGGATAAAATTGGAGAAATGTCTTGTAACCCAGCTATAGGCGGGCTTGGAAAAGGCCATTTAGTCAGAGAGATTGATGCTTTAGATGGTATAATGGGCAGGGCAATAGATTTGTCTGGGATTCAATATAGAATTTTGAATTTAAGTAGAGGTCCAGCAGTTCAAGGCCCAAGGGCACAGGCTGATAGACTTCTTTATAAATCAGCTATACAAAAAATTTTAAGATCTCAAAAAAATCTTGAAATCATTGAAGGGTCTGTTGAAGATGTTTTAATAGAACACAATAGTATAACAGGCGTAGTTGTAGAAAATATTGGCAATATTAATTGCAAGTCTTTAATTTTAACAACTGGAACTTTTTTAAGAGGCATAATTCGATTAGGAAAAGAAAGTTTTCCAGCTGGTCGAGTGGGAGACAAACCATCTATTAATTTAGCTAAATCAATTGAATCGCTAAAGTTTTCAATAGGCAGATTAAAAACCGGAACACCTCCTCGAATATTGAAAAAATCTATAAATTTCAATGAGTTAGAGGAACAGCATCCAGATTTAAAACCCAAACCCTTTTCTTTTATCAACAAACATATCCACATTAAGCAGATTTCTTGCTTTATTACACATACCAATCCAAAAACACACAAAATAATAAATGAAAATATTCATTTATCCCCCATGTACTCTGGGCAGATACAATCAATGGGCGCCAGGTATTGTCCATCAATAGAAGATAAAATAAAAAAATTTATCACAAAAAATCAACACCAGATTTTTTTAGAACCAGAGGGCCTAGAAAGTGATGTTATTTATCCAAATGGCATTTCAACTTCTTTGCCTGAAGATGTTCAAGAACAATTTGTTCATTCTATAAACGGTCTTGAAGGTGCTGAAATTATAAAGCCAGGTTATGCTATTGAGTATGATTATGTAAATCCTCAAGAACTTAACCACTCTCTAGAAACTAAAAAAATAAAAAATCTTTTTTTTGCTGGACAAATCAATGGAACTACAGGTTATGAGGAAGCCGCCGCTCAGGGGCTATTAGCGGGGATAAATGCGTCTCTTAAGAGCAGAAATAAAGAAAGCTTTATTCTAGATAGGTCAGATGGATATATAGGGGTTTTAGTTGACGATTTAGTTACAAAAGGAACAAAAGAACCCTATCGAATGTTTACATCAAGATCTGAGTACAGGCTTTTATTAAGGGCTGATAATGCTGATCAAAGATTAACACCACTTGGTATTAAGATTGGTTGTGTGTCTAATAAAAGAAAAACTGAGTTTGAAAAAAAATTAGAAAGAATTAATTTTGGCTTTAATTTAGTTAAAAAAAATAAAATTTCTCCCAATAATTTAGAAAAAAAAGGAATAGCAATTAATCATGATGGAAAAAAAAGGTCAGCTTTTGACTTACTTTCTTTCAAAAATATTTCTTTTGCGGACATAAATAAAGTTTGGCCAGAAACAAAATGTATTAAAAAAGATGTGATGGAGCAGATTGAAATTGAATCTCAATATGCAGGCTATCTTGATAGACAAAGAGATGACATAAAAGATTTTAAGAAGGAAGAAATGTTGTTATTGCCAAAAGATTTAGATTACAAGAGTGTTGGAAGCCTATCTAATGAAATTGTTGAAAAATTATCTACCGCTCAGCCCCCAACCTTGGGAGCTGCATCAAGAATTTCTGGGATAACCCCAGCTGCAATAATTGCATTACTTCGGTTTGTAAAAAAACAAAAAAATTCTAAGGCGGCTTAAACTGTTAACTAAAAAGGAAATTCTTAAAAAATTTTTTATTAATGCCACACATGAAGCAGCTATAAAAAATTATCTTAATAGGCTTGGTAAGTATAATTGTCACACAAGCCTTGTAGGTAAATCAACTTTGAAAAACCCTTGGATTAGTCATATTTTGGATAGTATACAAATATTTCCTTTTATAAAAAACAAACAATTGTCAATTTTAGATATGGGAAGTGGGGCAGGCCTTCCAGGTATTGTTCTTTCAATTATGGGCTGTAAAAATGTTACCCTTGTTGATTCTAATGGAAAAAAAATAAATTTTTTAAAAATAACAAAAAAAGAAATGGATTTAAGTTTAAATATAGTATTAGGAAGACTTGAAAATCTTAATAACTATAGTTTTGATATTATTACTTCACGAGCTTTGGCTAATTTAGAAAAATTATTTAGATATTCACAAAAATTTTTAAAAAAAAACACAACCCTTATTTTTTTGAAAGGCAAAACTGTTAATGAGGAGTTATTGCAAGCACAAAAAATATGGAAATTTCAATTCAATAAACACCAAAGTCTTTCAGATCCAAGGGGCACTTTACTTATTGTTAATAATTTAAAAAAAAACAAATGACTAAAATAATTGCTATTGCCAATCAAAAAGGTGGTGTTGGGAAAACTACAACTGCAATTAACCTAGCAACAGCTATGGCGGCAATTCACAAAAAAGTGTTATTAACTGATGCAGACCCTCAGGGCAATGCAAGTACCGGACTTGGTATATTGGAAAAAAATAGGCTACCTTCTTTATATGAACTTTTAACTAATAGTCTTTTTGATAGTGCATCTATTAAAAAAACATTGATTCCAAATTTAGACATAATTACATCTACTAAAAATCTTGCTGCTTCAGAAATTGAATTAGTGGATGTTGTGGATAGGGAAAACGCATTAAAAAGTATTTTGACAAAAATTAAAGGATATGATTATATTTTTATAGACTGTCCTCCTGCGCTTGGTCTTTTAACAATTAATAGCTTGGTGGCAGCAGATTCAGTGATCGTACCACTCCAGTGTGAGTTTTTTGCTTTAGAAGGACTCAGCGCCCTAACCAACACCATAGAAACGATTAAATCTGGATTGAATTCAAGCCTAAAACTCGAGGGAGTCGTTTTAACTATGTATGATAGTAGAAATACACTTAGTTCGCTAGTTGAACAAGATGTTAGAAATCATTTTAAAGACAAAGTCTACAAAACAGTTATTCCAAGAAATGTAAGGGTTTCTGAAGCCCCAAGCCATGGAAAACCAGTTTTAGTTTATGATACTGCCTGTGTTGGTTCACAGGCATATATAGGCCTTGCAAAAGAGGTAATATTCAACCAATAATAAAATATCAAATATGGAAAATAAAAAACTTGGCAGGGGGTTAGGAGCATTATTGTCTTCAGGAAACAAAACTGCTCAAAAAGAAAAAAATTTAAAATTTATAAATATTTCAGAAATAAGGGCTAATCAAAATCAACCTAGAAAAAATTTCAAAAAAGAAGAGTTAAGAGACCTAGCTTCTTCAATCAAGTCCCAGGGGATGCTTCAGCCAATTGTTGTAAGGTTAATTAATGATGACAGTTATGAAATTGTTGCTGGGGAAAGACGTTGGAGAGCTGCGCAAATAGCCGGCATCCATGAAATACCGGCGCTAATAATGGAAATTAATGCAAATATGGCTGAAGAAGCTGCATTGATAGAAAACATCCAACGTGAAAATCTCAATGCTGTAGAAGAGGCTAGGGCTTACCGCTCTATCCTTAATAATAGAAATTCAAATTACGATGAATTAAGTTTGGCTGTTGGCAAAAGCAAAAGTCACATATCTAATATGATACGGTTATTAGATTTAGAAGACGATATCCTCGAATATATTATTCTGGGAAAGCTTACTATGGGGCATGCAAGGGCATTAATAGGCGTTCCTAATGCAAAAGAGTTAGCAGAAGAAATTATTAATAAAAATCTTAGTGTCAGACAAGTTGAAAGAAGCACTTCTAAATTTAAAAAAAATAAAACCCCCCTAAAGAATAAAAAAGATCCAAATATTTTAGATCTAGAAAAAGAACTTTCAGAAAAAATAGGATTAAAAACATCCATTCATTTTAATGAAGAAGGCTCTTCAGGATCTATAACCCTTTATTACTCAGACCTAGATCAATTAGATGATATTATGAAAAGATTAAAAAAATAGCTAGTGAATGTTTTTTTTTAAATTTAATAAAAATCTTTGAGATATTATCAAAAACATCCCGTTATTTTTTCTAAGCAAAATCTCAGTTTTATTTATTAATTTTATAAATTTAATAATTTTTTTTGGATTAAGTTTATAAAATAAATTCATAAAATTGTCTTTTTCAGCAAATAAATATTTTGGAAAGTTATCTCTAGCCTCAGAATTATTTGAAAAACTAAGACTTAAATTAAAATAAAACTTTGCCCTTTGTAACAATAAATAACCATCAGAGGAGGAATTTAAATTAATATTAGAATTTTTTATTATGTTATTCGCCGACAAATGAATACTAAAAAAAACCTTATCTAGATTTTTATTTTCATTTAAATTAATTAAAAGCTTTATTTCTTTTAAATTAATTTTTTTACTATTTAAATTAACCAGTTTATTTAATTCTTGCTCAAAAATTAAATATCTATTATCTGAACAATCTAAAAAAAACCAATATGCTTGTTCATCAAGGAAGATGTTGTTTTTTTTAAGAAAATAATCAAAAAATAATTTTTTAATATTTCTTGTTAACGAATAACAGCTTATTGAACAAAATGAATCATGTGCATCAAAATATTTTTTAATTTTTGAAGAACTGTTTAAGTTGTGATCTACTATTATTATAGAAAATTCGCTTAGATTAATTTTTGGAAGATAATCGATATCAATATCTGTTGGGTTCGTATAAATAATTATTTTTTTGTTAGAAAAAAAATTAATATTTTCTATGTTTTCGTTTTCTAGTCTAATTTTAGATTTTTCAAAATTTTGTTTATCATTGTAGTTATGATTCTTTAAAAATTTCTCTACATATGTTTGAATTTTTTTTATGTATGTCTCTTCATTGCCAGTAATTAAATATATATTTTTTGGAGATTTGAATTTGTAACTATTTGTTAATAGTCTTTCAGGACTAATTTTCATTTTAACATTTTAATTCGCCATAAAAAGCATCAATATACTCTATAAATATATTAATATTTTGTTTTATTGCTGTTTCTTCTGCATCATTTTTAGCTACATCCGATCCAAAACTATATCCAGATGATTTTGAATTGTAGCTTGATTTAGTCAATATTTGTTTATTTAAAATTTCACATTTTTCATTATTATTTTTAAGTGTATAGTAGATAAGATATTCAATTTGTATTGTATTTGCTGTTTGATTATTTTTAGTAATAATATTTGTAATATTTTCTTGAAGATTAATGGTTAACTCAAAATCAGCATTCTTTTTTTCTTCGCCTACAAGCTTTGTTAAATATGACAGGGCATAACTATTATTATTTATAAAATTTAAAGTAGTCTTGTCTTTTAATTTATCTAATGAATGGTTGCTATAAACAAATTCCCAATTTGCGCAAGAGCACAAAATAAGCAAAAACAGAATTAAAAATGCTTTTTTATATATATTATACTGTAACATAATTAATTATTTTTTTAGGAACATGAATTATTTTTTTAATTTTTTTGTTTTTAAGCATTTTAGAAATTTTTGAAGTTTGTTCAATTATTTTTAATATTTTATCTTTATCCTCAATTCCTTCAAGTTTAATAACATCTTTTGTTTTTCCATTTAATTGAATGGCTATTTTATATAATGATTTACTTTTTAATTTTACACTTTTGGGCCATTGTTGTGCAATGGCAAGGCCCTTACCATTTAATAATTTCCATAATTCTTCACTAAGATGTGGAATGAATGGTTGAATAATGAGACTTAATTTTTTTAATGAACTTACAATACAGTCTCTTGAAATTGTTTTTTTAATTAATAATTTTTGTAGAAGGTTGGCTAATTCATAAATATTAGCCACAGCTTTGTTAAAATGAAAATTATTAATATTTTCAGTTACATTATTAATTGTCTCATTTGTTTTTTCAGTTAAAAGATTATCATCTTCTATTTTGATTAAATAAGCCTCGTTTTTTAAAACTTCGTTTGATATATCCCATAATTTATTAATAAATTTAAAGGATCCCGCAACCCCACTTTCTGTCCATTCCAAATCTCTTTCAGGCGGACTATCTGATAACATAAACCATCTTGCAGTATCGGCACCATAGAGATTAATAATTTCTGATGGGTCGATTACATTTTTTTTAGATTTACTCATTTTTTCAATTTTACCTACTAGTACAACTTTTCCATCTGTATCTATGTATTTTTTGTTATAAAGTTTTACTTCATCGGGACTGAGCCAAGTATTATTTTTACTTTTAAAAGTCTTATGGGTAACCATGCCTTGGGTAAACAAACCCTTAAAAGGCTCATCTATTTCTATATGGCCGGAATCTCTTAAAGCTTTAACAAAAAATCTTGAATATAATAAATGTAAAATTGCATGCTCTATTCCTCCAATATATTGATCAACAGGAAGCCAATAATTTATATCCTCTTTTATAAATGCATCCTTATGTCTTGGATTACAATATCTTAAAAAATACCAAGAAGATTCAAAAAAAGTATCAAATGTATCAGTTTCCCTAATTGCATTCATTCCTGTAAGAGGACAAAAGCTTTTTTTCCACTCATTCATTTTTTGTAATATATTTCCAGAACCGTCAATTTTTTTTATTGGGGGAAGAGTTATCGGCAGCTTATTTTTTCCTTCAGGTATAATTTTGCCATCACTTCTATAAAGCATGGGTATTGGACAGCCCCAATATCGCTGTCGAGAAATGCCCCAGTCTCTTAATTTATAATTTGTTTTTTCTAGACCAATTCCAAGTTTAATTATTTCTCTGATAATTATTTTTTTTGCTATATTAATATTATTTCCATTTAAAAAAGAAGAATTAATTAGTATTCCGTCTTCAGTATATGCTTTGTCTATTATAGTATAATTTTTGGTTTTTGCGTTAGGTGGCAAAATTACTGGTTTAATTTCTAATCCGTATTTATTTGCAAAATCTAGATCTCTTTGATCATGGGCAGGACACCCAAAAACAGCCCCAGATCCATACTCTAATAGAACAAAATTAGTTATGAAAACTGGTAACAATTTCTTTTTAACAAAAGGGTGTTTTACAAAAATATTTGTTTTAAAGCCCTTTTTTTCTTTATCGGGGTTGATATTTGAACATTCATTATAAAAATTTTTTGCCCTACTTTCATTTTCAATAATATTTTTTGCAATAGGATGATTAATTGCTATTGCACAAAATGAAGCACCAAAAATTGTATCAGGGCGAGTTGTAAAAACTTTTATATATCTATCTTTAAATTTTTCTGGTTTAGATATTGCAAAGCTAATTTCAACACCTGTTGATTTTCCTATCCAATTAGATTGCATCGTTTTAACTTTTGTTGGCCAATTTTCTAATTGATCAAGGTAATTAAGAAGTTCTTCAGAGTACGAGCTTGTTTTTAAAAACCACTGAGATAAATTTTTTTCTTCAACAACAGCACCAGAACGCCAACCCTTACCATCTATTACTTGCTCATTAGCTAATACTGTTTTATCTACAGGATCCCAATTAACTAAAGATTCTTTTTTATAAGCTAATCCTTTTTGATATAAATCAATAAAAAAAGACTGCTCGTGTTTATAGTATTCAGGATGACAAGTAGCTATTTCACGCGACCAATCTAAGGAAAGCCCCATTGATTTAAGTTGATTTTTCATAATAGTAATATTGGAGTATGTCCAATCAGAGGGCGTCCTTTTTTCAGTTATAGCTGCATTTTCTGCTGGCAAACCAAATGCATCCCATCCCATAGGATGTAATACATTTAATCCACACATTTTTTTGTAACGTGCAATTACATCCCCTAGTGTGTAATTTCTCACATGACCCATATGTATTTTTCCAGAAGGATAAGGAAACATTTCTAATACATAATACTTAGACTTTGTTGTATCTGTAGTCGCTTCAAATATTTTTCTTTTTTGCCATTGCTTTTGCCAATAGCCTTCTGTTTTCTTATGATTGTATCGTGAAGACACTTGAAATTTTAACCTTGAGAAAGTCTTAGTTTTTTTGCTTTGTTAAGAATAGCATTTTCGATTTTTATATTATTTTCCTCGTTAATTTGTTGATCAATCCAATTATTATTAATAAGTTTTTGACAAAATGAGTTTACTTTTAAATTTGCTGTCTTCATTTCCATTCCTTTGATAAAAATATTTAACTTACATCTTTCATCGCTATTAATGATAGAATGCCAGTCTGTAATAATAATTCCACCAAACGGATCTGCTGAAATCAAAGGCATAAAACTAATAGTTTCTAAGCTTGCTTTCCAAAAATATGGATTTATAGGCATCCCAATCGAGACATTTTCTGACTGATTATTACCAATTAGGTTTGAAGCATCAAGTCCTTTTTTCCCAAACAAACCCCCTCCTGATTGAAGTCGAGTTTCTGCATCTGATAAGGCTAACTTTTTATTTCTACCTGAGCTAAATTTTGTACCTGAACGATTTATTATTTCTCCAGTTGTTTGTGCTTTGCTCCATAATTCTTTCTTTTCTTCTTCAGTGAGATTTTTATTACAAGCTTGAACCAAAAAAATAAAAGATAACAATATAATAAATTTTATAATTTTAAAATTCATAGATGTTGCCTATTCTATACTTTGAACAAAGTAAATAAACAAAAAAAATAGCGGCAATAAATGCCGCTATTAAAAAAAATCTTAGTAAATTAGAATGCGATGTTCGCTCCAATATACCATGCTGATCCATTACTTTCAGTATCAACAGTAGTACCTTCGTCTGTGGTATCAGTATTTGTAAAGCCCACAATAGCTGTTACACCAGATGCTACAGCATATGAAATGCTAGCAGATGTTTTGTCATATGAGTCAACAGTTGTACCTGGAGTACCAAGAGTTCTACTATCTTTTGATTCACCAGCAGCGATACCAAGGTTGAAAGTCATGTCGCCAGTAACATATTTCGCACCAGCTTTCATAACGTTCGCACTCGCTTCATAATTTGTAGTAGTGTTTGTACCACCAACTCTATCACCATCAGCAAAACCAACAGCAACTGTTAAGTCACCTGTTACAGCACTAAGACCCATGTGTACGCTACTTTCATCATTTGATGCTTCAGTACTTGTGTTACCCCAATCAGTTGTAGAATAACCAGCACCAATAGTAACAGCTGTATCTCCAGCATCAGTTACATAAGTACCACCAATAGCATAATGTCCCATTTTAGCTGGAGTAGCAGATTTAGCTGCACCAGAGTCAGTTGAATAAGACACGCTCATTTTTAGACCGTCCATTAGTGTATCAGCAGGTGTATGGTATTCAAAACCAAGACCTGTAGTTCCTGTAGCGAAATCTAAGCCTGTTGGTGCTGTATTAGTAGTTGTTACACTAATACCTTCTTCACCAGCAGTACCTGGAATTGAAACATCATGTGATCCAGATGCATTACCAGCTGAAACTAGATCTAATTTTGATCCATCAGTGAAAGTAAGAGTTAGACCACTTAGTCCACCACCACCAGCACCTGAAGTTGATTCTTCAGCAAGATCAAAACCTGATGCGATAATAATACCTGAGTCAGTAGTTTCAGTAACACTAACAGTGAAAGAAGCTTGAAGCAAAGCTGCTCTAGTTTCTGTTCCAGCATCATTGTCTGTTGCATTCACACCTGTTCTAGAATTACCAGATATAGAATAAGAAGCTGCCTCAGCAACGCCAGCCATACCTAGTGAACCCACTAAAGCAGATGCAATTAATAGTTCCTTTTTCATAATTACTCCTTTTGAGTTAATGAATATTCATTAATAGTGTAAAAGTAATTTTTACACTTGAGAGATAATTAAAGAAAAATGGCTATATTTTCGAATAAATTATGTAAAATTAATATTTTTTTAAAATTATGTTGTAAAAATACAACATTTAAAATCGAATTATGACCTTTAATATATTAAATTATAAAGAAATTCTTGATTATATTGGGGAAAAATCACTGAAATCAGTAAAATTAGTAGTAGTTTCAAAGAATCATACTATTTCTGCTGTAGAAGAGGCAATTTTGGCAGGCGCTAGGATATTTGGTGAAAATAGAGTGCAAGAAGCAAAAGATAAATTTTTTAACCTTAAAGAAAAATTTAAAGATATAGAGTTACATTTAACCGGCCCACTTCAAACCAACAAAGTTAAAAATGCACTTTCAATTTTTGATGTAATTCAAACTCTTGATAGAGAAAAACTGGCAAATGAATTAGCTAAGAATAGCAATTTGATTAAAAACAAATCTTTTTTTGTTCAAGTCAATACGGGAAAAGAAAATTCTAAAAGTGGAATTTTTCCAGAAGATGCTGATGAATTTATAAATTATTGTTTGTTAGACTTAGATATAAATATAGTTGGCCTAATGTGTATTCCCCCTCTAGAAGAAGACCCACATTTTCATTTTTCATTATTAAGGGATATAGCATCAAAAAATAATTTAAAAAGTTTAAGCATGGGAATGAGCTCAGATTATCAACAAGGTATTAGTTGTGGTGCAACTCATATTAGGGTCGGAACCAAATTATTTGGAAAAAGATCATGAGTAAATATTTTGGAATAAATAGTGACAATTCAGAAAGTACATTGGTTACTTTTTTAAATAGAGCAGGTTTTATTTTTAAAAAAAAAGAAGAATTATATAATTTTAAAAAAAAATTTATTTTTATTATAGATGTTAAAACAACATTAAATTCATCTGAAGAGGCAAAAGCAATATTAAGCAAATTAAAAAATATTAGTTTTCTTTTTTTACCACCAGAATTTAAAAAGTATTACAATGGCTTATTTTTTAAAAGTATATATTACCCTATAAATATAAATAATTTTAAAATAATTTTAAAAGATATAAGAAATTTTCCAAATATTTTTTTTGATATTGATATAAGTAAAAATAATTTTATAAGAAATACAGTTAATAATAAAATAATATATTTAACAGAATCTGAATTTAGTATTTTAAAATGTCTGCTAAACGATAAAATTGTAGAAAAAGAAAAACTAAAAACCGAAATATTAAAATTCCATGTTTCTTTAGAAACTAAATCTTTAGAGAGCCATTTGTCTAGAATTAGAAAAAAACTTCAAAAAATCCACTCTAAAATTTTAATTACATCTGTGAATGCTAATCAAATTAATGTTAGTTAATTATAATTGGACTTACCATTGAAAAAAATTTATCATCTAAACTTGGATTGTGATTAGGATTAATGATTCCGAATGTTAAAACTTGATTATTTTGATATATTTCTACCTTTCTAATAACAAGTGGATTTTTTTCAAAAAAAATTTTTATTGTTATTTTATCGTTTTGTTTTATAGAAATTAATTTTTGCATAATAATATAACCTTCATTGTTATAAAAATTAGAATTGTCAAAGAAATCTGGCAAATAGAAAATATTGTAAAATATTTCCGCAACAGAATTTCGGGGGTTAAAGTATTCTAATTCTTTTAAATCTTCATTATAATACATAGCTTTATTTGTGGTTAAAATTAATCTAATATTTGAGGGCTCTGTATATTGAATTCTAATGCGTTTATTTTTGATATAGAAACTTCCACTTTCTAAAGATTGATCATCATATTGTATAAAATCAGAAGAAAATTCATGAATATTATTAATATATTTTAGCACACGATCTTTTAATTCTTTACTCGCTTCTATCCCCAGTAAATGAAAACTTATTAAGAAGAAAAACGCACTTAAAAAAATAAGGAATTTTTTATCTATTTTTTCTGATAACACTTCTTTTTCCAGAATTGTTTGGTTCAGAGATAAATCCATCTTCTTCCATTTTTTCGACTATTCTTGCCGCCCTGTTATATCCAATTTGAAGATATCTTTGTATGAAGCTTGTTGAAACTTTTTGTTGTTCTAAAATAATTCTAAGTGCCTTGTCATACAATTCATCTACATCCTTATTTTCAAATTCAAGATTGGTTGAATTTATAGAATTACTATCATCCAGAGTAATATCTTTTTTATTTTCAAATGTTGATTGTGATTTTATATGATTAACAACATTTTCAATTTCTTTTTCTGAAACATATCCACCATGTAAGCGATTTAAATTTGCTCCATTTTCTAGAAATAACATATCCCCACTTCCTAAAAGTTGTTCTGCTCCCATTTCATTTAATATAGTTCTGCTATCAAAACGACTTGCAACTCTGAAACTTATCCTACTAGGAAAATTGGCTTTTATTGTTCCAGTAATGACATCTACACTTGGACGTTGGGTTGCGGCTATTAAATGAATGCCTGATGCACGAGCCATTTGAGCAAGCCGTTGAACAAGACTCTCTACTTCTTTACCTGCTACCATCATTAAGTCAGCCATTTCATCAATTACAACAACAATTAAGGGCATTTTTTCCAAAGGAATTTCTTTTTTTTCTATAATGGGCATTCTTGTATTATTATCAATACCAGTTTGAACCTCGCGATAAATTTTTCTTCCGGATGATAACGCAGATACAATTTTAATATTAAAAGATTGTATATTTTTTACATTAAGAGAACTCATTAAGCGGTAACGATTTTCCATTTCTCTAACAACCCATTTAAGGGCGAATACTGCTTTATTAGGGTTGGTTACTACTGGTGTTAATAAATGAGGTATATCTTCATAAATGCTTAACTCCAACATTTTTGGATCTATTAAAATTAGCTTACATTCACTTGGCGTAAACCTAAATAATAAACTCATTATCATCGAATTTATGCCCACAGATTTGCCAGAGCCAGTGGTTCCTGCAATTAATAAATGAGGCATTTTTTCAAGGTCTGTAAATTTTTTTTCCCCAGAAATATTTTTTCCAAGAGCCAAAGTTAATCCATTTTTGTTTGAAGAAAATTTTTCATCTTTTATTAGGTCGCCCAGTAATACCTCCTCTCTTTTATTATTTGGAATTTCAATTCCAATACTCGTTTTTCCTGGTTGAGATGAAATACGAGTAGACACTGATGACATCGCCCTTGCTATATCTTCAGATAAACCGACTACTTTACTAGTTTTAATACCTGCCGCAGGTAAAAACTCAAACAAAGTTACTACAGGTCCGTATTTATAATTTACAATTTTACCCTCAACCCCATATTCTTCCAAAATGGTTTCAAGTCTTTTTGAAAATTGCAAATTTCTTTTTTCTGTTTCTTTGAAAATATTTGATTTTTCATTTGATGATATTAATAAATTTATCGAAGGCAAAACATAATGCAAATTTTTATTTGTATGTATACTTTTTGTGTTTAAACCAGCAATATAGTTATTTTTATTATTGAGGGTGGGCTCAGTTTTTTTTGATAAATTATTATTTATCATGCCATTTAATTTTTTAGTTTTCCTAATCTTTCTTCGTATAAGATGCCAAATAAATAAAAAAGGTTTAAATATATAAGCAACATAAACAATAAAAGGAAAAATCTTTGTTAATTTTATTATATATTTAGTTTGTATATCTAAACCTAAACATATTAACAATAATGATAATAAAGATATAAAAATTAAAAAAAACCAAAAGAAAATATCTATATTTAAATAATCCCATGAGAAACTATTTAATAAATCAAAAGCAAAAGAGCCTATTATCCCACTGTTTATTTTAAGCATAAATAGAGAAAGATTAAAAAGTATAATACCTAAAAGAATAAATAAAAATTTAAGTAAAATTAATTTGGAGGGAATTCCTAATATAAATTTTATACCCATGATAAAAAAAAATGTGGGCATAACATATGCACTAAAATCAAATAAAAATAACAAGATGCTTGCAACATAGGCTCCAAATGCGCCGCCCCAGTTGTTTATCATTGCAGGATTATTGACGATACCAAATCCTGGATCATTTAAGCTGTGACTATATAGGCTGCCATAAAGAAAAATTGAAAAAAATAGGAAAATCAGCCCAAAAGTGAATTTAATGAAAAATAGCTTTATATTTCCGTAAGTAAACATATTTAAAAATTGTAATACTATTAGATTAAGGTATTTCGAAGAAAATTATGAAAGAAATAAACTGTGATATATTAATAGTCGGCGCAGGTTTAACAGGGTTATTGACTGCACAAGCATTATCATCTTTAAAGTTAAATATTGTTATTATTGATAAATTTAATTTTAGCACCCTAAAAGATGAAAAGTATGATCTGCGAACAACTGCGATTTCAGAAGGGTCAAAGGAATTTTTAGAAAATATAAATATTTGGAAGAAAATGAAAAATTATGCAGAGCCTATAAAAAATATAAAAGTTATTGATAGAAAGAATTCCAATAAACTAGACTTTATAAATAAGATTAAAGATAGAAACTTGGGATATATTGTAAAAAATAATGTCATTAAAAGTGTTATTTTAAAATCAATTAACTTAAAAAAAAATATTCAATTAATTAATTTAGTAAAATTAACAAATATTTATCAAAAGAAAAATTTAGTATTATCAGAATCAGATAATTTAAGAATCAATTCAAAATTATTAATAGCTGCTGATGGAAAAAATAGCTTTGTGCGCAATTATATTAAAACTCCGGTTTTTAAAAAAAATTATAAACAAAAAGCCCTAGTTGTTAACTTTCATCATACCAAAAATCATAATAATATTGCTTATGAATTATTTTTAAAATCAGGACCGCTTGCTATTTTACCTATGAAAAAAATGAAAAAAAATTTTTATTTAAGTTCTTTAATTTGGTCTCATACACCAAGTTATATAAACTCCTTATCTAGTATAGATAAAAATATTTTGATTTTAATATTACAAGAAAAAATAAATCAATATGTCGGACAAGTTAAAGAGATTCTTGATGTTCAGTCTTTTAATTTATCAGCTCACCTTAATAGTAATTTTTTTCATGATAGGATAATGTATTTAGGAGATTCAGCACACTCCATTCATCCAATTGCAGGTCAGGGATGGAACTTAGGTATTAGAGATATTAAAAATTGTTTGTTTACTATTAAAAGCAATCTAGACTTAGGATTAGATATAGGAAGTCTTTATGTTTGCAAACAATATCATGATCTTTCATATTACGACTCTTATTCTTTTTTTGAAATTACAGATAAATTAAATTTAATTTTTCTTAATGATAGTAAATTTATTAATAATATTCGTAAAAAAGGATTTAAATTAATTAATAATCAAAAGTTTTTAAAAAATTATATAACTAATTTTGCTATGGGTTTTTAATTTAATTCATTTCCACTTTCTTTTATGGATGTGTAAAAGTCAAATAAACCAATCAACTTTTCTGTAATGCTTTTTAAATCAAAAGCTTCTAATAACATTTGTTTGTCAGCTGTTGAAAAAGGGCAAGTCATTGAAATGAATTGTATTAAGTCAACATCTGGAGTTCGGCTAATCAGATTAATATCTATTTGTAAGTTGTATTTATCAACATATTTTTGATATTTTTTAAGTAAAATTTTTCGATTATATTTTGTTATCTTATTAATAATTGTTTTTTTTTCCTTAAAATTTTTTATTTTAACTTTAGCCAATCTAAATTTTTTTAAAGTTGATATTTCTTTAATAATAGAAAAAAAA